>ERZ889217.1368-NODE-1368-length-12575-cov-11.082109_pt1 | contig 12575 bp, 12 predicted proteins | sample MGYA00521098_ERZ889217 | MGnify/ENA primary metagenome ERZ889217 (study PRJEB32303, sample SAMEA104408613) | aquatic metagenome | biome: Brackish water; feature: Pelagic; material: water | place: Baltic Sea | collected 2014-06-10T22:04:00 | depth 2,362 m ...
GCGAGGCCGAAACGGTGCCGCACCTCGGCGTAGTCGATTTTCAGTGAAGCCCCGATCAAGCGCCCGGCGAGGCGTTCGGATGCGATCCGGATCATGCGGTCGTAGGCGATCGATTCGAGATCCACGCCGTTGTGCTTGATGTCGAAAATCCGCGCGCCGGTTTTGAGCAGCTGCGAAATGAACATCTCCGCTTCCACCGGATCGTCGGTGTAGTGGGTATCCACTCGTTTGTTGTGGTCCGGGAAGACGGTGTAGCTGATGGAGAATTTTGCGAGGATGGGATGATTCATAGTCGCTTCGACTCAAAGCGATTCTTGGGGGTGTGTCTTCGGGGTCTTCACCCCGTGGCGCTGGGTGGGTGGATTTTGGAGTCTATCGGCGCTCAAGCATCCAACTCATGAAAACCAAAAACAAAAACTCCGGCATCGAACCCAGCCCGCGCACCCACATCTCTCGTGAAGATCGAGCGCGAACGAACGCCGGAAAAACCGTCAACAGCAAGGTCCGCAGCGAGGGCCGCACCCTAGCCGCGATCGAGCGAAACGCCGTGGCGGCACGAATCCAAAAAGCCAACGAGGCCAAGCAAATTTCCCCAGCCGAATAGTCGGACGCCCGCTATTCCGGTGGGGTTTCTACCTACCGTGTGGCAGCGGGCACCGACGATTTTCAACCCAACCCAAAAAACCTAAAATAAAAATCATGACCAAAATCAAACTCTCCAAGCGGCCCACTGAAAAACTTCGTCCGGTGAAACCCGGCAAGCCTTCAGCCGCGCGGATAAAACCTGCTGCCTCTCCTAAATCCCCTGCCTCCAAAAAAGTCTCAATCGGCATCGTGGATGACCACACCTTCATCCGCGAGGCCCTGCGAAACATGCTCGATGCGGAGGACTCGATCCATGTGGTGGGCGAGGCGGACAATGGCCGGAAGGCCGTGGAAATGGCCATTGCCGAGCGGTCTGATGTGATGCTGATGGATATCGGCATGCCCCGGATGAACGGCTTGGAAGCGGCCCGCCAAATCCGCCAATCCGCTCCCGGCGTGCGTGTCGTGCTTTTGAGCGCCTTTGGAAATGACAGCTTCATCAACCAAACGATGCTCGGGGATTTCGACGCCTACCTGCTGAAGGATTCGCCCTCCAACCTCGTCTTGCACGCGATTCAAGAGGTGGTTGGAGGTCGCAAATTTTTCAGTCCGTCGATTTCCCACCGCATGCGGAAGATCGGTGCCGAGACGCCGATCGGAAACGGCTCGCGACCCGCTGTGAAGCTTACGAGTCGCGAGATCGAGGTGCTCCAACTCATCGCCGAGGGTTTTGCCAACAAGCAAATCGCCGGAGATTTGGGGATCAGCATCAAGACGGTGGAAAAGCACCGGCAGAACCTGATGGACAAACTTCATATTCACGAGACCGCCAGTCTCACGCGCTATGCGATCTCCTCGGGTGTGATCGACAACGCGGTGCAGACCCTGCTCCCGCTTTAGCTCCTGTGATCGTGTCGGGCGTTCTCCCCATCGCGCGCGGTTTCCCTCTGCTCCACATTGGGGGCAGAGGGAAAAAATATGAATATTCAAACACCAATACGAAAACGATGGAGCCCGACCGTCTGGATCCAATGCGGCTGCCTGACCGCGCTGATTCTGGCGGCGGTCCTGCTACTCACGCCCCCTGCGGGCGGCATCGACACGGTTCCGGCCGGGCCATCGGTTCTCGTTCTTTACGACAATGAGGGCCAATACGGCTGGCTCGGCGAAATCTACTCGGCGAAACTTCAGAACCTGCTCGGGCATTTCGAGGCCCGGGTGGTCCGGAAGCCATTTTCAAAATACCTCGCGGGAGATCTGCAAGGACACGATGCGACTTTCTACCTCGCGTCGGTCTGGAACGAAACGCCGTTGCCCGGCATTTTCCAGACAGACTTGGAGGCCACTACGCGGCCGTTCGTTTGGCTCGGGGTGAATCTCTGGCGCTACGCTTGGAATCTTACTGATTACTCCTACAAACCGGCCTTCGAGGCGCGTTATGGTTTTCGGTTTCTGTCCTATTCGGGAGCCAAGCATCCGAGCGTCGTCTATAAGGAAACCAAACTGCAGAAGGATCAATTCGATCTCGGCCTCAGCCGCCTGGAAATCCTCGATCCCGCGAAGGCGAAGATCCATGCCACCGCCCTCGACGAGGAAGGGAAGTCCTGGCCGTATGCGGTGCAGAGCGGGAATTTCTGGTTCGTCGCCGACATGCCAATGATCTCGACCAGCTTCGAAAACCGCTCGCTGGCCTTTCAGGATTTGCTTCACGACATGCTGGGCATTTTCCACGAGGAGAGGCGCCGCGCGTATTTCCGCATCGAGGATGTGGCGGCGGTCAGTGATTTGCCCACGCTCAAGACGCTCGGCAACACGCTCGACGCGCTCGATGTGCCGTTCACCATTAGTCTGATTCCCGAATACCGCGACTGGTCAGGGGTCTACAACGACGGCGTTCCCGAAACGGTGCGTGTCACCAAAAACAGCCCTGTCACCGCAGAGGTCAAGCGCTGGACGACCTTCGGCGGCCAGATTCTCCAGCACGGAACGACGCATCAGATCGATGGGTTGTTGAATCCCTACTCGGGAGTCAGCGGCGACGACTACGAGTTCTACCGCGTGACGGCTGATGAGTTCGGGTTTCTCTCGCTGGTCGGGCCGCTGCCGGGCAACTCCATCGCGAATGCCAAGAAGCGTGTGAACCGTGGAAAAAAACTCCTGCTCAATGCGGGGTTCACGCCGGTGGGTTGGCTCACGCCCCACTACCTCTCGACCCCCGAGGGCTACAAGGCGTTTGCCAGCATTTACCCGTTCGCCTGCGACCGCAGCATTCTGTTTTTCAAAGATTCGCAGAGCGTCACACAAGCAAGTGAGTTGAACTCGCCCTATATCTACCGCGACACCTACGGGCTGAAACGCATCCCGGAGACGATCGGTTATATCGATCCGTGGGGTTGGTATGAAATCCAGCCGCCGAGCCTGCCAAACGACCTCTTGCAGCGTGCGAAAGCGCTCAAGGTTGTGCGCGATGGCTGGGCCGGATTTTATTTCCACTGGTATCTGGACCCACAATTCCTGCGCGAGACGGTCGAAGGCCTGAAGGCGCTGGGCTACGAATTCACCCCCCTCAATGGAACGCTCAATTAATCATGTGTGGAATCGTCGGGTATGTTGGGGATTCCAACGCCGTGCCCTTTCTTTTGGAGGGGCTCGGTCGTCTGGAATACCGGGGTTACGATTCGGCCGGCGTTGCCGTGCTGAATCATGGAAAAATCGAAATTCGAAAAGCCGTGGGCCATGTCTCCTCGCTCGTCGAGGAAATCAAATGCCATCCGGTCTCGGGAACGAGCGGCATCAGCCATACCCGCTGGGCGACGCACGGCAGGGTGACGCTGGAAAACGCGCACCCGCACCGCGACGCATCCGGCAAGCTGGCGCTGGTGCACAACGGAGTCCTTGAAAATCACAAAGACCTCCGTGCCGAACTCGAGTCGCGGGGACATGTCTTCGCATCGCAGACGGATACTGAAGTCCTCTCGCGGTTGATCGGCGAGGCGTTCGACGGGCATGGTGACAAGTCGCGCGAGGGTTTGGTCGAGGCCACGCGGGAGGCATTGCAACAGGTGAGGGGGGGCTACGCGATCGGCGTTCTTCACGAGGATTTTGGGGATTTTCTCCTCGCCGCGCGGCGGGGCAGTCCGCTGGCCCTCGGGCTCGGCGACGGCGGGCAATTTCTCGCCAGCGATCCGGCGGCCATCGCCGGCTGGGCGTCGAATTTCGTGTATTTGAACGAAGGCGAGATCGCCTGGCTCGATGGCAAGACATTCGATGTGGCAGGCATTGACGGCCGTGCCGCCGCGCCGGTGGTCGTTCGCTCGATGGAGAAAGCGGCGAAGGCTGGAACGAAGGGCGAGTTCGAGCATTTCATGCAAAAGGAAATCCACGAGCAGCCCGAGACTTTGCGCGAGGCGATGCGCGGGCGGTTGATCGCCGAGCAGGCCACGGCGTGTTTCCATGGCATCGAGCGTTCACCCGAGGAATTGAGGCAGTGGGAGACTTTGATCTTCACCGGCTGCGGCACCTCGTTCAACGCGGCGCTCGCCGGCGAATACATCATCGAATTCCTCTCCCGCGTGCCGGTGGAGTGCGAGATCGCCAGCGAATTCCGCTATCGAAATTCTCCGCTCGAAATGGGCACTGCAGTCTTTGCGTTGAGCCAAAGCGGGGAGACAGCCGACACGCTAGCGGCCCTGCGCGAATGCCGTCGCCGGGGCGCGCCGACCTTCGGCATTTGCAACAATCCCTTCAGCACGATCAGCCGTGAGAGCGATGGTGGGATCGATCTGCGCGCTGGGCAGGAGGTCGGAGTCGCCGCCACGAAATCCTTCACCTCGCAGGTGCTCGTGCTCACCATGCTCGGCCTGATGCTCGGGCGAATGCGGGACATGCGCCAGGCGGATGGCGCCCAAATCCTCGAAGCGCTGGAAAAGCTCCCCGACCTCGTGGCCTCGACGCTGGAGTTGGATGCCGACATCCGCCGCATCGCGAAAAAATACGCCGCCTCGAAGAGTTTTCTCTTCTTCGGCCGGCAGGCGAATTTCCCCGTCGCGCTCGAGGGTGCGCTGAAGCTGAAAGAGATCAGCTACATCTCCACCTGCGCGCACCCGAGTGCGGAGTTGAAGCATGGTGTGATCGCGTTGGTGAACGAGGAAACGCCGAGCGTCTTCATCGCGCCACAGGACGGGCTTTTCGAAAAAAACCTCAGCAACATCGAGGAGGTAAAGGCCCGCAATGGACCGGTGATCGCAGTGGGAACCCAAGGCGACGATGTGCTCGCCGACTTGTGCGACGATGTCGTGCTCGTGCCGGCGTGTGAGGAATTCCTCACGCCGATCCTCACCGTCCTGCCGCTCCAATTGCTCGCCTATCACATCGGCGTCGAATTGGGGTGCGATGTCGATAAGCCTCGAAACCTCGCCAAGAGCGTGACGGTCGAGTAGCGGCGGCCGGGACGATTCCTCTTTCCAAACCGCCAGGCATCCGGTGAAAGGGGGATTGTCCCATGATGGAAAACCGCGCGATTTACCCCGGCAGTTTCGACCCCGTGCACCTCGGTCACCTCGATGTGATCAGGCGCTCGACGCAGATTTTTTCGTCCGTGATCGTGGCAGTGGCCGCGAGCCGGGCGAAGGGTCCGCTCTTCGGCGTGGATGCTCGCATCCAAATGCTCCGCGACTCGCTCGGCGACAACCCTGCTATCGAAATCCTCCCCTTGCACGGTCTGCTCGTGGATTTCGCCCGCGAGCAGGGAGTTTTCACCGTGATCCGGGGGCTTCGCGCCGTATCGGATTTTGAGTTCGAATTCCAAATGGCACTCATGAATCGCAAGCTCGAGCCGCGCTTGGAGACGGTCTATCTCACGCCGAAAGAGGACTACACTTATCTCAGCTCGCGCATCGTCAAGGAGGTCGCGCTTTTCGGCGGAGATGTCGAAAAATTCGTCCCCGCTCCGGCGGCGGTGAGGCTCAAGCAGGCCCTCCACGAGCCGGGAATCGCCGAGCAGGCGAGGCTTCGCCAAAAAAGTTGAGTCAGGCGTTGCCACGCTCAAAGAACCTTGCTAGAACCCACGCACTTTAATGGCCATCATCGTCACGCGTCCGCGCCTCAATCTGGCTGAGAAAATCTATCTTCCGTCAATCATCGGTGGGTTGCTCATCACGCTGAAACATATTTTTCGCCAGATCACCGGCCAGACGAAGGTGACGATGCAATATCCCGAGCAGAAGTGGGACGCCCAATTGCCCGCTTGGTATCGTGGCGCGCCGACGCTCGTGAGTAACGAAGAGGGCCGCGATAAGTGTGTGGGTTGCCAACTTTGCGAATTCATTTGCCCGCCTCGCGCCATCACGATCCACCCGGAGGAAATTCCGGTCGAGGAGCGCTGGGGCAAGGTGGAGAAGCGTCCGAAGTCTTTCGACATTGATATGATTCGCTGCATTTATTGCGGCCTCTGCGAGGAAGTCTGCCCGGAACAAGCGATCTACCTTCGCAAGGACTACTCGATCACCGGCCTCACCCGCGAGGAAATGGTCCACGACATTCACAAACTCAGAGAGTTGGGCGGCGAAATGAAGGGCCTCGTGAACAAGTGGAACGATAAAAAGTAGAAGCCTCTCCCGACCTCGCCCATGCAACTCGCTCTCTTCTGGATTTTCTCGATTCTCATGCTGGCCTTCGCCTTGGGCGTGGTTTTTCTTCGGAATCCCGTTTCCTCCGCGATGAGTCTGGTCATGACCTTTGTCGCCCTCGCGGCGGTGTTTGTGACGCTCGACGCCTTCTTCATCGCCGTCGTTCAAGTGCTGGTCTACGCCGGCGCGGTCATGGTGTTATTTCTTTTCATCATCATGCTTCTCGACCTCCGGGCCGAAAAACAACGCAAAGTCCGCCCGTCCGCCTGGCTGGGTGGGGGATTAGTCGTTGGGGGATTCATGGCTGCGATCACCCAAGTCGTCGCCGGTTGGCCCGCTCTTCATCACACCAAGCCAGAACTCTCGGACCCCTCGTTCAATGATGTCGCCGGGGTGGGCTTCACGCTTTTCCGCGATTTCAATCTCCCATTCCAAATCATCGGCGTCCTACTCCTCGTTGCCACGGTGGGGGTCGTTCTCCTGAGCCGAAAGGAGCTCAAGTGACCGAAATCACGGTTTTTTTCCGAAATTCATGCCTACGCTAGCGCATTATCTCCTCGTCAGCGGACTGCTTTTCTCCCTCGGCCTGGCCGGGGTGCTCCTGCGCCGCAACATTCTGATCATCTTCATGGGCCTTGAGTTGATGCTCAATGCAGCGAATCTTTCCTTGGTCGCCTTTTCGCGGTTCAATCTCCTGCCGAACGGGTTGCCAAACTACAACGCGCAGGTGTTGGTGTTTTTCATCATCACCGTGGCGGCGGCGGAGGTGGCTGTGGGTCTGGCGATTATCGTCGCCCTCTTCCGTGCCAAGCAGACCACTCATGTCGAGGACCTCAACACGCTGAAGTTTTGATGAGCACGCAAATCGCGCCTTGGATCATTCTCTTTAGTCCGCTCGTCGCAGCGGTCCTGATTTTCCTCATTGGGAGGTTCTCCAAAACCCTGAGCGCCGGCCTCGCGATCCTCTCGGCGGCCACGGGTTGCTTTCTGAGTTGGTGGCTGTTCCGCCAAACCGAAGTCGCGCCGCAACTGGCCCTGGAGTGGCTGAATTTCGGTCCCGAACTCACGATCACGATCGGCATCACGCTGGACCACCTGAGCAAAGTCATGCTCCTCGTGGTGACGACGATCTCCACGCTCGTCTTTATCTACTCCACTGGCTACATGCGCGACGAAGAAGGCTACACACGGTTCTTCGCCGGGCTCTCGCTGTTCCTCTTCTCCATGCTCGGCATCGTTCTGGCCGACAATTTCGTGATGATGTTCATTTTCTGGGAACTCGTCGGAGTAAGTTCCTACATCCTCATCGGGCATTATTACTCGAAGGACTCGGCGGCTGATGCCGGAAAACAGGCGTTCATCGTCAACCGCATCGGCGATTTCGGTTTCATGCTCGGCATCCTCTTGCTTTGGTCGGCGACAGGCACGGTGGCTTTCTCAGGACTCCTCTCGGCGATCCCAGGCTTTCAAGGCGCGCCGGTGTATCTCACGGTCGCCTGTGTTTTGGTTTTTATGGGAACGGTTGGAAAGTCAGCTCAAATGCCGCTCCATGTCTGGCTTCCAAATTCGATGGAAGGCCCGACCCCCGTTTCCTCGCTCCTCCACGCCGCCACGATGGTCGCGGCTGGTGTTTACATGCTTGCCCGGATTTTTCCGATCCTCGAAGTCGTTCCCGACGCCCGCGAGATCATTGCTTGGGTCGGCGGCATCACCTGCTTCGGCGCCGCCCTCATGGCCACGCAGCAGAATGACATCAAGCGCATCCTCGCCTATTCCACCATTTCCCAACTCGGCTACATGGTTCTCGGCATCGGTGTCGCGCCGACCTCCAGCGAGGCGATGTTTCATCTTTTCACCCACGCCTGCTTCAAGTGCCTCCTCTTCCTCGCGGCGGGTTCCGTGATGATCGCCATGCACCACGAGACCGACATGTGGCACATGGGTGGGCTCCGCAAAAAAACTCCCGTCACGATGATCTGCTTCATCGCCGGTATGCTCGCGCTCTCCGGTTGCCCCTTCACCAGCGGCTATTTCAGTAAAGATCTCATCATCGAGTGGGCGGTTGTAAAAACTCCGTTCCTCGGCTGGCTCGCCGCCGCCGCCGCCGGCCTCACTGCCTTTTATATCTTCCGTGAGTTTTTCGTCGTCTTCTTCGGTAAAGCCCGCAGCGAGCACGCGGAGCACGCCCACGAACAACCCGTCTCGATGCTGGTGCCGATGCTGATCCTCGCAGTCCCCGCGCTTTTCGCCGGCTTGCCGATGATCCAAGAACAATTCTTCACCCTCTCTCATCCTGACGCCAACGCTGTGCCGCACCTCCTGCATCCCTTCCTATACGCGATGTTCTTCGGCGGCGCCGGTCTAGCCACCCTGCTCTACTTCAAGGCCGAGAAGGACCCCGTTTCGATCCCGCTTTTTGCCAACCGCCTCTACATCGACGATGTCTATTTCTGGTTCGTGAATAAAATCCAAGGCGGTGGCTCGATCGCGCTCTCCTGGGCCGACCGCTGGGTGGTTGACCTCGTCATCGTTCAAGTTCCGAGCAAGCTCACTTGGGCCTGCGGCTTCGCCCTGCGATTCCTTCAAATCGGCAGCATCCAAGCCTACGCCTTCTTCTTCGGCGTGGGCGTTGTCGGCCTCCTTTACATCCTGCTTTCCAAATGAGCACCGTCAGCCCGCTACTTTTTCTCATTCTCATTCCGCTGGTCGCAGCAGTTCTCGTGATGCTGGGTGGAAAATCCCGCACCATCTCGCTTCTCGCATCGGCCTTGAATTTGATCCTGCTGCTCGTGTTGGCCACCAAATTCCGAGCCTCCGAGGCCGGCTTCCAATTTGTCTCCAGCTTCCCGGTCGTTCCCCAACTCGGGATCAATTTCATCCTCGGTGCGGATGGTCTCAGCTTCGTCATGCTTTTCCTCTCCACCGCCGTCACGCTGGCCGCCGTTGCGGTGGCCCGTCCTCCAGTGGAAAACGACCGCTGGTTCTACATCAGCCTTCTGATGATTTCGGCAGGCGTCATTGGTGCATTCGCCTCTGTGGATGTGTTTCTTTTTTACATGTTCCACGAGCTCGCGCTCATCCCGACCTTCCTCTTGATCGGTATCTGGGGCTCCGGGGACCGCCAAGCCGCCGCGTGGAAAGCCACGATTTATCTTGCGACCGGCAGCTTTGTTCTCCTTCTCGGCCTGATCGGGCTTTACCTCCTCCAGCCCCTCGGCGACCGCAGTTTTGACCTTCGCCACATCATCCAACTCGCCGAGACCGGCCTGATTCCTGACAACCCGATTGTCTATCTCCTCCTGCTCTTCGGATTTGGAACCCTCGTCTCGCTCTTCCCCTTTCACACCTGGGCGCCCCAAGCCTACGCCAGCGCGCCCGCCCCGGCGGCGATGCTCCATGCCGGCGTCCTCAAGAAATTCGGCCTCTACGGTCTCATCCGTATCTGCGCCCCCGTCTTCCCCGAGTCGATCCAAGCGCTGCTCCCTCTGCTGCTCGTCCTGATCGTCGGCAACATCCTCTATGTCGGGTATGTGACGATCGCCCAGCGCAAGCTCGACACCATGCTCGGCTACTCGAGCGTCATGCACATGGGCTACATTTTCCTCGGCTTCGCGGCCCTCAATGTTGTCAGCCTCACCGGCGCTTCGCTCATGCTTCTTAGCCACGGGTTGACCGTTGCCCTCCTCTTTGCCCTCTGCGGGGAAATTCGCGAGCGCACCGGCACACTGGAATTTTCTGAACTCGGCGGCATCGCCCGCGCCACGCCCCGCCTCGGCCTGGCCTTCGGCTTCGCCGCGATGGCCTCGGTCGGTCTTCCCGGCTTCATCGGGTTCGCCTCCGAGTTGATGGTTTTCTTTGGGGCGTTCGTCGGCGAGCCCACCCAAATGCGTGCTCAAACCCAAGCCGTCGCCGAGGTTTTCCGCTTCAACTCGATCCAAATCGTTACCATCTGCGCCGTCTGGGGCATCGTCATTTCCGCGATCTACATGCTCCGCGCTTACCGCAAGATTTTCATGGGCCCGCTGCCCGAACGCTGGTCGCGTTTGCCTGACCTCGCTGGTCTGCCCCGAGTGGCTGTCGTGCTTCTCATCGGCGTCATGCTCTTCTTCGGATTCTTCCCGCAACTTCTCGTGAACCTCGTCACTCCCGCCCTGCTTCAGCCATGATCGATCCCGTTTTTCTGGAAGTCAGCGTCGTCGTCCTGGGAATTTTTCTGCTCATGGCCGAGGCATTCGGTCTCACGAAGGAAAAATCCACCCTCGCCTGGTGGGCCATCGGCGGCCTCGCCGCAGTTTTCATCGGCACATTTTTCATCGGCCCAAACTCCAACAGCTTTGAGGTGTCGGGATTCTATGTGGTGGATGGCCTTTCTCTGTTCTTCAAACGCTTCGTCCTCATCTCCACGATTTTGGTGCTGGTGATGTCGGTGGACTACTTGCCGATCGTTCAGCGCCTGGTTCCCGCCGAACGCCCCGGTGCCGGCTCCGGCGAGTTTTTTATCCTGCCCGTTTTCACCTGCGCGGGGCTCATGTGGATGGTTTCGGCCACCGACTTCATCATGATTTTCTGTGCGCTTGAGCTCGTCACGATCTCGTTCTACATCCAAGTCGCCTACCTCCGCCGGAGCATGTCCAGCCTTGAGGCAGGCACGAAATACCTCATCCTCGGCGCGCTCTCGACCGGCTTCCTGGTTTACGGAATCACCTGGTTTTTTGGAGCCACTGGCCAAACGAACCTCGTCACCATCCGTGAGGTCCTGCCACTCGTCCCCGTCGCGAACCATCCCGCCATCCTCTTTGGTCTCGCGCTCGTCCTCGTCGCTCTCGGTTTCAAAATCGCCGCTGCGCCGTTCCAATTCTGGGTGCCCGATGTGTATCAAGGCGCGCCCACGCCCGTCACCGCCTACCTCGCCGTGGCATCCAAAGCCGCCGGCTTCCTGGTTTTGATCCGAGTCCTCGAGCCGTTCTTCACCGTTCCCTCTTTCCAAAACAAGTTGTTCCTCGCGCTCGTCCTTCTTGCCCTGCTGACCCTGATCTTCGGCAACCTCGCCGCTATTCCTCAGACCAATTTCAAGCGCCTCCTCGGATACTCCAGCATCGCCCATGCCGGCTACCTCCTCATGGGCCTCGCCGCCATCGGTGACACCTTCGCCGGAGGCGCCGTGGTCTTTTACCTCTCCGGGTATTTGCTCATGACTTTCCTCGCCTTCCTGATTTTGGTGCCTGTTACGAAAGCCTCCGGGGGGGACGACATCGCCCATTTCAATGGCCTTGCCCGCCGCTCTCCCGGCCTCGCGCTCGCCATGCTCATCGCCGCCGCCTCCCTCGCCGGCGTGCCGTTCACGGTCGGGTTCTTCGGGAAGTTTTTCATCTTCGAAGCCGCCATGAATCAAGGGCTCTACCTCCTCGTTCTCGTGGGTATCGTAACCGTCGCCAGCGGCTTCTACTACTACTTCAAAGTCATCCGCGCCATGTATTGGCAGCCCGCTCCAGAGGACGCCGGCCCCGTTGCCATCACCAAAACCTCCTCGGTGGCCATCTTCCTCCTCGCAATGCTCATTCTCGTCCTCGGCGTCTATCCCCAACTCCTGATCGGAATCCTCCCCTGACCCCGCGTCCTCCGGCATGGACGACTACTGGAAAACCTGGGAACCCCGCGAACGAGCCACCCTTTGTTTTCTGATTCAGGACGGGCAAATTCTCCTCATCCGAAAAAAGCGTGGCCTGGGAGCTGGTAAAATCAACGGGCCCGGTGGACGCATCGAGCCCGGCGAGGAACCCCACGAATGCGCCGTGCGCGAAACCTCCGAAGAGGTCGGTCTCACCCCGCTGAATGTCCAAAACCGAGGCGAACTCCACTTCCAATTCGCCGACGGCTACAGCCTCCATTGCGCCGTTTTTGTCGCCCACGAATTCACCGGCGACCTCCTCGAAACCGATGAAGCGCTCCCGATCTGGACCCCATTAGACAGCATCCCCTACGACGAAATGTGGGCCGACGACATCCACTGGCTCCCCGGCGTCATCCAAGGCGGCACTTTCCGAGGCTACTTCCACTTCGACGGCGAAACGATGCTCTCCAAGCACCTGCTCTGGGAGTGAAACGAACGCCTAAATGCGACCAGCTTTGGTCGCAGGATGGATTGCAGCACCACAGAGTAGGCGAATCTGCTTGCGCTCTTTCTGAGTCAAAGATTACTAATCTCACCCTAGTCAACAATTGTGACATGCTTCCCATGTTTCTTATTAAAGACTTATTTACAAAATCTGATTCAGATTATTATTTGTTTCAAATTGTAAATCATAGTTTTTGCGCGATTAGCTCAGTGGTAGAGCGCTTGCTTCACACGCAAGAAGTCGCAGG
>ERZ889217.1370-NODE-1370-length-12546-cov-23.580098_pt1 | contig 12546 bp, 8 predicted proteins | sample MGYA00521098_ERZ889217 | MGnify/ENA primary metagenome ERZ889217 (study PRJEB32303, sample SAMEA104408613) | aquatic metagenome | biome: Brackish water; feature: Pelagic; material: water | place: Baltic Sea | collected 2014-06-10T22:04:00 | depth 2,362 m ...
TCATCCTGCGGGACGCTCGAACTGCCGTGCATGACGAGCGGAAAGCCGGGCAAGAACGCCGCGATCTTTTCCAGCACGTCAAAGTGCAGACTCTGCTGGCCCTTGAACTTGTAGGCGCCGTGGCTCGTGCCGATGGCGCAGGCCAGAGAATCACACCCCGTGCGGACCACGAATTCCTTGGCTTCGTCCGGATTGGTCAGACAGGCATGCCCCTCGTCGACCTGAATATCTTCCTCCACTCCGCCGAGCATGCCGAGTTCGGCTTCGACGCTGATGCCCTTGGCATGGGCGCGCTCGACCACCCGCTTGGTAATGGCCACGTTTTCGTCGAACGGAGCGTGGCTCGCGTCGATCATGACCGAGCTGTAAAAACCGGAATCGATGCAATCGTAGCAGGTCTCCTCGTCCCCGTGGTCAAGATGCACGGCGAAGACGGCCTCGGGATACATGGTGTCCGCCGTGCGGATAAGGGCTTCGAGCATTCGCTTGTCCGCATATTTGCGCGCACCCTTGGAGAGCTGGATGATAAAGGGCGCTTTGCCCTCGATGCAGCCCTGAAACAGACCGAGCGTCTGTTCCATATTATTGATGTTGTAGGCGCCGACCGCATATTTGCCGTAGGCGATTTTGAAGAGTTGGTCTGTCGTGACGATCATACGAACCACGCATTGAAGCGATCGCGCGCCGCTACGGCAAGGAAAAGCCCGCGGGCCCGAAGGCACCAAGGGGGCCAGTGGAGCAACTGCTGCAGCTACTGCGCCGCCCCACCCGCCAAGCGGCAGTGCTGCAGGACAATGTCGCCTGCGTCAAACCTGAGAAAAGATCCTGTCACCACGACTTGCTGGCCGGTCTGGACGAGTGGCTCGGAGGAAATAACATTACCGATCGTGTCGCGCTTGCGCAGGACCGCCTCACTTCCGTCGTCCGGAACATAGATTTCGGTGTTCTGGGCGAGGTCCTCGTTTTGGAAGAGACATTTGACGTCCGGGCCCGGGCCGGCCGAGGTGGAAAGCGTGACCGCGACCGCAGGGTTGTCGGTGGTCATGTCACCTTGGGCAATGCCGGAAACCGGCCCGGTCACGGTGATCATTTGGCCCTGATACTTGGTACTGGCGGCAGCCTCGTCCTGCGCGAACTCCGCTGCAAGGGTCTGCCAGTCGACCGGCGTGGTCTGGCCACTGGCCAGCTGGGCAGCGAGACTAAGAAAAAAACAAAAGGGGATTGCTCTCATTCTTTGAATTTTACGCCATCCAGCTCCTTTGGCAATCACCGAGGAGGCAGGGATCCGGACTTTGCACGGCTGGGGCCCAAGGAAAGGCCGGAAACCGAGATCAGAAGAGCTCGCCCTGAGCGGGAGGAATGCCCTCGCTGGCCGGTTTTTCGTATTCCGCGAGCAAGCTGCGAAATTCACATTTCTTGGCCAGTTCGACTACGGCTGCGCGGTCCGCGCTGATGGACAAAGCGGACAAGGCAACAGGCAAGGGCAAGTCGTGCTCAAGGCGCACCAGTTCGAGATTATCGCGCAACCGTTCGGCGGCGGCAGCCACTTTGTCGCGCAGTTTTTCGTTTTTGATCAGCGAGGGATTTTCGGCGAGCAACGCGACCGGCCCATGCTCGCGCACCAATTTGGCAGCCGTCTTGGGACCCACGCCCTCCACCCCGGGAATATTGTCGGCCGCGTCGCCGGTCAAGGCCAGCACGTCGGGAATACGCCCGGGGGGCACACCCCACTTTGCTTCCACTTCGACCGGACCAAGCAAAGTAAAGCTGTCCTTCGGATCCTTGAGGTCCGTCTTGTTCGTCGAGTAGATGTGTACGCCCTCGCCGACCAACGCGTAGATGTCCTTGTCGTTGGTGGCAATCACGACCTCGGAGTCCCCGCCGCGGGCCGCGGCCGCGTAGGAGGCGATCAAGTCGTCAGCTTCGTGCCCCCCGAGCCTGACATTTTGCACGCCCAAGGCTTTCACCCCTTCCTCAATGACCGGGAATTGCCGCGCGAGATCTCCCGGCGTCTCGTCGCGTTGCTGCTTGTACGAGGGTAGAAGCTGCATCCGCCGTTCCGGCAGGCCGGCATCCCAGATCACCGCGGCGGCATCCGGTTTGAGCTCGGCCAGCATTTTGCGCAAGGCCTTGACGAAACCGAAGACCGCGTTGGTCGGTTCGCCCCGCGAATTGGTCAGGTCGCGAATGGCGAAAAACGACCGGTAGGCATAGTAGTGGCCGTCGACGAGGAGAAGACGCATGGCAGGCACTTTAGACCAGGCCCTTCCCGCCGAACAGTTCGAGTTGCCGCCCCTCTTCCGGCCGGGAGGACAGAGGCAGCCCCAGCTTGAGGGCCAAACGCCGCATAGTCTCCACCGCCATCCCTTCGTAGTGATTGTTGGCGAAAACGTAGATCGCCTCGGCCTCCGCGTGGTTGCGCAACTTCACCGCCCAGTGCTCGAGCGCTGTCTCGCGCGCCCAAAGGATATTCCCGTAGCGGTGCGTTTCCTGGCCGTCCGGACCGTATTTGGTCCGGAAATCACCAAGCAAGCGGACGTAAAGGTGCCGCGCCGTGACCGGCAGGAAGCCGAAGCCCGCATGCTTTTCCTCGCCGACGGCATGGGTGTCGGTCCACACCCAGGCCACGCCCCTCTCCTCAAGAATCCGCGCACTGTGGGGAGTGTCCCAACTCCCGTCGCGGAACTCGACCGCCAGCGGGATGACGTCCGGCCACTCCCGGAGAAACTTGCGCAGCACTTTTTCCTCGTGCGGCCGCGCGTGGAATGACGGCGGCAACTGCAACAAGGCGCAACCGAAGCGCGGCCCGAGTTCATCGGCCAACTGCCGCATCATGGCAATCTCCGCAGCCGGATCCTCGAGGCGCTTTTCGTGACTCAAGGTCTTGGGCAACTTCGGGCAGAAGCGGAACGCGGGGCCGGTCAGGTCGCCCCACTGCGCGACCGTGCGGGCCGACGGGACGTGGTAAAAACTCGAATCCATTTCCACCGCGGGAAATTGCCGTGCGTAGAATTGAAGCCAACGATTGCGGGGCAAAGCATGGGGATAAAAGACATCGCGCCAGTCGTCGTAGCTCCATGCGCAGGTCCCGGGAAAACAACGGTCCGGCCGGAGCGTCTGCCGCGCCATGGTCAGCGCTCCAATCGCGGCAACGACCTGTCCCGCCGCCACGGCAAGTGGAAGCGGACCGCAGTCTGCCCGTCGATGAAGTAAGCGATGGCCGCACGGCCCAGCGCATAAGTCCCCGCCCCCGCCACCCCGCCGGAAATCATATGACCCCAGACGGGAAGAATTTTCACCGCGGCGCGCGCCGTCTCCCGGAAAACGAGCCCGGCGCCGAAGCCGATGCCGAGCGAAGCGGCGAACTCGCCGGTCAAACGCGGCGAGAAGTCGCGTCCGCTCACGTAGACAATGAGCGAGACCATGAACATCTGCAGGGCGAGCAGAACCGGAAAATCGGCGAGCGGCAACGGTTGCATCCCGATCACGCCGGCCACGGCCCCGAACGACTTGAGTACTGTCCCAGCGAGCCGGGCCTGCGCGCCGCGCGCCGCGAGGAAGCGGGCCAACTCCAACTGTGCATCTTCCGGCAAGTAGTCGCAGAGGCGGTCGCCGAGGGCCGACCGCTCATCCGCCTCGAAGCCCGCCTCAATGCTGCGCCGCGCCAAATGTGTCGAGAAGACGACGGAGGACGACGCTCCCGCGTCGGCCAAGGCGGAGAGAACGGCGGAGGTCTCGGCCCGATCGCCGAACACAACCACGGCCAGGCCGGCCGGACTTCCCCCTTCCCGCATGGGGGCCACGGCCAGCACCTCGGCAGCACGTCGCGCATCTGCGGTCAGACCGGCATGGGGTGATCCCACATAAAGATAAAGGTCGGCCGGCTCCACCGGGACCGCACCGGAGTCGCGCAAATCGGCCAACTCGATCGTGCCCACCCCTTGCACCGCGGTCCAGGGACCACGGACCAAAGGCGCGTGCAGCGCGGTCCGGCCAGCCAAGGCGTTCATCAAGGCGGGCAGTTCGATACCAGCCTCCCCGAGCACCGCAATGCGGGGCGCCCGCTGACGGAGGAAGATTTCTTTGATCGGATCCAACTCCCGCAGGATGGGTTCCTGCAATGACCCGGGAAGTTTGTCCAGCAGAGCCGACATTTTCTCGTAGGCGGTGAGGAGGGCGGGACGACTCATGATGCAACCGACTCAATTAACGAGCAAAACGTTCAATGCGGCACGCAACTTTTCCTCGCTCCCGACTTTGAAGTCGTCCCCCGCGTGCACCCGCCGCGTGCTGCCATCGCGGGCCACGAATTCGAGGACCAAAGGTCGGCGTCCGGGAAAATCAAGGACGGTCGAACGTAAATCTTCCAGTTCGCGCCGCCCGGATCGGCCCGCCGGCAGACGCAGTACCACCGGCTTCTCGCTGCCGGCCGCGGGCGGGAGCGGCTTGATTTCCGTTGCGGTGACCGCCGGCTTGTCGTCGCGCTTGTCGAGACGTCCGGTGATGTGCACGACCTTGCCCGGGACCAGCTGGGCGAGGAACTTCTCGAAAGCCTCGCTCCAGACCCGCACCTCCACTTTGCCGCTAAAATCCTCGAGCGTGAGGAAAGCGCAGGGTTTGCCGGTGGACTTGGTGAACTTCTTTTCCACCGCATCGACCAAACCGGCCACCGTGACTGTCGCCCGGTCATCCATTGCCTCGAGCGCGGCGACGCGGGTGAACTTCGGGTTGTCCAGCGATTCCCGGTAAGGATCAAGCGGATGGGCCGTGACATAAAATCCGAGCAATTCCTTCTCGAAGGAAAGCAACTCAGCCTCGGCAAACGGACGTGCGCGCCGCTTTCCCGTGGCCCTTCCCGCGGCCGGAAGAGACTCCTCACCGAAGAGGCTTTGCTGGCCGGCCGTGCGATCACGGTGCGCCGAGGCGCTCGCCGCGAGGACCGGTTCGAGATCTTCGACCATCTGCGCGCGCTCCTCGCCGGTGAAATCGAAAGCGCCGCATTTGACCAGGCATTCCATCGACTTGCGGTTCACCGCCCGCGGATCCATCCGCGCGGCAAAATCCTCCAGCGAACGGAATTCTCCCCGCGCCTCCCGTTCGGCGATGGCTTCGCCCATGGAGGCACCGCCCACGTTCTTGATCGCGCTCAGGCCGAACCGGATGGCCATGCTTTCCCCGTGCTTTTCGGGGGCGAACTTGAGCATGCTCTTGTTCAAATCCGGCGGCAGGATGGTCAATCCCATCCGCTTGGCCTCGTCGACGTAGAAGGAAATTTTGTCCGTGTCATCCACTTCGTTGCTCAGCACCGCGCACATGAACTCGACCGGATGGTGCGCCTTGAGCCAGCACGTGCGGTAACTGATCAGAGAGTAGGCCGCGCTGTGGCTTTTGTTGAAGCCGTAGTCGGCGAACTTTTCGAGCAGATCGAAGATAGCCGTGGCCTTTTTTTCCGGGATATCATTGTGCTCCCGGCAACCGGCGATGAAATTGACGCGTTCCTTGGCCATCTTCTCCTTGTCTTTCTTTCCCATGGCCCGGCGCAGGAGGTCCGCTTGCCCCAGGCTGTAGCCGGCCAACAAGTTCGCCGCCTGTTGCACTTGTTCCTGGTAAATGAGGATGCCGTAAGTTTCTTTCGCCACCTTCTCGAGCAGCGGGTGGTCGAAGTTGATCTTGGTTTGGCCCTTCTTGCGCTTGATGTAGTCGGGAATGAGCGCCATGGGGCCCGGTCGGTAAAGCGCGCAGAGCGCATTCATGTCGTCGAGGCTGTTGAAGCCGAAATTGCGGCAGTAGCGCGACATGCCCCCTTCAAATTGGAAGATGCCGACCGTCTCCCCCCGGTTAAGCACATCGAAGGCCGCCTGATCATCGACCGGCAACTTCTCCACGTCGAAGTCCGGAACATGACAGCGGATCAATTCCTCGGCATCGCGAATAAGGGTCAAAGTTTTCAGCCCGAGAAAATCCATCTTGAGCATGCCGAGGTCTCCGAGCGGTTCCATGGAGAACTGGGTGACGACCTCGTTCTCCTTGCCGCGGGAGAGCGGTACGATCTCGGAAAGATCGCGGTCGCCGATGACCACGCCCGCCGCGTGGATGCCGGCATTGCGCGACAAGCCCTCGAGCACCGTGGAGTAGCTCCAGAGCTGCTGGGTGCCGGGCTCGGACTCGATGGCTTGCTTCAGTTCCGGGTTTTTCTCCCGCGCCAAAGCGAGCGTGATGTTCAACTCGTTGGGAATCATCTTGGCGATCCGGTCGCCCTCCCCGTAGCTCATACCGAGCACCCGGGCCACGTCACGCACCACGCTCTTGGCCCCCAGCTGGTTGAAGGTCACAATCTGCGAGACGCACCGTTCCCCGTATTTCTGCCGCACGTATTCGATCACCTCGCCGCGGCGCGCTTGGCAGAAGTCGACGTCGATGTCGGGCGGACTGACCCGTTCCGGATTCAAAAACCGTTCGAAAATAAGCCCGTAGCGGACCGGATCGAGGTCCGTGATGCCGAGCACATAGGCCACCATGCTTCCGGCCGCCGAACCCCTGCCCGGGCCGACCGGAATCCCGCGCTGCTTGGCATAATGAATGAAGTCCCAGACGATGAGGAAGTAACTGGTGAAGCCGAGTTTCTCGAGAACTCCCAGTTCGTAATCAAGCCGTTCGTGCAACTCCGGCGTGCCGTCGCCGTAGCGGCGGCCGAATCCCTCGCGGCAAAGCTCGCGCAAATACCCCTCGCGGGTTTTGCCCTCGGGCGGATGAAAAACCGGAAAACGCGATTTGCCGAACTCCATGGTCACATCGCACCGCTCGGCAATGCGGGCGGTATTCGACAAAGCGTCCGGATGATCCGCGAAGATTTCCGCCATTTCTGCCGGGGTCTTCAAATAAAGCTCGGGAAGATAACGCAACCTCCGCTCGTCGGTCACGTTGGCCCCCGTGCCGATGCAGACCATCACGTCGTGCGCCTCGTGGTGCGAGCGCTCGAGAAAGTGCACATCATTGGCCGCCGCCAATCCGAGCCCCATATCGCCCGCCCAGCGGATAAGTTGCGGGTTGGCCTCGCGCTGCGCATCCATCCCGTGGTCGTGGATCTCGATGAAAAAGTTCTCCTTCCCGAAAATATCTCGGTATTGCCCGGTCAAATCGCGCCCGCGTTTCGGATTCCCTTGGAGTAGGGCGCTGCTGATCTCTCCCTTGAGGCAGCCGCTCAAGCCGATCAGCCCCTTGGCATGTCGGGCCAGCAGATCCTTGTCGACCCGCGGCTTGTAATAGAAGCCCTCGAGGTGCGCCGCACTGACCAGTTTGATCAGGTTGGCCCATCCCTCGTTCGTCTCGGCCAACACAGTCAGATGGAAGGCCGCATCTTTGCCCGAGGAGGCCTTCTTCTCGTGCATCGAACCCGGTGCAATGTAGAGCTCGCATCCCAGGACCGGCTTCACTCCCGCCTTTTGCGCCTCCTTGTAAAATTCGACCGCCCCGTAAAGCACCCCGTGATCGGTCATCCCCACCGCTTTCATGCCAGATTCGGTGACTTTGCGCATCAAGTCCGCCGCCCGCACCGCACCATCAAGCATCGAGTACTCCGTGTGCACATGGAGATGCGCGAACTCAGGGAAGGGCATCCGACAAGATTAGTTGGCGTGGCAAGGCTGGCAAGCGGAGGGCGCAATTTGTTTTCCGGATGGCCAAAACCGACACCGCCGGTAACCTCCCCGCCGTGTCTGAATCCGATGAAAATATCCTCGTGGTCCCCCGCCACGTTTTTGATGCGCTCGGGACCTTCCAGGGTCTGAGCCTCGAAGCCGACCGTTACATGGCCGCCTTCCTCGACCCGCGCAACAACCTTTTCCTGCCCCGCCGGTCCGCCGAGTCAGACCCTTCGCACAAGCAGATCATTCCCTATCTGGTTCTGCGGCAAGGCGACCGCGTCCTCTGCTACACCCGCGGCAAGTCGGGGGGCGAGGCGCGGCTCCACGCCAAGATGTCCGTCGGGATCGGGGGACACATGAATGACGGCGACACGCGCGCCACCCATTTCGACAAGGCCGCTTACCTCCGGGCGGTCGAACGCGAATTGCACGAAGAGCTGGAAATTCCCGGTCCCTACCGCCAGCGCGCCGTAGCCTTGATCAATGACGACAGCAACGAGGTCGGCCGCGTCCATCTGGGCGTGGTGCACCTCGTCGAGGTCGACTCGATGGACATCCGCCCGCGTGAAGAGGCCATCCGAGATCTCACCTTCCTCACCGCGGCCGAACTGCAACAACAGCGCGACCGCCTCGAATCGTGGTCGCAAATCGTGGCCGACGCTTTGCCTCAACTCTTGGTCTCTTAGCTCCTCTCAAGGCAGCACTGGCCGCAACGGGGACGCACTCCGGCTTTATCACCCTTGCAGTCCGCTGATGATACTGATCAGCGGCAGGAAGAGCGCGATAACGATGGTTCCAACCACCACGGCAAGAAAGACAATCATGATCGGCTCAAGCAAGGAAGTCAGGCCGGCCACCGTGTTGTCCACCTCATCGTCATAAACATCGGCGACTTTGAGCAACATCTCCGGTAGCTGGCCGGTCTCCTCACCGACGTCGATCATACTGACAACCATCGGCGGGAAGATACCGCTCTTTTCCAGCGGCGACACGATCGACTCACCCTCCTTGACACTGTCGTGCACGCGCTGGATGGCATCCGCAATGACTGTGTTGCCGGCCGTGTCCCGCGTGATGTTCAAGGCCTGCAGGATGGGTACGCCACTGGTCACCAGTGTTCCGAGCGTCCGGCTGAAGCGCGAGATCGAGCCTTTCTTGATCAGACTGCCGAAGAGAGGGGCTTTCAAAGTGAGGGCATCAATGACCATGCGCCCCTTGACCGTTTTTCCAGCAAAGCTGTAGACCACGATGAGCAACACAACCCCGCCGATGATGAGATACCACTGGTTTTGAAAAAAGCGGCTCGCACCGATGACGAATTCGGTCAAGGCAGGCAGCGGTTTGCCCCCGAGCATATCGGCAAAAATCTGCTCGAACTTCGGCACGATGTAAACCAGGAGGAACGCCATGATGGCCACGGCAATAACCAAGACGATGATCGGGTAGAACATGGCCGAAACGACCTTGTTCTTCAGTTTCTGCGCCTTTTCTTGGAAGTCGGCCAAACGGACAAGAACAAGTTCCATCACGCCGCCCAACTCGCCGGCTTTCACCATGTTGACGTAGAGCTTGTTGAATATTTTCGGATGCTGGGAGAGTGCGTCCGAAAACGTGCTGCCGCCCTGGACCGAATCGGCCAACTTGCCGATCGTCTTGCGCAAGACCGGATCCGGTTCCTGCTTGCCGAGCACATTCAAGCCGCGCAACAAGGGCAGACCGGAGTCGATCAGTGTGGCCAGCTGCCGGGTAAAAATCATCAACGTCTTCGGCTTGATCGATTTCCGCTCGAGGAAGGGAATGCTGATATTGATCTCCTTCTTGAGTCCCGCGCCTTTCGCCTTCGGCGCTTTGGCTCCCGCTTTCCCCCGAGCGGCCGCTTTGGCTGCTTTGCCCGCCTCCACCACACTGGTCGGATAGTAGCCCGCCTGCCGCAGCGACGCGATCGCCTCCTGCTCGCTCCCTGCCTCAAGCGTGTCGCTCACTTCCTGCCCGCGGGCATCAAGAGCGGTGTAAGTGAAATTGGGCATGGTCGTCGGGAGAGGAACAATGAAACGGAACACTGACCATTACGCGTCTTGACGGGTTTCTCCAAGAGCAAAAACCAGCCGGCTCAAACGCGGAGAAATGGATTGCTCGCCTTTTCTTCCGCCACCGTGGTGGCGGGACCATGCCCCGGCAACACGGTCGTCTCGGCGGGCAGCGGAAGAATTTTCTCGCGGATCCCCGACAGGAGCATCTCTCCATTCCCGCCCGGCAGATCCCAACGGCCGATCCCGCCGCGGAAGAGAACATCGCCGCCGATCAGGATGCTTTGATCCGGCAGATAAAAACAAAGGCTTCCCGGGCAGTGCCCCGGCACATCAAGGACGTCCGTAGGGAGCCCGAGTAGGTTTTGACCCCTTCCCTCCGCCAGCAAGCCATCCGGCACAAGCGGTTCAACCTGCAGGGGGAACCCGTGCCTCTCGAAGAAATCCTTCTCCGAGACCATCGGCACGGCATCAACATGGCAGAGGACCCGGCACCCATGGCGCCTCTGCACCCCCGCGGCGTCTGCCGTATGATCCCAATGACCGTGGGTCAGCACCAATAGGTCGATTTTGTCCCCGGCAAATTGCTGGTCGGCCCCCTCCGGAGCATCAAAGAGGATGTTTCCTCCGGGCGCTTCGACCAGAAAACAATTCGTCTCGTAGGGGCCACCGGTAAATGTTTTGAACTTCAGCATAAATGATCGGTCAAAGCTAAGTGTCTCATTTTCCTTGCGCAATGCGCCAGTCAAGGCGACCTCTTTGCTTTAACCCAATGAAGCCCTTCCGTCTGACCGCTTTGGCCCTCGCTGTCTCTTGTGCCGCCCTCGCCCCCATCCGCGCCGACCAACCGGAAAAAGACGAGAGCCGGTTAGGCGAAATCACCCAAACGGTAGCACGCATGCTGGAAAGCGCGCACTTCAGTCGCCAGCGCCTCAACAACGAGGTCGAACCCGGGATCACCCAAGCCCGCAAAGCACTCGACCGTTACCTTGAGCTACTCGACTACAACCGCCTTTTCTTCACCCAAGCCGACATCGACGAATTCACCTCCAAGCACGGGGAATGGATCCACGAGGACATCCTCTCCGGCAACCTCAAGCCGGCTTACGACATTTACGACCGCTTTATCTCCCGCGTCGAAGCCCGCGTTGACTGGATCGGGGAACGACTCCAGGGGGACTTTACCTTTGAGAGCGACCGCACCGCGCAGATCAACCGCGACAAACTTCCGTGGCCGGCCGACGAGGCCGAGGCGGATAAAATGTGGTCCGACCGGCTCGAAGCCGAACTCCTCCAAGCCATCATCGCCGACCAAGCCATCGAAGAAGCGGCGGCCAAGCGACGCGATGAAGCTTCCAAAGATGACACCGAGGCGAAAAAAACCGCCGACGCTCCCGCCTCACCGCCGAAACGCACCCCAATCGAGACTGTAAGCAAACGCTACGAGCGTTTGCTCAAGACGCTGCAGGAAGAAAACCGCGAGGACCAGGCCACCACTTTTCTTTCCGCGCTCGCCCAAAGCTACGACCCGCACTCCGAATACATGAGCCAGCGTGCGCTGGACAACTTCAACATCCAGATGGGCCTCTCCCTTGTCGGTATCGGCGCCGTGCTCCGGAGCGACGATGGCTACGCCAAGATTGTCGAACTCGTCCCCGGCGGACCCGCCGACCGCGGCGGCAAACTCAAGGTCAACGACCGCATTGCGGCCGTCGCGCAGGACGACGAGGAATTCGAAGACGTCGTCGATATGAAACTTGACCGCGTGGTCGAACGCATCCGGGGCAAAAAAGGCACCACCGTCCGCCTCCAAGTCTTGCCCGCCGCGTCTCCCGACCCTTCCAAGCTGGAGGTCATCGCCATCGTGCGCGACGAGGTCCAGCTGAAGGACCAGCAGGCCAAGGCCCAAGTCATCGACACCATCGGTCCGGACGGCGCCGACACGCGGATCGGGTGGATCACTCTGCCCAGCTTTTACGCCAACATGAATCAGCGTGGCCAACCCGCGCGCAGCACAACCAAGGATGTCTCCGCTCTCCTCAAGCGCCTCAAAAAGGAAAATATCGAGGGGCTGATCATTGATCTCCGCCGCGACAGTGGCGGTTCCCTCGACGAAGCCATCCGCCTCACCGGCCTCTTCATTCCCAAAGGCCCCGTGGTGCAAGCCAAGGATACCGATGGCAACATCAATCCCATGACCGACTCCGACCCGAGCGTCCTCTGGGAAGGCCCCCTCATTGTGCTGATGAACCGTCTCAGCGCCTCCGCCAGCGAAATTTTCGCCGCGGCCCTGCAGGATTATGGCCGCGGCATCGTGGTCGGCGACGAGCAAAGTTTCGGCAAAGGCACGGTCCAGACGCTGATCGACGTCCAACGCTTTATGCCCTTTTTCGCCCAAGCCCGCGAAGCCGGTGCGGTCAAACTTACCATCCAGAAATTCTACCGGGTTAAAGGCGGATCGACCCAGCTGCGCGGAGTCGCTTCCGACATCGTCCTCCCCTCCCTTACCGACCAAGAAGACGTCGGCGAGGGCTCGCTCAAGAATCCTCTCGGCTATGATGAAGTTCCCGCGCGCCAATTCACGCCGGCAGGCAATGTCGCCGCACTCGTCCCGCGCCTGCGCACCGCCAGCGAGTCCCGCGTCGCGGCCAACCCCGAATTCGACTACGTCCGCAAGGACTACGAACGTCTGGTCACCCGCATCGAGGAAAACGCCGTGAGCCTGAACAAGGAAACCCGGCTTGCCGAAATCGAAGAAGAGAAAGCCCGCCGTGAAGCGCGACTCGCCGAGCGGAAAAAACGCGGCACTCCCGGGCTCATGGCCATGGAAGTCACCCTCGACACCGTGGAGTCTGCCGAGTTGCAAAAAGTGTCCC
>ERZ889217.1371-NODE-1371-length-12543-cov-13.023302_pt1 | contig 12543 bp, 11 predicted proteins | sample MGYA00521098_ERZ889217 | MGnify/ENA primary metagenome ERZ889217 (study PRJEB32303, sample SAMEA104408613) | aquatic metagenome | biome: Brackish water; feature: Pelagic; material: water | place: Baltic Sea | collected 2014-06-10T22:04:00 | depth 2,362 m ...
GAAAACCGGAGATGACTAAAAAGATGTCCACCCCGATATATCCACCCGAGACCAGTGAGAAATCCATGTGGTAAAGAACCACTAAAACAACCGCAATCGCCCTGAGACCTTCTATGTCACTGCGAAACTTGATAACGATACTTTAGGTCATTTGGCTGGGTCTAGAGCGTGACGATAACGATCGGTAGGGGTTGATCTGTATCAAGCCCGGTTTGATCTTTCACCTCTATCTCACACCTCCATCTCATACTGAGAAGGTCCGATGAGCATCTAAGGAGATGTATGAATACTAGAAGCGAGTTGTGTTATGCCTGTGGAGTCTACATAGGCGACGAAAATTGGTCTTCTTGTCCTAGGTGTGGTCACAAAGTCGAGAGCGGAGACGGCGAAAATGATGACGATGACGAAAATAATGAAGATGACGATGACGATCAGGACGCCGATGAGGACGAACAATTTTAACAAGATACCGTTGAACCTGTGTCTGCATCTGAACTCCGTCAACCAGGTTGCGTGAGCATTGAGTCATTGCCTCAACCATCTGATGCTCGTATAGCGGTGCGCGTCAGCCGGCCTGGTCTGCGAGCGATTCGTTCGGGTAGTCCATGGTTGTTTGATCAAGCAGTCGAGTCACATAAGCCGACTGGTTCAATGGGCGACCTGGCAGTTATTTTTGATGAGCAACGTCGATTTGCTGCCATTGGTTTGTGGGATCCTGAGTCACCGATTCGCGTCAAAGTGTTGCATGTTGGCAAACCTGTAAACATTGATGCTTCTTGGTGGCAGGAGAAAATGACACATGCGCTTGATCTGCGCCGAGATTTGTTGAGCGACGGATCAACGACCGGATTTCGTTGGGTGCACGGCGAAAATGATGGTCTTGCTGGTTTGATCGTTGATCAATATTCCTCAACTGTGGTGATCAAGATATACACCGGGGCATGGTTCGTGCACCTCGCGGCCATCATCCAGGCGATCGTTGAGATTGCTGCGGTGGATCGGATTGTGATTCGTTTCTCGCGATTAGTGCGCGACGGCGAAACCTATGGTCTTGTTGATGGTGACACTTTGTACGGTGAAGCTCCGACAGGTCCAGTGATGTTCTTAGAGAACGGACTTACTCTTGAAGCCGATGTTGTTCTCGGTCACAAGACTGGCCACTTTTTGGATCAGCGTGATAACCGAGCGATCATCGGCAACCTTGCAAGTGGTTGCAGTGTGCTGGATGTTTTTTCAAGCACTGGGGGATTCACTTTGGCTGCCGCCGCAGGGGGAGCGAAATCGGTGCACATGGTTGATGTCAGCGCTCCTGCCTTGGCAACAGCGCACCGCAATCTGGCACACAATCATGCGATCGCATCAATACCAAAGTGCCAGGTCACCGACATCCGAGGTGATGCTTTTGCCGCCCTCGAGGACATGGTTGAGCAAAAACGTACCTTCGACATTGTGATTCTTGATCCACCATCATTCGCCCAAAATCAAGCCTCGGTCATTCGTGCGCTCAGTTCTTATGAACGGTTGGCGAAACTTGGTATGCGTTTGACCGCCCCAGGGGGAACCCTGTTGCAGGCCTCGTGTTCAAGTCGAGTGACGATTGAGGAACTTGCCGACGCGGCGTACTTGGCGGCCCGCAGTGTGCACGTTGATATTGACGAGTTCAGACGCACCGAACATGCCGTGGACCATCCCATTGGGTTCGAATTCGGTGCTTACCTGAAGGCGATTTATTACAAAGTCACCCCTTATGGGGTCTAATTAGTCCCCTTCTGCTGAGCCGAATCGCCATATTTTCACTATCCTGAAGTAGACCAAGTGGGAAGGCTGGGCATGAGTGGAAATTCGGTGTTCCGGCACCAAAACAGTGGAATTTTGAGCATCGCTGCTATTGAGGCCCCGCGTGTCGTCACCTCTGACTGGATTGATGAGCAGTTAGCCGAGACCTATCTGCGTAATGGCCTGCGTCCAGGCTTGCTGGCTGGTCTTGCAGGCATTGAGGAACGCCGTTGGTGGGATGACAGTGTCTCTTTCACCGACGCCGCAGCGATGGCGGGACGCGCTGCCATTGAAAAGGCGGGGATTGATCCAGCGCAGATTGGCATCTTGATCTCAACATCGGTGTGCAAAGAAAATCTTGAGCCTTCAGTGGCATGTGCGGTACACGACCAGTTGCAGTTGTCAACTTCGTGTTTGAACTTTGACATCTCTAATGCTTGTCTCGGTTTCATTAACGCCATGCATCTGGCGGCCACGATGCTTGATGCAGGAACTGTTGAGTACGCCTTAGTCGTTGATGGTGAGGGAAGTCGTTACACCCAAGAGACAACTCTTGAGCGCCTAAAAAGTCCCACGTCATCTGCGGGCGATGTCTTTTCTGAGTTTGCTTCGTTGACTCTTGGATCAGGTGCTGCGGCCATGGTGATGGCCCGCGCAGATCGCCATAGCGATGTACATCGTCTCATCGGTGGTGTGGGTCGTGCTGGTACTGAACACAACTCACTGTGTGTCGGAACGTTGGATCGTATGACGACCGATACGCATGGGCTTTTGGTGGCAGGACTCGATTTAGCTGCAGCGGCATGGAAGGCCTCTGCAGAGAGTTTTGATTGGTCTGATGGTCTTGATTGGTACATCATTCATCAGGTCAGCAAAGTTCATACCACAATGATTTGTGATCGGCTCGGGATCAACCCAGCAAAAGTTCCGTTGACTTTCCCGCATTACGGCAATGTGGGTCCAGCAGCGATCCCGATCACTCTGGCGAGTGTGCAAGATCAAATTGAACCCGGTCAACGGGTGTTATGCCTCGGAATCGGTTCGGGACTCAACACCAGTTTCTCGGAAATTCTCTGGTGACAATGAGCGTTCCGTCCGCCGCGCAATTGGGCGAGTTCGGTGTTGACCCATCGTGGTCAAAGTTCGTAGATGTGCCCAGCCATTCAGGTGGTAGCCATCGTTGGCACATACTTGATCGGCCAGGAATGGGTGCCGATGCACCGACAATTTTGTGCATTCACGGAAATCCAACATGGTCATTTTTGTGGTCGCGTTTGATGAGCGAAATCAGCCCTGCCTTTCGAGTGATTGCTCCGGACCAGTTATCAATGGGGTTTTCTGATCACATTGGAGCGCGTCCCTATCGTGATCGCGTTGGCGATATTCATGATCTTGTGACGGCCCTCGATATCTACGGACCGTTGTGGATCGTTGCCCAAGATTGGGGTGGGGCAATTGCTATGGGTTACGCCACCAGTCATCGTGCTCAAGTAGCCGGACTTATTTTGTCCAATACTGGTATCGCGATTCCAGCGGATCGCAAAGCCCCACGACTCATTCGTATTTCGGCAAGCAGTGGCCTACATCGTTTGATCACCCGCACGACCTCTCTGTTTGTACGGGGGACTGGATATCTGCCTGGAAGTGGATTGACCAAGCAGCAGCGACGGGCATTGGTCGCTCCGTATCTTGCGCAAGACCGACGAATCGGTGTGGCTGGTTTTGTGGCTGATGTGCCTTTTGATGAGAGGCATCCTTCGTCCTTCGATCTAGCCAGTGTCGCTCAGCAACTTTCGGACTTGACTATCCCAGTGCGCTTGTACTGGGGTTCAAAAGACCCTGTATTTAATGAGGATTTTGCCGATGACTTGATGAGCCGCTTTTCTGATGTGGAGATTCATCGGATACCTCGCGCGGGTCATCTAGCGGTCCTAGAAACATCTATGGCCCCTTTTGTTGAATCGGTTGTGCGCAATTCAGCGCAGGCAATAAGTGCTCCATCAGATGACGATCAAGCGTGCGAGACACTGTGGGCGCGGATCGATTCGTCAACGCGCCCAGATATTTTAGCTATCAGTGATGCGGCAGCAAAAACATCAGTCACTTTTTCTGAGTTCGAATCTCGAGTGGCCTCCTTCGCTCAGTCATTGAGTGATCAAGGAGTCAAGTTGGGTGATCGGGTAGCGGTTTTGGTACCACCGAGTATCGACCTGATTGCAGTCGTGTATGCGTGTTGGCGTGTTGGCGCGATCACTGTGATCGCCGATAGGGGTTTGGGGATCAAGGGACTTGGTGCCGCGGTTCGTTCAGCACGAGTGCAACATGTTGTTGGTCCTCAACAGGCAGTGACCGCCGCCCGTGTTTTGCGATGGGCCCCTCGAGCGCAGAAGATTTCCATGGCCGCACTATCTGCAAGTCGTACGATCAGTTCGCTAGCGCGGATCACGGTGCCTGCACCGACCGCTGATGATCTAGCGGCGGTGTTGTTCACCTCGGGGGCAACTGGCCCAGCCAAAGGGGTGCGTTATACGCACCGCCAACTGGGGGCCCAGCGTGACGCATTACAAAAAACATATGAAATCACAGCCGACGATCGTTTCGTCGCGGCCTTTGCGCCCTTCGCTTTATTTGGTCCTGCATTAGGGATCACAACTGGTCTTGCTGATATGGATGTCACCTCACCCAGCACTTTGACTGCTGATGCTTTGAATCAGGCATGTCAGTTGATTGATGCGACGATGGTTTTCGCTTCACCCGCGGCGTTAGCAAATGTTGTGCGAACCGCTGGTGGTTCGTTGCCCGCAGTGTCGAAATCTCGTTTGGTGATGTCGGCTGGTGCACCTGTGCCGTTGGAGACTTTGCAGAAGATGCAAGCCTTATGTCCTCACGCCGAATTGCACACGCCTTACGGAATGACCGAAATCCTTCCGGTCGCTGATCTTTCTCTCGCCGAAAGGACGCTTGCTGGAAGTGGCAGGGGTGTGTGCGTAGGTCATGCTGTTGACGGTTGCGAACTCATGATCGCCGCCGCTGACACTCTCGGAGACCTCGTCCCCTTAGATGTTGGGACCACTGGTGAGGTCGTCGTGTGTGCCGCTTGGATGTCGTCGGGATATGACCGCTTGTGGCAGACACAGATCGCAGCCCGCCCAATATTGAACTCACGGACCTGGCATCGCACGGGTGATGTCGGACATCTTGATGTTTCAGGAAATCTATGGATTGAGGGACGTTTAGTACACATCATTCATACCGCTTCGGGTCAAGTGACACCCGTACCACTAGAAATTTCTTGTGAAGCAGTCACGGGTGTGGTTCGTGCTGCGGCTGTCGGTATCGGACCGCGTGGAACTCAACAAGTAGTGATCGTCGTTGAAGTTGATGATGCCTCAGAGGGTCCTGCAGGAACACTTCTCACACAGCAGATTCGTCAGGCAGTGGCTCCGCAGACAGTGGCTTCCGTGTGGTTAGTGAAAAAACTTCCAGTTGATATTCGACACAACTCAAAAATTGATCGGACTGCACTCGCTCTCATGATGCAAGACAAACTTTCCGGATCATGGCGATGAAAGTTTTAGTTACTGGAGCAGGAAGTTTGCTCCTCGGTGGTGTGGCTCAGGCTTTAGTTGAACGTGGCGATGAAGTCATTTGTGTCCAGCGTCGAAAGTTAGAAATGACACACTCGATGTCACTCACACAACATGCTGTCGATATTCGCGATCGCGAAGCATTGACAGCTGCTGCTGAGGGTTGTGATGCAATCATTCATGGAGCTGCACGAGTTGGTGTCGTCGGCACTTGGGAAGATTTTCGCAGTGTCAACGTTGACGGCACGGCCAACGTCATTCATGCAGCGCGCGCGCACGGCATTGCGCGCTTGGTGTATGTGTCGACTCCCTCGGTTGCTCATTCTGGAGAATCAATTGTCGGGGCCACCGCTGATGTGGCTGTGAAGGGGCGCAAGGGCTCGTTCTATGCAGAATCAAAAGCACAAGCCGAACATATGGTTTTGGCTGCCAATACAGACGGTTTGGGCGTCGTGAGTTTGCGACCCCATCTGGTGTGGGGCCCAGGTGACACACAGTTAGTTGGGCGCATTGTTGATCGAGCCCGCGCGGGTCGTTTAGTCATGGTGGGTAATGGGCATGCACTAGTTGATTCAACGTATATTGATAATGCCATCAGCGCCCATCTCGCTGCTCTTGATGCGGTGGCTCCACGTGCAACATGTGCTGGCCGGGCCTATGTCATTGCTAACGGTGAACCGCGCACTGTGACAGAACTCATTGAAGGAATCTGTCAGGCAGCAGGCGTACCTTTTCAGCCCAAGCATCTACCACTTCCTTTGGCACGCATTGCTGGCTCAGTCGTTGAACGCCTCTGGCCACGCTTGCGGAGCGACGAACCACCACTGACCCGTTTCGTGGCTGAGCAGTTGGGAACGGCACACTGGTTTGATCCGCGTCCGGCGCGCGACGATCTTGCCTGGAACCCACACGTCACATTGGATGAAGGTTTCACTCGCTTGCGGGCGTGGTTCGAACTAAATCGCTGAAACCTTTTCGCTTACAGTTTGTACGTCGCAACAACCGGCGCGTGATCAGACCAGCGGGCATCATAGGAGGGAGCACGATCCACTCTTGCGCTGATGGCCGTTTTCGCCAGTTCTGGATTAGCAATGTGATAATCAATGCGCCAGCCAGCATCATTGTCAAATGCTTTGCCACGCCATGACCACCATGAATACGGACCCACTATGTCACCCACTTGTTGGCGCATGACATCTACCCATTCATGTTGATCAAACATCTCATCAAACCAAGCACGTTCCTCGGGGAGGAATCCTGCACTCTTGAGATTGCCTTTCCAATTCTTTAGATCCTCTGGACGATGTGCAACATTGAGATCCCCTGTCAGCAAGACATGGTTTCCTGAAGCCCTCAAAGCCTGCATCCGATCTTTCATCGCAGCAAAAAATGCAAACTTTTCTTTCATTCTTTCGGGGGATTCGGCGTCACCTGTGTGGACATATGCCGAGATCACCGTCAGAGTTTTGTTTTTACCCACCTGAATATCGGCCTGCACCCATCTCCCCGTGAAGTTGTGAGTCGGATGGTTGGCCCCGATATGGCTCGTTACGATCGGTAGACGACTGGCAACAGCAACTCCAGCACGCCCCTTCTGATTGCACTCGGCGTGGGCGATATGCCAGCCATCGCCCATGAGTTCTGCTACTAACTCATCGGGCGCTCGTACTTCTTGCAAGGTGATGACATCAGGGGCACATTGTGCAATCCATGCGTGCATCCCGTTTTTTACAGCGGCGCGAAGGCCGTTGACATTGACAGAGGCGATAGTGATCGTCATCTCACGATCGTGCCACAAGCAAGCTGCTGAACTGTCATGGATCACGCTCAGTGTGGCTCGTGTAGCAGACGAGGGACCGATATCGGTAAGAATGAGAAAATGAGCAATGCGCCGTTTGAGCCGAACAAAGACCGTCTCTTGCCAGACCTCTCACTGAAGCAAGAGATGGTTCTTCTTGCCCGTACTCTGTGGCGTGAGGGCTACAACGACCATTTAGCGGGTCATATCACCGTCAATCTTCACGATGGAACATTGCTCTGCAATCCGTGGCTGTTGCTGTGGAACGAGTTTCGGGTGCAAGACATTATTCGCATTGATATGCAGGGAAATCTCGTTGAAGGCAACTGGCCAGTCCCACTCGGCATCCCCTTGCATCTTGAATTACATAAGGCTCGGCCAGATGTTGAAGTTGCATTACATAACCATCCACTTTTTGGAACGGTTTGGGCCGACATGGGTGAGATACCGCCCGCCCTTGATCAATCAAGTGTTCTTGGAGGTGGCGACATCGCATTAGTGCGAGAATATGGGGGGAGCGTTGATGACACTGACGCTGCTGCGACCGCAGTTGCGGCCATGGGTCATGCAGATTTGGTGCTACTCGCTGGCCACGGCGTTTTTGTTATGGGTCAATCAATCCGTGCTGTCCATCAACGGTGCGTCGCCCTTGAACAACGCAGCCAGCGCGCCTGGTACGCGCGCACGGCTAAACCTGACATGACCTCATCTTTACCGCAGTGGTATATCGAGCGAATGAAAGCCTCCGATGGAGATAAGTTCCATGGCTTCTGGGAAGCCATGGTTCGCCAAGAATTACGCGCTGACCCATCTTTGCTGGACTAAGGACTCCTGGGGCACGAATCGTTATTGGCCGATGCAGGTGACATCTTTGGAGTCTGCCATCACGCCGGTGTGTGTTCTTTGTCGGCAAGACTGTAGCAACGCAGTGCACAGTGAAGCATTCCCCAAAGGATTCTGATGAATATTCTTGTTATTGGTGCTGGCGGTGTCGGCACCTCTATGGCCGCTATCGCTGAAAGCCGAAATTTCTTTCGTAGTTTTACCTTGGCTGATGTCTCACTTGAGGCGGCACAACGAGCGATTGACCAACTAACTGATCAACAGCGTTTCAATGCAGTTCAACTTGATGCCCGTAGCGAGAGCAACATTGTTGCGCTGATCAAGGAGTGCGATGCCGACTTTGTAGTGAACGCCTGTGACCCGCGATTGAATGAACCAATTTTCAATGCCTGCTTCACTGCGGGTGTGCATTACATGGATATGGCAATGAATCTCAGCACGCCCCACGCCACCGATCCGTACAACCAAGTGGGCGAAATATTGGGTCATAAACAATTTTCTGCACATGAGGCTTGGATTGATAAAGGTCTCTTAGCTCTCGTTGGCATGGGGGTGGAGCCTGGCTTATCTGATGTCTTTGCGCGTTATGCCGCTGATCATCTTTTTGACACGATTGACGAGATTGGTGTTCGAGATGGCGCAAATCTGGCGATTGAGGGATACGACTTTGCTCCAACGTTTTCTATATGGACAACGATCGAGGAGTGTCTGAATCCACCGCTGATTTGGGAAAAAAATCGGGGCATTTTCACCACCGATTGTTTTAGCGAGTCAGAAATTTTTCATTTCCCAGAAGGAATCGGCCCGATTGAGTGCGTCAATGTTGAACATGAAGAGGTTCTCTTGATTCCACGAGAGATTGAATGCAATCGAGTCACTTTCAAATATGGTTTGGGTAATGAATTCATCAATTGGTTGAAAACATTTGCCAATCTCGGTCTTGATTCAGCGACGAAGATCAAAGTCGGTGATGTCCACGTTGCACCGCGTGATGTGCTCGCCGCCTTATTACCGAATCCCGCTGAATTGGGACATTTGATGAAGGGAAAAACTTGTGCCGGTACATGGATTAAGGGCACACACAATGGCTTGCCACGCGAGGTGTACCTGTATCACGTCGTCGATAACGAAGAGACAATGACAAAGTGGGGCTGCCAAGCAGTTTTGTGGCAGACGGCGGTCTGTCCTATCGTGGCGTTGGAACTTCTAGCCACAGGGACATGGACGCACTGCGGTGTGCGTGGCCCCGAAGCATTTAATGCCTCGCCGTATCTTGATTTACTCAGCGCCTACGGTTCGCCTCACGGAATGATTGAAATGGGTGAAGGCAAATGGCCAGCGCCCATCCTGACAGGTGCGCCTGGCTGGAGTCGCTAGGCACATTAGGTTTTGTTTCAGTTAGCGCGTGCCCTCAAGTTCGTAAAGCACTATTTTTCCTCCCCGCCGCACCCAAAGTCCCGCTCCAGCTTGCACGAAAAAGGGATTCAGTAACTTCCGATACCAGTCACCTGAGCGTTGATGGACATTGAGATCAGTCTTAGTTGTGTCAACAACAGTGGAAAAATCAAGAGTTGTCGGTATCTCCAGGTACAAAACATGACGTGTTGCCTTGGCGATATTTTCTATAGCGCAAACCACATCGGCATCTTCGAGATATTGCAAAACCCCGTGACAAAATGTCACATCAAAGGGACGTGGGGGACTCCAGGACGCGATATCGCTATGTAGGTGGCCGTACTTGGTACAGGCGTATTCACTGACATCGGTGGACAGTAGACGAACATTGGGATGGTTATCACGACACCAATCACGCAGGAATCCTGGCCCTGATCCGATATCAAGAAGCGAGCGCGGGGTCAGACCCCACCACTTGCACATGCCGAAGACTGCCGTGCCCAGTTGGGTAACAAGAGTTTTGTTATGGACTGCCTGATCACGATAGAAACGCTTGTAATACTCCGGGCCGAATCCTTTGGACATCTAGCAATAATAGGCTTTCGCATCACATTCTGAGAAAATTGGCTACGTTCGCTAGTAATTTTTCACTAGCGGGATTTCTTGACCGCCGTCGTTTGCAAAAATGCGAGAAATATTTTGGAGTCTTGGTTCCAATCAAGATTTTCCAAAGCGAATTTGTGTGCCTTCATGCCGAGGTATTCACGCTTTCCACTATCAAGCAGTAGGGCGTCAATGATTTTTACAGTTGACTCGGCTAGTGGCGGTTCAACGATCCAACCTGATTCTGATTGATCTATGAGTTCTTTTGCTTTGGGTAGTGAACTGCTGATGACTGGAATTCCACGCGCAAAATATTCAGCGATTTTTGTAGGCATTGAATGACGGTAATTCGCTAAATCATCAAGAAGTGAGAGCCCAATCAGTGATCCCTCCGCCCAGTGCAGTGCATCTGGATTGGCAACATAACCATGCCAGTGGAGCACTTCTTCTTGGTGGGCAAGCTCTACATCAGAGCGAATATCGTGATCTGCTTCTCCGATCAGATGCACAACGGCCCGACCTTTTAGTTGCTCCGCAATTCTTAGAAGTTCTCTCCAACCTCTGCCAGCAGAAATCCGACCGATATAGATCACGCGGTTGTCCCCAGCTACGAATGCCGGGCAGCGAAGTGGAACGTGGGTTGAATTTGGTACGACGGGTTGACCGGGAAATCGCTTTTGGTAAGAATTCTCGGCCAAGATCAAAGCGAAGCGAAATGTCACAATTTTTTCAAGTAACTGGACAAATTTACGCGTCGGTAATGAGAGTGGTGCTGGAATCCATGACCGATCGGCAACACTCTGCGCGAGATCTTCGTGAACATCAAAGATCCGCTGAGGTAGTCCTGGGATGAACGACAGTAAGGCGGCGAGTTCCAAGTCGTGGACTAAAAGCAGATCGACTTGTCGTCGATATTTCATGACATTGCGAAGAACATCAAACCACGATGAGACGCGTCGCCGACCAGTTGCGCGGCGAATCACCACATGTTGCTGAACTTGGGTTTGTAATGGCTCTGGGGCAATCAGGGTGACTTGGTATCCAGCATCAAGCATTGCAGAGATCTGGCGTTGAACGATTCTGGCATCATCGCCTCGATGGGCGCAGGTAACAACGAGCACTCTCAATGCGTTCACCGATTCAATCAGAGTCGTTCGACATTGTCATGTCGCATACGTCCGCGGGTATCAAAGACAACAGGCGCAAATTTTGCGATCTCGTCTAGATCAAAAACTGAATGTGCTTGTAGGAGAACTGCGACATCACATGCTTTCAAGGCAGACCGGAGATCGATTTCAAGACGAAGGAGTCCGTGATCAACGGTGAACTCTGAAACATTGGGATCAAAACCGGAAACAACAGCATGAGCGCTAGTAAATAAGTTGGCTAACTCCCGCGCGGGTGTCTCTCGTTGGTCACTTATGTCAGGTTTGTACGTTAGGCCAAGCAGAAGAACCTTGGCTCCATCAAGCTGTACTCCGCGTCGGCCGAGAAGTTTCTCCACGCGTTGGACGACATAGTTGGGCATGCGTTGGCTGATCTCTTCAGCAAGTTCAACAAACTTAAATGGATAACCAAGGCTGCGGACCTGGTGCGAAAGATAATTGGGGTCAATCGGTATGCAATGCCCTCCAACGCCTGGACCTGGATAGAAAGCGCTGAAACCAAATGGTTTCGTTGCTGCTGCATCAATGGAATCCCAAAGATCAATCCCAAGTTCATGACAAAAGATTGCCATTTCATTCACTAAAGCGATGTTCACATGGCGATAGGTATTCTCAAGAAGTTTGGCAAGTTCAGCCTCGCGTGTTCCGCGGGTGCGCACGACGGTGTCAACAAACAGTTCGTAGAAGTGGGCGGCCCGATTGGTGCATTGTGCGGTGTAGCCGCCGACAACCTTGGGTGTGTTCTTGAGACCATACGTAGCATTGCCAGGGTCAATTCGTTCTGGTGAGAAAGCAAGGTTGAAATCATCACCTGCAATCAGGCCGGACTCCTCAAGAATTCCGCGCACGAGACCATCAGTGGTGCCTGGGTAGGTAGTGGATTCAAGTACCACGAGCATTCCTGGATGAAGAAAATCTCGGACTGTTTGTGATGCTGCCGTCACGGCAGTCAAGTCCGGTTCGCGATCTTTGCGTAATGGGGTTGGCACACAGATCAACACAACATCAGCGGTTTGCAGAACACTAGTTTCTGTGGTTGCGCTAAATCCATGACTGAGAAGTTCAGCGACGTCGCTATCAGAAATGTCATCAACGTGGGAGTGACCCGAGTTCAGTCCATTGACGATTGAGCGGCTTGTGTCAAGACCAGTGCAGTGAATGCCCGATCGAACTGCATGGGCGATGACGGGAAGGCCGACATAGCCGAGCCCAATCACTACCAAATGAACTGGCTGATCTTTCACAATGCAATCCTAGTCGCCTCAGCTATTGGGGTCAGAGTAAGCGCCCGAAAACAAAGGGTGCTGCGCCAACTAGTGGAACGAGATGATAATTCCGGTATCAGGCACGGTGGACTTGCGAAAGATTGACGTGA
>ERZ889217.1373-NODE-1373-length-12542-cov-7.172179_pt1 | contig 12542 bp, 14 predicted proteins | sample MGYA00521098_ERZ889217 | MGnify/ENA primary metagenome ERZ889217 (study PRJEB32303, sample SAMEA104408613) | aquatic metagenome | biome: Brackish water; feature: Pelagic; material: water | place: Baltic Sea | collected 2014-06-10T22:04:00 | depth 2,362 m ...
CCCCAAAACCCCAAAACCCCTTCCAAATGAAAAATGATGAAGTATTTATAATATTATTAATATTAGGCTGCAATTTTATAATTTATTATTAAGTCCATGGTGCCTATTTGTATTCGGATGCTCTGATTATATCTAATCATATGCATACTAAGGGTTCACTTAACCCAATCAACTCATTGATTCTGGTCGAAGAAATTCTCGTATTCTTGTAGCTCGGCATCGTCCTCACCATCTTCATTTTATCCTTGCGGATTATCCCAATTCTATCCTTGAGGCTCCTAGTAGTCCAAAAGCCCATTTGAATCATCATAGTCTGTTCTGATTAATGAATTGCCCTCCTCATCATCGTCTTGAGCAAATAGCTCAAGCTCTCTTTGGAGTTTATCCGCAGAACTGTCCTCTCCTGTAGCCTGTTCACCACCTTAATTGCTAGATATGTTAGGCATACCACGGTTTGAAGCTCCAGAAGAAGCTGAGAAGTTTGTCATTGGGAAATCAACTCTATTTGAAGCTTTTCCAGCGCTAGTCTCTTCTGCACTAATGCTTGCCATCGCATTTCCTCTTCCACCACGCCTATTCTTAGGTCCAGTTTTGTCTGGTCCAAAGCTCGAGAGCTCTAGCATTCTCCTTCGAGCCGATGGATCATCTCCATCATCTTCACCATCACTGTCATTAGCAGGGTCGCGTCGAAGTTAACCATACCTTCTTTGGCCACCAGCTGGAGACCTCCAAGGAACAGGTAATCGCACACCTAGTTACCCAAGAGCATAGACTACCCCAACAACAAGTCCAACGACTAGTAGGGCAGTAATTGAGAAGTGCTTATTATCATCACCTTGTGCTGTGCTTACCTATACGTCACTAGCTAGATTATTGTTTGGTGCTACGTCAATATTAAATGATTCTTGCATGATTGGCTCTGGAGCTGATTAATGGTGATGTTCTTAATTACTTGAACTAGTTTCATCTTCTATCTTTTTTGCTTTCTTAACTTTTACTTATTCTGAATTGTCCCGTGGTTCTAAATGCAAGTCTGGTTTCATCTTAGGTTCATAAAAGCCGTCATTTGTGTAGTCTTTGGTTCTATCGTTTATACTAATCAATTATGTCTTGTCAGGAGTATCACAATGAGGGCCTGACCAGCCAGTTAAGCATCTTCCACTGCATGAAGACTCAATATACTCTCCCGACGGTCCCTTTTTGCACGTTCCATGGACGCAAAGGCATTCAATCTTTACTGCTATATCTTTCATCGTCATATCATAAACTTTTTGATCTAATTCAGACATTTGTGTCATTTTTCCAGATGCTTCTAGATGAACTCCATCTTGTCCTAAAGCGGTGTCTCCAACCGCAGATGCAACTGAATTACCTTCCTCTTTAAAGAGCTATTCTCCGTCATTGGATTCAAAGACATAAATTGGAAGTCCTCGCATAGCAAGATTCTTCTCAAAAGCAAAAGTCTTCTTATCCTGATCAATTAGATCTTTCTCGTGAACAACTAGCTGTGCATAAACCAATTTTTCTGTGGCTGAACGTTCGTATTCACTGACATCAAATTTAACAGTAACGTAGTATTCATCAGCATACTCCTTTTGCGAGGCTACTATTTCCGATGGTCCTAAGAACATTGTGGTTTGAACTCCATCAGAGGTTGCTACGACAGACGTCTTAAGTTTAATTGCTTTGTGAATATCCTAGACGCTCTGATGCTAGATTTCAATATCTTTCATAAATGGTCTCTTATTCAAAAGGATGCTGTATTCCACACTTGAAGGTCTGCCGTGAACGAACGTAGGGGAATCATGAGGATCGCACCTTAAGATCATTGGACTAGCTCCATTTCTTGACCTTGATTCACTGTAAAGATTTTATGTCGACCTTTTCGATGATCTTATTTATATCTTCACTGCCACGTACATGCATGCATCAGAAGCAGAGTCTGGGTTCAAAAGATGAAGCATGTCTGGCTGCCTATTTGCAATGCTCAGAACATGCTTTCCGCTTGATGATACATCATCGGCTACAAGTGCCCTTCTTACAGTACGGAAGTGATCATCATTGCCTTAAAAGTCTAATGGTGCCTATTGATGAGACTGATCGGCAACCATTTTACCCTCTTCGTCATTTCCAAACTCGACTAAGGCCATAGTGAATAGACCTTGATCGAATTCGAAGTCTAAGGAAGCGCTAATGTCAAAATTGTTTGAAATCTCAACTGGAATATGCGCTCTTAGTACATCATTGGAGACTGTCTTTGAGTCAAGTCTCTCAGTTACCTTATTGAGCTTCGCGAAATCTTTTGGATAGTCGAGCTACAAGACTTGCTCAAATGTGTATGTACCATCTCTTTCGAGATCCCTGTCTGTGATTCTCTTTGGCAGGCCAGTGCTCCAAGTTTGGAAGCCGTCTTTGCTTGGGCATCGCGTCTCATGCATCAATCCCTCGGCGTGAGAGATGGAGATGGTCATATCATATAAAGAGCATTTCTAAGTTCCATCCATGCCCTATTTTGGGTTTCCGATATAATAGACAGTGAGAGCGTAGTGTCGGGCTTTTTGTAGTTTGTATTTCAAAACATGTTCATTTCGATCCTACTCAATGTCTCGAAGAACAAATTCAGAAGTAGCTTAGGCAGTCTGACCAAGCATCAGGGTATCTGAGAGAACAACTTTGATCTCGTTTGCCCCAAATGCTTCATAGAGGAAAGACAAGTGAAGCCATGCATCCTCAACTACTTCAAGCTCAACCCTGTCAAATTCTGGTTAAGTTTCTGATGCCCCTCTAGAAAGCTTTTGTACAACATTTCTGAACCTCCTCATGAAATGCCCAGATGCGTCTACATGAAGCTCTCCTCCACCTCGAGTATGAGCTTTACTTCCAAATATCTTGGACGGGAGTATATCACCGTCAGCTCCTTCAGAGCATTCAGAAATTCCCCTTTGGAGAATCTCTCCACTGTTCTGGGAAGCGCTCATAAGGTTGATTGGTTCAATAAGGCCTTGGAAACTGTAAGCGCCACATTCATGGACGAGATGTGCAGCGGTCAAGGTTGGTTGTTTGAGGGCAATTGAGTAGTCACCAGGCCCAACTTGGACGTCAAGGACATTCAGATTGCCTCGTTGTTTTCCTTGAATTGTGTATCCACGCTCGTTGAGAGCGCTAAGTTGCAAGGTGAGTTGAGAGCTAACCATGTGCATTCCTACCTCAAAGTACATCCTAGAAGTGACATTAACCCTGAAATTATATGTCTGAATTACTGATTTGGTCTTAAGAATGTGAGGAGCAACCTTCAAAAGTGGGGCGTTATAGTATAATTAGTGGAGATCCGTCTGCTTTTGCTACCTGAGTGCGAGAGGGAAGTTTGCATTTTCATCGCATCCGGTGCTCAAGGCTGGCCACGCTTGCTTGAGGTAGGCTTTGAGCTCAGGATCTGCGAGCAGGATAGTAAGCTGAGTTCTTGGTGGGAGAGTGAGAGCATTCTTGCGAGCATGAGATGTGGCGTGAGTAAATTAGACTCTGTAAGTTCCAATAGAAAGCGTCCTGACCAAGCTTGTACCTGCTGGAGACTGAGACATTACTTTTGCGTGCTTGTCGGTAACGTCTCTTAGGGTGAAAGAGAGCTCTGCATGCTCGGCATAGAATCTAATCACCGTATCATTTTACGAGATTTAAAAGGTAACCGTGTTTTGTGTGTCCATCTCGCTGAGTTGCACCGGCCCGGAGAAAAGAATGTAGCCAGCGTGTCCGGACTAAGTAGGGAAGGCATGCTCGCCGCCGAGATATTTAAAAGTGCTCATGTCGATTGGCAATTGAGTCGCAATTCTTGGACGCTCCTGCTCTTCGGCTTGAGATTGGTAGAGACTCAGTGCTCCTGGTCCGTGCTAAGCGAGGCTGACTTGACCTGCTGCTGCTTTCCATGACTTGACGGAGAACGACACCGAGGAAGTGCAGCCCTTGGATTTGAATCGTTACCTCAGTTTCATGACGAATTGGCCCTGAGGGATGTCTGAAAAATAGTAGCTTGTAGAGTGCTTGTGAGAGTAGTCAGTCGACTGAGGAGCTCGCACAAGTGTGGTCTCTTCAAAGGCTTCTCCCTCTTCGCCATCCTCACCTTGACTAGAATCAGATGGAATGACGAGGACGGCCTTAATCGAAAACTCAGCTCTGTAAAAGGAATCGGAGTGATCAACAGTAACCAGAAGATCAACAGATCCACTACCCTCGATTCTTAGCTCCTTTTTGACAAATTTTTGTGAGAGGGCCGCGGTGAACTGCTAAAATCCAGAATCAGCTGTTGCAACTATTGTTGCTGGCTCTGGCTGATTGAGAGCGGTTGAGCATACGCTTTGAGACTCCCAAGTCTTCAAGGCCATGTAGAAATGATCGCATGCTTCCGAAGCTGCACCGTCTAAGCTACCCGGCTCTGCCGAGAACTCGAGGAGGAGGATGTAAGAAGCGCCGGTGCGAAGATGCGTGGCGACAACTAGCTGTGCATCACCACCTTCTTAAGACTTTGACTCGGCTACAAGCGAGCGGCTTGATTGCTCGAGGATTGCCATCTTACTGTTGGCTTTAGCGAGGAAGACTCGGATGGCATCTTGCCCACCCTGGACAGTAAACTTCACCTCATGGGTGTAATAAGCTTTCGTAGGAACGTAGAACGCCTCGTTTATGTCCACGGTACCAGCGACGGCTTAGAAATCGAGGTTATTGGGTAGTGGAAGATATTCCTTGAGGCAAGCCAGCTCCTCGTGAGTGACCACAATAGGAGCAGCCTGTGACTGACTGTCAACACTAGGCTATCCATCTTGACCAGATCTGCTCTGGGAATAGTCGAGGATCTCAACTGGGACACTAATAGCAGCTGAGGCCGCATTGAATCGATCAGCGACCCTTAGGAGTCTCGTACTCATTTGGAGCAGCAAGTCAAAGGAGCTGATAGCCTTTCCTAAAGCTGGGTCCATATTCGTCACGCACTCGTGAGTGTAGACGATCAACTCGTAAGGTCCAGGAACCAGATGGCCGACAATCAGCTTGCCTGAGCTATCTCTCCTCTCGTCTTCGACAACCTGTCCCGTGGCGACGTTATTGATGGCAAGGTTGACACCAGAAAGAAGAAAGTCGCTGACCAACTCAATCACGAGGCCAGCATCGTCATCCTCTGCAATCTCAAAGGACTCGCGGAAGACCTCAACGAAGAGGCCATTTGTGTCTATATAAGGGGGTAGTCCAGCCTCAATGTGCCTCCAGCCAAAAGCAGCAGGTCTGTAGAGCGTCATTGGCCCGACGGAAGATTGGACGAGAAGCTTGGACAAACTAAGATCACGTTGAGCTCCAGGCACGTGAATCTCTTTAAGTAGCGCGGCCTTTCCTTTCGCCCTCTCGACCGACATCATCGCCAGCTCCAGCTGGACTGTCTGGCAAGGGAGCTGCAAGACGGCTGCATCTGACATGAAAGCGAGCCTAAAGTGGTAAGCACCAGCTTCTAGCTAAGCGAAGATAGTGGTGTGCTCATCCTCCTACCTAGCTTTCACAAGGGTCTTATGGTTGTAGGGCCCATGCTCCTCATTCAGAAGGAGCTCGAAGTCTAGGTGCTTGTGCACTGGAGCTAGCATCCTTAAAACGGTCGGCTCGGTCAGATTGAATGACATAATGTGACCTTGATTGTGCCAGAGATGGTCGACTCGGTAGCTTGTCCTATAGTGGAAGTCCTTCTGCTGTCCGTCGAGCCCTGAGAGGTATCGAGGGGTATTGAGCGAAGCTGGTAGCTCTTCGTTAGGGCATCTTAGCACGCTGTTAAGGGAGGTAGCTGACTTACCCGTCGTACGGATCTGAGAGGCTTTCACGAGCAATTAGTAATTAGCGCACCAGTGGAACTCACGCCCTTCTGGACTCTACTAGAGGAGCCAAACTCTGAAGTAGGTCTTTGGGCTGAGCTCAAGCACGCGCTGCATCTCGTTATAAGCCTTTTCTCCCCCGATTAGGCAAAGGCCGTTGCAAGTAGGCCCTAGGCCCCCTTATATCTACTGTTCCCCACCGTCAGACTGATGTCGAGTCATTAGGCCAGTCTCAGCCCGCGAGTTGTAGACTGAGTGGAGCTGTGGAGAGTGGCTTTCCTTGGAGATATCGTTATACTCGATGTCTGTGTCTAAAATCTCGACCAAAAAGTCCAGAGTGTTGCTCTCGATGAATTTCTACTGAAGGCTGATGGTCACAACGTGGTCAGCTCCTCTGCTGGCCCTGACTCCAAGATCGGGGACGTAGTAGTCCTAGTATGTGAAGAACGTAGTCTTTGGGTCATAAATTGAGTGAGAGGGGTGGCTTTTACTGCCTTTGCCACCAGCAAGTGCGCCGACTAGCGGATGAGAGTCCTTGAGAGACTCTACGCGAGCGTTAGGCTCCAGCTTTGGATCATTGCTGCAATGGCTCGCTTGATCCGAGTGAGCATTGAACTCGGCCTCGAGATAGAGGGCAAGGCATCCCTCCGACTAGGCGTGCCCCTCGCCGCTGTCGTCTGTGAAGTTGAGCGCTCTAAAGAACACGAATAATGGTTTCCCGACTTGATCCTCAGTCACTTCGAAAGAGATCTCGGCGTACTCTAGCTTAATTGCGCGGTGTCCGGGAAGCGTCATTTTGCGGTTCATACCAGAGTCAAGGAACTTCTTGGACTCTGGGTTGTAAATGCCGATTTCGAGGTCGAAAGTTGCCTCACCAGAACCAGCAAGTACCTCCTCGGCCTCTGGCTGCTGAACGAGCATTTTGAAGACCCCTGTCCATCGGGGTTTGAACTTGACGATGTTGTCTTGCTGGTGGTTGACCACGAAGAGATCAGCGAGGTGGAACTCTCCTCCTGTGAACTCCCGCATGTACTCTATTCTGTCGAAGTTGTCGGGAAAGTCAACCCAGCCGCATTCTTCATTAAAGACAGTGGGCTCTAACTCCCCCTCAGAGAAGTAGCGAGCCGCAGCCGTTGAATAGCCGTGCTCGTTGTAGCGTTGCCGGGCGAGGAAGGCATGCGCTGAGGTAGGATCATAGATCGCCGAGCTGATGCCTGGAGAGCAGTCAGGAAAGGCACGGGTAGCGTCGGTGCAGTAGTCACAGTGCTTGCCGCCGTAGCCCTCGTCGCACTCGCAGGTGACTTGCTTGACGGACGTGTACCCTCCAGCAGACTTGGCCTTGCCGTGGGAGTTGCACAATACTGCGGTCACGTGGTCGTGGTCGATGATGCATATAGTGTGCGATCTGCCTTTTTCCCCGTTTGATTCCTGCTTGGCAGGCTTGAAGCCGGCCTCACATTTCTCGCAATCTGCGCCAGTGTAGGGCTCAGCACAGATGCAGTGGCCGTGCTCTTTCTGATCGAGCTTCGGAAGAGCGTTTGGATTGCAGTGGGAAATGGCGTCATGCTCTAGCTCGGAGATGCTCTCGAAGCAGTAGCTGGTCTCTTCCTGCATTGGGCGAATCATCTCTCGTCCTTGCTGATTGGTCTCCTTCGAGGAGCACCTGAGAGTATAGCAGCGGCCTTAGGGGGAAGGAGAAGCTTTCGCGAAATCGAAATCCAACCGTAGAGTGCGGCCTTGACGCTCTTAGCGCGCGGTTCGGGGATGGATCACGCTACCGTCATCTTTGGCGTAGAGCGAGCAGACGTAAAATCTATCTGCCAATCCCCCGACCAAGTCGTCGAGAACTACAGGCCTGTCGAAGTCGACCTCAATCACTTTCTCCTCCGAGGCCCTTATCGCTTCCAAGGCTAGAGGACGGACCGAGAGAACCTCGTACATGCCGTCATCGTGGCTCTCGTGTCGCCTCACCACATACTCCACCACCAGATCGAAGCTGAGGCAAGTAGGGTGGCGCTTCGTCGGGAGGAAAAGGGACCTCTGGAGGGCAATCTCTAGGACATATTACCCTGCATCGAGCGCAGGTACCTCGATGTAACTAGCCATGTCGTTTTCGGTGGAGAGAGAAGGAGTTGAATCCCGTTCTCCCTCAAGAGAGGATGTCAGCTCAAGCTCGATGGCGTCTCCGGTAGCCGAGTCGATGAGCGCCATTGACATCGCCATCGTGCTGAAAGGGTAGGTAGCCACGATACTGAGAGCATTACCAGAGTCGTGGACCGCTAAGTCGTAGCGCAAGAGGGCAAATGTGCTGCTCTCGTGCCCATCGTGCTCAAAGAGTGTGGAGTCGGCACTCTATACGACAACCCGCTGGGACTCAAACCTGGTCGAGCGGCCTAACTCCCAGCCTGCAGCGCGTGGCTCGCCTGCTTTTGCAAGTTCAGGCCCTGTGCATGCCAGAGCAGCTTGGGCAGTGAGGAGTGGCTCTAGGATCAGCCTCACATCAATCACTGGGCAGGCATCTTCCTCGAGAGCAGCCTCGTAGGTCCCTGCCTCGTGTTTGTACTCAAGGTGGAGCGTGTAGGGGGACTCTTCTGGGTCACCCTCATCCGGTTGATGGACAAGAGTGATCTCACTGCCGGTGCCGACGAAACCGTCAGGGTCGGCGTCACCAACGTAATCTGCTGATGAAAGGAGCTCTTCAAGCTTATCGTCGAGGAGACGGTACTTGACGAGGACCCCTGACCCGACTGTGTCGAGGAAAAGCCGGAGAACCGAGGTCGTGGGGACCACAAAAGAGTGAACGCTTGCATGACGGAGCTGTGCCCCCTCAGTGAGCTTATACTTGTGGGCCCAGTTGAGGACACCGTCCTCGCCTTGGATGGCGCCACCAGCCTTGCCGGGGGCGGCAAAAAGTGCTGTCGGCATGGTCCAGGTGAGATCTTTGCAGTTGACATCTGGCTCTTCAAGGATCCATGCTCGCTGCGAGCAGTCTGGGAAGGCGAACAAGGGGTCCGTGCACCTCGCGCACTGCAGGAGGCCATCGTTGGCGAAGCCCTCGTTGCAGGCACAAACTGCTGTCTATCCTCTCTGCTGACAAGTGCCATGCCCATGACAGAACTCTTGCCCCCCAAGCTCCATGCAGGTGCTGATCGGACTACACTCCCCTGTTTCTGGGTCCCTGGCGTGACCGGCGGCGCATTCGCTGCAGTCGGCCCCGACATGAGACGCCCTGCAGAAGCACTGCCCGGTCTCTTCTTCGCAGCTGGAGGTTCCGACCCAGTCGCATAGACAGCTCGTCGTGCAGACCTTGAAGTCTTAGGCCAGCACTTTCGCATCAAAATCAGGTTACTTGTTCATCGGCCCAAAAGCGCCTCGGGGACCATGGAGCTGGAGCTCGTGGCAGACGCCCCTGGCGAGAGAGCCAGCAGCGAACTGCAGTATGACGGTGCTGGCGTCTCCTGGCCCCAGAGTCTTTACCGTAGGGGCGACGACGTGTTGCGCCTACGGTAAAGACGGATCAATTTCTAAGAGCCCTGCCCACTCACTGGTCTTCAAAAGTTGATAGGCGCCGGAAAGGGAGCGGTCAAACTCCAGCGCGGCGATTAGACGAGTCCTCGGGTCGAATAACCCGTCGGCAACACGAAGGCCCTCCCAGCGCACACGCATTAGCCTTGGAACTTCTGTGCTTTGGGATTGGGATGAATTACGATTGGCGAGGAGCTCTGCCCTCACTGAGAGCTGAAAGTTGTGGCAGAGCTCTGGCTTTACTCGATCCAGGTGGCCATGCGCCTTGAGGATCGAAAGAAGCTGGACGGATTCTAATGGTAGCGAGACCCTAAGAATTGCGCCAGTGAGGTCTACATCATCGGCAAGGTCTCCCTCCTGGTCGAGGAGCTTGAGTCGTTGGATAAGCTGGCCTCCACCAGCAGCAGAGGGGAGGGGGTGTGAGCGCCCCAGCAGTCGAAGGGCTCTGTCTTTTCCTTCGTAGAGCAGCGTGAAGGCGACCTGGCCGGAAAGGAAATCGGACGAGGCTTCGATGTCCAGGTAGTAGGCGGCAGAGGGATCTGCGGTCGGCCACTCTAGGAGAAGATCGTACTCCAGAGCACTATCTAAGGAGCCGCCATGGCTCTCAGTGGCCTTAGCGACATAATCGCTAGGGAAAGCGAAGGAGCCTGACCACATGAAATCATCGGAGTGGACAGCGATAGCAGGAGGAAGCATAGGGTTGGCGTGACAACGAAGGTTTTCGTTGACAACATCATCGATAGGCTTCAGGATGATCCTGAGGTCGAAAGTCGGGCAAGGATCGGCTTGATCGAGGCTCTCGTATTCAAGTTTGAGCCTGTACGCCTTCTGCTATGCCTGTAAAGGATGCAAAAGCGTGGAGGAGGACCTACTCCCTGTGGTCCAGGCGAGTGCTGAAGTTGAGGTGCCATCCTCGTAGAGGAAAGCCCTCACCTGATTCCTCGAGTTTGAGGAGTGGATGGTGATTCTCAGAAGGCTTTCCCTCTCAACAATCACATCGAGGATATCGGCTGGCTTCTCTAGGACGAGCAGGCGAAGAGCCTTGTCGAAGCCACCCTCCGAGGCAGGTAAATGGCGTGGAAGATCATCATGATGGCAGTTCCCGAGCCAATTGGTATCGCCGAGCTCGTCGAGGAGCCTGGTGTCCCGCTCTGCTTGTCTGGCCATCTTGCCGAGCCCTCCACCGAGAAGGAGCCCGAGGAGGCCAAGTGGGCCCCCCTCAAGCGTCCGCGAATCTCCTTTCTTGGTCGATGCTACCAGGTAGGTGTAGTGCACGCCAAAGCAAGTCTCGTGGAGGAGCCGAGTGCCGAGGAGTGTCCTCTGCTCACCACTCAGGCCGCCCGAGACGTACATCCCAGGAGTGCTGGTCAGGGTCTAGATCCCGATCGCGTAGGTGCCCGACTCGACGACAGTGAGGACCTGAGTGGCCCCCTCCTGCGGAGTTCTGTAGAGAGCGGCCTGTTCGAAGGAGGAAGTGTCCGTGTCGTACTTGGAGAGACTCAGCGCAACTACTCCGAGAATTCTCGGATCGTACTGGATCTGGAAGAAGAACATGAAAGGCCCCTCTCCGTTGCTCTTGAGGTCAAGATAGGCGACGTCTACGGTGTTAGTCGAGACCGGGTACGTGAGGTTTCCCTGCTTGACCTCGTCAAACACCAGGTGCTCCGGAAGGAACTAGCTGTCCAAGCAATCCTCATCTGTGGAGAAAACTGGGGCGTCACTGGCTAGCGGTGCTATGGTCAGGGCTAACTAGTAGGCCTCGCATCGAGGCATGACCCGTTAGCTGCCGGGGGTGGCGTCTCTCCCTTGGAGCTTGATCATGTAAGAGCCTGTGTCTAGGAATTCCCTGAGTTGGATGACAGCTCGGTGCTAGAATCCACCCTCCCTTCGAAGGAAGGTCTCATCGCCCTTGTTGAGGTCCTCTGAGAACACTCGGGTGGTGTGCACGCCCTTGACGCGTTCAAGTTCTGCCTCTCCGTGCACGCCCTCAGGGAGTCCGAGATAGAGGGTCATCGTTGAGGGCTCTCTGACCTCGAACTTGACGGCAGTTCCTTCCAAAAGCTCGGAGAGTCTATAATTGCCTGCTGTCTCGACTCCACTGCCGGAGAGGGTGTGAAGAAAGCCTGGGCCGTTGAAGTTACTCGGTAGGGCGGGAAGGCTGCACAGCTCGACTTCCTCGACTACAACGTCGAAGTCTTTTGCGCCACCGATGTTGGATTTCTCAAGGAGCACATCCAGGCCGAACCTAATCAGCTCACTTCCCTCTGCAAGGGTCTTGCTGTCTTGGTCGGGATGGATGACTAATCTGTATTTTCCTTTTGTGAGAGTAGCAGGCCCGAGCGCATTTGCGTACTTTCCTAAGGTTGATCGCACGACTTCCTCTTAGCCTCTCCCATCCATCGAGTAAACGGTGAGGAACAGGTCCTCGCGACCCGAGAATTCTTGGACCTAGGCGAACAGCTGAGCGCTTTCCGCTTCGATTTCGAAGTCGAGAGGTGCGACGAAAGTATCCTGACTCTTCGCACCGGTCGCGAAGTTGCCTTAGTAGACCTTCTGACTCTTGGGAATGAAAGGGACTAAGGAAGATACCTTAAAGGCCTCCATGACGGCTCGCGAGCCCTAGATGAAGGTGCTCTCTTTTAGGCCTGGTACCTTTGGCTTGACCCTCGTTACTTCTTCGAAGTTCCTTGGAACGAGCTCCGCAGGGTGTCCAGCGAAGAAACCTGTTTTTCCGCTCTCCGTGCGTTCCGTAACCGTCAGCTTTATAGTCACCGTTGCAGCCCCCGAGCGGTCTCTGTTTTTGATCTAGACTTGGTACCGCGTATTTCTAGCAATATCTTGGGCGACAAGCGACTCATAGGCGACGCCGTCTTCGTATGAGTCCATAAATCTCTCAGAGTGTGGTTTCTCCTCGTCATCTTGGACATATAGGTAGTCTGGCTCTTCGGTGTCCTTCTTTTTTGGGACCTTGATGAGACTCAGGTCGAGCTGGTCTCCATCGCCATCGATCTCGACAACCTAAACGTCGATAGATGGCCCTTCGCCTTTCTTACCGGAGCCTCCTGCGAGTAGAAACCCAAGCTCGACGATCTCAGCACCAATTATTTCCACATCGCGCAGGATGTGCACAAAGGATCCAAAGTTTTCACCACGCGGGCCCAGGAGTCCGAAATAGTT
>ERZ889217.1374-NODE-1374-length-12538-cov-6.217656_pt1 | contig 12538 bp, 8 predicted proteins | sample MGYA00521098_ERZ889217 | MGnify/ENA primary metagenome ERZ889217 (study PRJEB32303, sample SAMEA104408613) | aquatic metagenome | biome: Brackish water; feature: Pelagic; material: water | place: Baltic Sea | collected 2014-06-10T22:04:00 | depth 2,362 m ...
CATACGCATACACACACACACACACACACACACACACACACACTTAATTTAATTTAATTTGTGTCCCGTGAAGGAGTTCGAGAGTAAGCGCATAGAACATCAGCGAATGGGGATAAACAAGAACCGGCTGAACAGAGGAACGAAAAGTGTAAACGTCATCGAAAAAGAGCTTTCGATGACGACGACGACGACGACGGAGAAGAATTGGAAGAAGAAGCAGGTGAAGATGTACGCGACGCGCTCGACGCGCTCGACCAGTGCTGAGAACAGGAAGAAGCGTGCGATGAAAAGAAAAACCGATTACTGCGATGAAGCAGAAAAAAAGGAAGAAATAGCGACACCGGATGAACCGTTGCAGAAGAAGATGAAGACCGTGAGTCCACAGGGGGAGGAGGATTTGTTCATGTACGGGAATTTAACTGCGTACGAAATCGAACGCGAGAAGAGGTTGATTAAGAATCGAGCGCGCATGGAAGCGTTGAACATACGCGAGTTAGCATCGGAGATGATGAATAGTAATAATAATAATAATGCAAAAACGGGACCGTCGAGGCGCGGATTAGCGAATAAGAAGGAAAATTCTTTCAAGAAAGAGGCGGTCGTATTGAGGCGAAGTTCGCGGAAGAGCGGGGGCGAAGTCGTTGGAGGTATTTTAGAAGAACGGAGAGATGGGACGATCGTTTTGTCCGACGGTACTGTGGTTAATCAAGGCGAGAAAGTAGAGGAGGAGAAGAAGAAAGGATTAGGCGAGGTATCCTTGATTGTTCATTTGAGCGTTTCTAAGCAGAATGAAGTGAAAGTTACTTTAGATGTGAGGACAATCGTGAAAGCCGAATCTTTAAAAGGTGACGAGGTATCTGATGCAAAGTTCATTGAATATCTCTCTCGAACAACTGCGAAGACAAAGATATCGTCATCGTCAGCAACAAAAACTAAAACAACGAGTTCCCAAACGCTAGTTAAGGTGTCGTTAAAGTTGAAAGAAGACGACGTCGCTAAGTGCACCGAAAAGGCAATAACGCACGTCGATTTTCATCCATCTCAGACTGAAATCATTTTAGCTTCTGGCGATAAAGATGGAAACGTAAGCCTTTGGAGAGTAGATGACGACGATGAGGACACGCACGGCGTGTTTTGCTTCAAGCCTCATTCGCAATACATTTCGCACGTTCAATTTGGAAATGGTAATGGAGTTTTAGGTTTAAATCTTCTATCATGCTCGTACGACGGTCGCGTGATGATGCTCGATTGTGAGCGCGGAGAGTTTTTAGAAATTTTTTCGGGACTCAAAAATGAAATCGAGTTCTCATCGATGGATTCGAATTCGGATGGGAACATCTTATACGGAGGCGATAACGACGGTATGTTGAACATAATCGATTTAAGAACTAAGAAGAAACTCGAGCACCAATGCGCTTTAGGTGAAAAGCGATTAAATACCGTTTCGTTCAACACCGTTGATTGTGCGTCCATCGCTACATCTTCGGCGCAAAAAAAGGGAGGCGGTGAAATCTGCGTATGGGATGTTCGATCAATAACCGAAAAAGCAAACCCCAAGCCATTACATCAACTAATGCACAAAAAATCTACTCAATCGGCGTACTGGAACCCAGTAGACGGGAAGCGCTTATTGACAACGTGTTACGACGATTACGTGCGCATTTGGACGCCCTCTGTATCTTCAGAAAAACCAACTCTCGCGATAAAACACGATAACCAAACAGGAAGATGGGTGTTACCTTTTCGCGCTAAATGGACCGGTTCGGACGGTTTCGCGATTGGATCAATGAAGCGAGAACTCGAGATCTTCTCCGCTTCGACTGGCTCGCGACAGCTCAGATTAGTTTCGCCAGATTTAATGACCGCTATTCCATCTCGCGTCGCAGTTCACCAAACTCTTCCAATCGCAGCCGGTAGCACGTGCAGCGGTCGCGTACACGTGTTTCGTTAATTTGATATATTATAAACAGAATGTACAAAAATTAGCTCTTAACGATAAGGTCACGAGTCTGTCTTTCATTCTTAATGGCGTTCTGTGACTTTAACATCTTTTTATGGTACGGCTCTTTACCCCCGTTAAGGTATATACGTATATTGCACGTAACTCTAGAACTCATATTTTTCAAAGAAAATCGCGACACGTTTCACTACCACCCCGCACTCAAAAAATGCGTACTCACGCCGTTAACTTCGTGAAGACACCGTGCTCGACATCGTCCTCGAACGAGAAACAACAACAACGCGATCGAAATCAAAATTCGAACATCTCGCGTTCGTTCTCGAAGAAGAAATCGCAGCAGTCCACGACTTTTGTTTGTAAATCTTCCTCTCGTTCATCAAAGCCTGTTCCGACGATTTTTTGTGTTTTCAAAAACGTTTCCAATCGAACGAATGGATGTAACAGAACGATGAACAGAAGGCGTGTTCGTGATGATAATAACGGTGAGGACATCGAAAGGAGTGGAAATGCGAGAGGGAAGTTCGTGAGAACGCGAGCGGATACAGGAGCGTACCCAATGTCGCTCTCGACAGCAATTAAGGACCCAATAACACCACACGGGCCGAGGTTTTATGAATACGGCGGATTCGATATTGACCCAGAGTTACAACATAATAGGAAGATATACATAAACGAGCGAATTGATGCGGTGACGAAACACTTCCCGAACGCGATTGGAATGGATGATTTCTTGTTCAGGACCGAAGTTATGTTAAGAAGGTTCGGGTTCACGGCGGATAACTCGATCGCTTTAACGAGTTTATGTAGGGACGAAATAACGTTCCCGTTGAAGACGGCTATACATGACATTTTTGGGTATTCGCTCGATGTCGATGGGTTAGGCGGGGTTGTTACCGCTGGGACGACTGGTTTGTCGGCTGGGTTTTCGCACGCGCCGACGGATTTTGCGACTGGGAGAGAGCGGTACGTTTTGTTTGCGTTGCCGCATATTGCGATCGACTCGGAAGGCAAGGTCGGGTCGGTTATCAGAACTGGAAGAACGACGCAATCTTGCGCGTGCGGGGCTCTGATAAAAATGCAACCGTTGTTTAAGCAATATAAGGATGGCTCGTTGCAAGCAGGGACGATTCACGAAGAGACGTGCTGGCACGATCCTTCAGATCCAGAGTTTTCTATTTTAACCAACCGAATGATGAAAGCCATAGATAGAGAAGATATACCAGAGAAAGGGTTAAGTTTAGTAGAAGTAACGAAGCTTGCGAATAAAGTAATTCAAGGCGATGTAGCAGATTTAATCGATAAGACCGTCGATATCGAAAAGGCGGATTACGCGGTTATTACTGGGATTCAAATTCACTCAACGCGAGTCGCGAACTCAAAAGTATGGCATCCGCATTTGGAATTCATTTCGCCGACTTCGATGTTCATTGTTAAGGATGGCATTAAGCATACGATGGATATTATGGGTATTGATCCACCGACACCAAGACAGTTGTTTAAGATTAACGCTGGCCAAACGATCTACGACTTGCCAAAACCGAAAGGAAAAGGATTCTTTTCTTCTTCTTCGTAATAAATAAATAATGTGTGTGCGTGTCTGTTTTTATCGAAATATTTAAGTTAATCAATAAATTACACATGTTCTACACTACGTTTTAACGACAAACGTGCTATCTATCCTAAAATATCTAATAAACCAGTGCCCATGGATTGCGCGCCTTCCATGACATATGAATACCAGTTCAGCATGACAGTCTTTCTCACGCCTTTTGTTTTTGCAACTTTCTCGACCGAGTGGAACGACGATCTAGTTACTGGAAAAGCGTACGCCGAATTCGCGAGAAAAGCCATCTTCTTCTCGCACGGCGCGTGTCCATCAATTTTGTTACGGTTTTTATGGTGCTCTTGCGTGTGTAAACACGTTCCGTACGTGTACACAGAATTCTCATCGTTCTGATCTTGAGGAATATATAACTGAAACGTTAAAATCTTTTTCCTATTGTCCGGATGCGTACCTATCGAAAACCCGCTCATATCGCTTTGCACTCTGAAATCCCTCGACATCGGTTTCTTCGAAATCCGAAACTTCGTAAACAACGCTAGCTTCACCGAAGGCGCATATAAAGCCTTCGTCGCTCTCTCCCAAACCTTCTTCGCCTTTAACACGTTCGGCCATTTCTTCTGGTCTCTCAACTTCAATATATCAAACGCGGAGCATTTGAAGCGTTTATCTGCATCTCTCCTCCCAACTTGACCAGCGTTCGCTCTCGCGTCTCTTAACAACTCATGCGCTGGCGGGAAATACTTTGACATATCGTTATACAAATCATCGGGTAATACGTTACAAAAGTAACTCGATTTGAACGGTTCGCGGTTCAAACTCGCGCTATGTATCGCATCGACTATATGTTTCACATCATTCCTCGTGTTATACGTATACGTCGTACTATCGCTATCGCCACTACTGCCGCTAAATCCACTTACTGAGATATCGAGTTCTTTATCACTACTCGCGTTGCAGTACATAAAATAGTCACCCACTGCGGTAACGGAGACGTTATCGGTACTCGACACGTAAAGCAAAGCAATATCTCGATCAAACGCGCGCTCGTGCGCCTTCTTTTTCTTCGCAATTAAAACAACCTCTTCTTTCATCGTTTCTTTCATCGCTCGTATATCGATATCATCCTCTTCATCATCCTCTTTCCTCCTACCAACTTTCGTAACGGCTTTGACATCATCAAAATCAAAATCCATCAGGGCGACAAAACCATCATCACTCCTCGCCGTCATAGGCTTCATGAAATTAAACGCATTCGCGCTCTGCCGACTCAAGTAAATCACCGACGCGGCTGCAGCTATTGCCACCGTTGCCACTGCGAATACTGTGAATATCGCTCGTGCCGCGTTGCGTTTACTCTGCATTTTTATGATGTTTCCCTAAATGCAAAAAGCTTACATTATTGATGAGAGCATGAACCGTAAATCTTCGACTGAAACCACAAGCGCTTTCGATTAAAACGATGAAAGCATCGCCAGACGATCGATCGCGCGACTGCTTTGTTCGAGGCGAGACAGTGCTCGATCCTCGAGCCTCTGCTCGAGTTGCCAAGTCTTCATCGGTTTCGCAATCTTCGTTTCAGAGAACGATTAATCAAATCTTGCAGAACTCAACGACCTCGTTATCGAAAGATCATAAACAAAGGAAACTGCAGGAGAAGATCGATTCAATACTGCACAGGTTGAGGATGAGCACGATCGAGAAAATGGGTGATTCAGGGAAAGGCGAAGATTTCCTCGATTTCGGGGACGAAGAGAAGAACGAAACCATGGATAGGCTATGCACGGTCGGCATCGCGTTACTGGAACAGGCGGAACTTTTATTGGAAACGCAGAAGGCGAAAGAAAGAGAGAAATTGGATGGATTTGGCGATGATTGGGAGGAAATCGAGGCAGTCTGCGAAGGATTACGAGTGAAAAGCTGCAAAGCGTACGAACTCGCGATAAGTTTGTGTAACAGTACGACTCAGAAGAAGAGTAACTTGTCTTTGATTTATTATAACTTGGCTATCGCGATCGGCGACAGGGCGAGGATGTTAGAACTGAAGAGGCCGAGCGAGGCGATGAAGTTATGGTCAGAGGCGGCGAGTAAGTACGAATTAGCTCGAGAGAAGGGTGAGGATGAGCGCGTGGAACCGATTGCGATTGCGAGGGCGTTAAATAATCATGGGTTGGCGTTGAGGCAAGTCGCTATGCTTAATAGTAGTACTAACGTTGGTAGTAATAATGTAAAGGAAAAATGTTTGAAAGAAGCACGGGATAAATTTAGACGAGCGATTAGATTAGTTCCAGATTTTCATAGAGCGGTGTATAATTTAGGCACGGTTGAATACGAGTTGAAGAATTTTGAGAATGCCGCAATATATGTTTTTTCTGCGCTAGCGATGGTTATTTCGGACGACGATGATAACGATGATGAAAATAACGACCCTGCGCAAGATGTGTATTCGCAAAGCGCTCGATTGGTCGAACACTCGTTGCCTGACGCTCTATGCGGCGATGATTCCATTTTTTCAGGGAATGTATGGTTCTCGGGGCAAAAGACAACAACGACGACAACGACTGATTTCGATTGGGCGAGACGTAAATTTTGTGTTTCAGCGAGCGAATTCAAAACCGTCTCTTCCGCGAAAACGTTTCGAATCAAGAACGAACATGGCGATTTCATCCCGTCCCAAAACGACGCTTGGGCTACGTCAGAAGCAGAAAAACTCGACAACTTCAACGTCTCAATACCAATGTTATCGATCGAACGATGCGAACCAACGAACGACATCTCGCGGCCTCCGAAATGCCATTCTTTTCTACTCTCCACGAATCGCGATGATAATACTATTTTCTTCGCGTTCGCTTGCGAAACGGCCGTTTTAAGAGACGCGTTTGTAGACGCTATTCAATTGCTCTCGAAGCTCGCTAGAAATGGTAAAACTGGTAGGCTCGAGCTCGCGCTCAGATCTTTCGCGAGTAAGCGTAAAAAACGTGTCAATTTTGCCCCGCTCGATTAAATAAAATTCATGCTACAAAAAAGATTCAAAACGATAAAGTACTCGAAGTTTGAGAGTGATTCACGCATTAGTACACTTTTTTGCCTGGACCAGCTTGTACTATTTCGCCTCGTGCAACTGATGCTGAGCCCTTGTTCACTTTTCTGCCACGGTACTAATAATAAATCAATCAATCAATCAATCAATCAATAATACATAGATCGGACCATAGTAACGAATTACGGTATTATAACATCATGTCAGAGACAACACCTACGGCATCTACTGCCACTGCTTCTGTGAAGAAAGCGTCTGCGCTATCTCAGGCTCTAAAATCGCCGAACGAAGAAATCGAATTCCAAAAGAAGCGGCAGCAGAAGTTATTAAACGAACAAGAAGAAGAAGAAGAAGAAGATTATGTTAATGGGACCCTGAAGACGACGACGACGACGACGACGCATGCGATATCGATAAAAAAGAACTACGGCGATTCCTCTAGAGGCAGGCATGGGAGAGAATATTTCGACGACGATGGTTTAGAAGACAAGAGCGTTGGGAGACAACACGGGTCGTTCAATTATCTCTCAGCGTTCGCTGAACGAGATATTGAATCGATGTCTCCAAAGAAACAGTATCACTCGGGTAATAATAGAGGGTTAAGTAGTAGTTATTTTAACAATAACGAAGATAAGAACGACGGAGAAAATGAACGAGAAAAGAGTAGGGCGTCGAGTTCGGCGAGGACGATTCCGAACGTACACGTGCACGCCGAAATCGGGAAATCGTTGAGCTTAAGTCGTTCGTTTGAGAATCTCGATATGGGTGGGCATCGAGTCGGGTCGCCGCTTGCGCCTGGGAGTCCAGTGATTGTTGTGCATACGAACGAGATGGATGAAGATGCCGGGAAAGTCGGCTTGGCGGGAGGGAGGAACCGTTCAAGGTCGTTTAGTTCGTTGTTATTATTAGAAGCGCAAGATTTACGAGAGAGCGGTAAGTTGGTTGGAAGTCCACGAAATTCGAGATTAAGCGGCGTGGATTTTCGATAGAGAATGTAGTCTCTAAAAACGCCACCACGAAGCAGCAAAAATGCCAAACGCACGCAAACAAAAGAAGATGAGTAATAAGAAGATGAATCTATAAATAATAACTCTCCTAATACTGAGTATATGTATATAATCAATGAGATTCATATTACAGATGTAATTATTAAATCAAGTCCGCGCATTCGTACTATTACATCATAGTATAAATAGAATTAAAAGTGTAAAAAGTTGAAAATTATTGATATTTTATCTATCGCAACGACTCCATGACCTTGATGCGAGACTCTACTGCGGCTAATTGCTCGCTCAACTCTTTCGCCTCAGCTTTTGCTTTATCGACTACATCTTCTTTCGCTTTACTCAAAAACGCTTCTGAATTCAACCTTCCGTTTAAGCCGTCCAAATTCTTTTGGATCTTTTCCGCCTGTTTCTTCAACCGTTGTGATTCTTTCGCGGGATCGGCTAATCCGGCCAACGATAAGAAAACCTCTACACCGTCTGCAACGATGGCGTTTACGTAATCAGATGGATTTTTCTCGCAATCAGCAGGCGCAGATGAAGCGACTGAAGTGGACGCCGGGTCCAATCTTGCCAATGAACACAAGACATCCAACTCGTTTCTCAAATCCTCGAGTAAAGTGGAGGAATCTTTAACGACAATCGTGCAATTTTCTATTCTCTTCGCTGGTTCCACATTATACTCTGCTCTGGCGTTTCTGATTTTCGTCACAACGCTTCGTAAAGTTTCGTAAGATTTCTCAGCGGCTTCATCTTTGGCTTGGTCCGTTTTCGGCCACGACTGCGAAATCAGCAAATTACCAGAGTGCGGCAACGATTGCCAAATTTCTTCGGTGACATAAGGCACGAACGGATGCAGCAGCCTTAAAATACTATCGCAAACGTATAAAGTCACTGCCAAAGCACGCTTTTTTGATTCTCCGTTTTCGTTGTTGAATTTTGTTTTAATCGACTCGATGAACCAATCCGCAAAATCGTCATAAAAGAAGCCGTACGAAGCTCTCCCAGCCTCACCGTAATCATGCTTGTCCAAGGACTTTGTCACGTGATCGACGGTTTGATGCAATTTTGAAATAATCCAACGTTCAGAGAGCGATAAATTACCATTATGTTCACTAGCAATCGTTTCAGAAAGCTTTTGAATATCAATGCGCTCTTCATCGCTCAAATCATCCATCGCAAATAACACGAATTTCCCAGCGTTCCAAATCTTATTCGTGAAATTTCTGTTACTTTTCAATCTTTCTATACTTAAATTCAAGTCTTGTCCAGGACTCGTACCAGTCGCGAGCGTAAAACGCAAAGCGTCGCATCCTACGTCACCAATAACGCCCAAAGGATCGACGACGTTACCTAATGATTTGGACATCTTCCGACCTTTCTCATCTCTAACTAAACCGTGCAAATAAACCGTATGGAAAGGCAACTTTCCAGTCATGCCGTACGACATCATGATCATTCGTGCGACCCAAAAGAATAAAATATCATGTCCTGTTTCTAAGACTGATCCTGGAAAGTATTTTCTAAAATCTGGCGAATTCTCGTCTGGCCATCCCATCGTCGAGAACGGCCATAAACCTGATGAAAACCAAGTATCTAAAACGTCTTCGTCTTGATGCAAGATGATCTCTTCGCCATATTTCGCCTCTGCTTTCGATCGAGCGTCTTTATCATTCTTTGCCACGACGTATCTTTTTGACGCGCCTTTACCTTCGCCCAGTTTTGCGTTTCGTAAATCTTCTATGCTATCGTGCACGTACCATACTGGAATGCGGTGTCCCCACCAAAGTTGCCTAGATATGCACCAATCTTTACAGTCGCTTAGCCAGGTTTCGTATACTTTTCCGAATCGTGCAGGGATAATTTTTAATTCACCAGTCTTTAATGCGTTCAACGCGGGCGTTGACATGGTCTCCATCTTACAGAACCATTGTTCTGAAACCATCGGTTCAATGACTTCGCCACCCCGCTGCGACCTTGGAACTCTGGTTTCGTAATCTTCTTTTTTAATGGCCAACCCGTCTTTTTCCAAGTCCTCCCAAATCTTTTTGCGACATTCCGCTCTATCTAAACCAGCGTAAGCGTTTGCGTTCGCGTTCATTGAGCCATCTTTATTCATTATGTTAATAAACTCCAAGTTTCGTTTTTTACCCATTTCGTAATCATTTGGGTCGTGCGCTGGAGTGATTTTCAGAGCACCAGTTCCGAATTCCATATCAACGTAATCATCCGCGATGACTGGAATCTTTCTCCCGTTGGTCCCTGGTACGATGCAGAATTTACCCACGAAATCTTTATATCTCGGATCTTCCGGGTGAACTGCAACTGCGGTATCGCCGACGATGGTTTCCGGCCTAGTCGTCGCGACTGGTAAGAACAACGATTTATCGTTTTCGTACCCTTCCAACGGGTATTTGAAATGGAATAAAAACCCAGGTTCGTCGCTATATTCAACCTCTAAATCTGACACGGCGGTTTGCAACTTTGGCGCCCAATTCACCATGTACGATCCTCTATAAATCAAACCTTGCTCGTGTAACCTACTGAACGCCTCTAAAACGCCTTGGCTTAAATTATCATCGAGCGTAAACCTCTCGCGCGACCAATCGCAACTCGCTCCTAAGCGTTTAATCTGATTCTGAATCCTATCCCCGTACTCTTTCTTCCACTTCCAAGTCCTCTTCTCGAACTCTTCTCTCCCGATCTCGATCCTTTTCAAGCCTTCGCTCTCGAGTTGTCTCTCGACGACGAGTTGCGTCGCGATCCCAGCGTGGTCTGTCCCCGGTAACCACAACGTCGGATGCCCGCGCATGCGCATCGACCGCGACATCACGTCCTGTATCGTCACAAACATCGCGTGTCCCATATGCAAAGCACCAGTAACGTTCGGTGGTGGCATCGGTACTGTAAACGGTTCCTTCTCATCGTTCGCTTTTGGTTTAAACGCGCCCGATTGTTCCCATCGTCTATATAACGGTTCTTCCACTAACGCGTGTTCGAAATTTTTAGGTAAATCCGAATGCTTTCTCCCACTAAAGACGACCTTCTTTTCAGTCGCAACGTTCAAAGCAGAAGAAGATGACGTCGATGTCGACGATGAAGCCTGTCTAACCACTACTACCCTTCTCTTACTATTCACGTAACTATTTTTAGTACCGTTACGATCATTTTTCGACATCGTCCGTGAAGAATAACGCGACTTTAACGAAGAAGAATTCGTTTCCAAAACGTGACGAGCCGTTGATGATGACGACGAATAAGATAGCGCTCGACGCATGCACGCACGAATGAGCTTCGTACTATTACAACTAAAACTACTACTACCGCGCATGATTGCCTTTGTTCTTCCTTTCAATGTCGTCGTCGTCGTCGTCGGTACTGCGGCTCTTATTGAAGTTGTCATATAACAAAACCTCTTTTTATAATGATTTTGTGGAGAAGTTTATGGATAAGCTGTGGAACTTAAGGTGATAGCTTTGGTTTTTAGAAAATATTTTACGCACGGAGAGAGAGAGAGAGAGAGAGAGAGAGAGAGAGAAAGAGTGCGCGTGTGGATTTACGCAGATTAATGAACACGATTGCTCTAGTTGTCTCTCCTGTCTCTTTGTTTTATTTTATTCGTCGCGTGCGTATGTGTAGCTTTAAAACGCGCACGCCGTTTTATTTATCTCGTTCCGGTTCAACGTCTCGAACAATATCGGTAGGTGGTAGACCAAACGCGTCGTCTAGATCGTCGATTGGGTCGTATCCAATCAAGTAACTGATGAGATTTTTTCTGATGACGTCGTCGGAAAATGTTCCTTCGCCATCGATTTCGAATAAAGCGCGAATACCGTCGCGTAGTTCGATCTTTTGTCTTTCATCGAGCTCGCCGTCGCCATCGAACGGTAATAGAACCGTGTCAACGATATGGATTATGCCGTTACAAGCTATCAAATCAGGTTTGATTATCGTCGCTTCAGAGCCGAGTGCGCGAATTGTAACGTTCGCGGGATACTTTTCAACCTTTAAAGGCATGATATCGGATAATGCATCGCGAAGATATCTATTCGCGCCTCGCAGATTACGCAAATCCGCGTAAGATAATTTTTTCCCAGGCACTGCGTGATGCGCAATCAATCGAGCTCTGCTTTCACCTTCGCCCCAAAGCTCTGATATAAACTTATCGAAATCGTCGTATCCAGACCAATTCTTCAGTTGCTCGATAGCCAAATCCGATGGAACAAACAAAGTATCGTTCCTTGCAAAACTCTTCAAAGCATCGACGACTTTCGGAAACCTATTAGATACGTTCAAAAACTGCGATGCTTCCGGGATATCTTCCAACACGCGATACATCGTATTATTCTCTGGACAAGAGTTATTCGCTCGTAGAACCGATATAGTTCCTCCTCCTCCTTCTTCTTCTTCTTCTTCTGCTCCTTCTTGCAGCAGCTTGCGTCGACGTCCATACGCGTTATAAGCCAAACGAGAGCTGAAGCGAACCCCCGATGGTCTGGAAACTCCACGATACGATCCATACACTCGCGCGTGTCCTTCCTTTGCGTTGAACGAGAGCGCCGCGAGTAAGATAGTCAGTATTGCGCGCATCGTTTCTCTGTTCTCTTTTGTATCTATATTTTGTATAACAAATAAGGGCAATATTTGTATTTTTGTATCGCCCGGAAACCTTAAAAATACGCTATAGGACAGAATAATCATAATTAATTGTACCTAGTCGCTAGTGCGCGTTTTTTGCGATATAAAAATATATACATACCATGTCGTCATCATCGCGCGTAGCTCTCCTCTCGTCTTCTCCTTCTCCTTCGCGAATATCAGCAATCGATAGGACGACACCGAAACGAAGAGCGTTGAGCAGTACTAGAACTAGAGCGAAAAAGACGAACGAGAACGATATGGAAAACATGAAACCGACTCGAACCAGTTCTCCTTCTTCTTCTTCTTCTTTTGTTTCCGTCGATACAAAACCT
>ERZ889217.1375-NODE-1375-length-12536-cov-13.255909_pt1 | contig 12536 bp, 12 predicted proteins | sample MGYA00521098_ERZ889217 | MGnify/ENA primary metagenome ERZ889217 (study PRJEB32303, sample SAMEA104408613) | aquatic metagenome | biome: Brackish water; feature: Pelagic; material: water | place: Baltic Sea | collected 2014-06-10T22:04:00 | depth 2,362 m ...
GATATCCCAGCTCCACACCTGATTTGGCCCTGCGGCCCGCAGGCGTGGCACTGGCATCGGCTCCTGTGGTGGTCGGGCGCCGCCGCGGCGATTCGCCTGGATGTCCCGTGTCAATCAGGTTGATGTGCTCAACCAGATTGTCGTCGGACATCAGCCCTTGGGGTGACGGCAAGTAAAGTGTCTAAAGATTAAAAAGGATGCTGGGTAGGGTGCCAAAGTACTAAAGATTTTATTCGATTAAAAATGAATACGTTTGGCAATAGCGATTCACGGAGATTACCGAGAATCATCATCTCCGCATCGTTAATTCTAGCTCAATCAAAGGTTCTAAGTGCAGAACTGCAACCAGAAAATACGGTAGAACCTCAGCAAAGTACGCAAGTTGAATCCATATCGGCCGAAGAACAAGCCCTAAAGAAGATAATCGAACTTGAGTCCGAATTAATAATGCTAAAACGCACTCTCGGGATAGATAGGCAAAACAAAAAGATTCTTTTGCCTAAGACTGGAGTTTACATACAAGGTGATATAGGTATTCAGCAAAGAGAGTTTGCAGGGGAAAATGGTATTACGAACTTGATGTTTGACCCAGGTCTTTATGGTGGCATTGGCGCGGGCTATAGATATGATAGGAACTTTCGCTTCTCGTTTGAATACTCGCAGATGAATAATTCAGTATCAGAGATAAGGCCAGGAATGCCGATTCCTGTGATCGATCCAGTAATAGGTGTAGTCGGTAATAATGGGGCTCAGTTCCCTGCCAATGGATCAGTAAGATTAGATTCCTATACCCTTAACGCGTATTATGATCTAAATGGCTTCGGCAACGAAAAAAGATTTAGGCCTTACATTGGTGCAGGAATAGGCCTAATGACAAGTAAAATTAGTAATCTACAACCAGCCGCCTTTCCTTCTCTAGGTACGAACAGAGCCTTAAACGCACAGGATACTCAACCCACCATTAATTTTCAAGCAGGTATTTCATATTTATTCAACAAGAATACTGAGTTTTATTTTGGCGGTCAATATTCATACACATCAACTTTCTTGTTTGAGAATACCGACTTTGGCACATTAATGCCTAATGGTGCAAGAAACTGGACCCTCAAGACGGGCATGAGGTATACATTCTAATGCCTTCAACCTATGCAAAGCACTTGCTGCGAGCGTTAATCCTTATTGCGTTAGCCATAGATATCAGACCAGCATCAAGTAGTAATCTTGAGGCCGAAGCAAGTTATATTGATCACGAACGCGCAGAGCAAGACTATCAAATTTATCCGCAGATAGTTGATAGTTCAGATGAAGTTCGGCAACCGTTGCCAAAAACTCCAAGCGAAAAGGTTGAACAACCGTTTAGTGGAACATTGGCATACAATGCTTTCTCGCAGTATAATTCATATGGCTTAGTAATACAACCAAATGGGATCAGTAGTCAGCCATTTCTAAATCTAAGGTATACAGTGCATAAGTCAGACAATCAAAATGCATTGCTTAATACTGCGACAATATTTCTAACAACTTGGAGCGACTTTAGTAGCAATAAAAATGTTTCTAATCCATCAAGCAGCTATCGATACTTTACAGAAACTGATATTATTTTAGGTGCAAATTTTGTATTCTATAAAAAAATTGATGCCACCTTCCAATTAGTCTCATATGTATCCCCAGCTGGAGCCTACGGATTTGGATCATGGGCTAGGGGCACTCTTCTCTATAATGACTCGAAAGTCTCATCCAATTTCTCTTTGAAACCCCAAGTGTCAGCAGTGTATACACTACCTGCAGCCTCATCAATTAGCCTGGAACCAAGCGCTTTACTGTTTGAGCCAGGTATCACCCCAAATTGGAACCTGATAATTGGAAATAAGTATCAAGCAAACTTCTCTCTTCCCATTAGAATAGGGCTTGGCAGCAAGTACTACGCTGGCACTACCTTCGGATTTGCTTCGGTTGGCCCACAACTATCTATACGACTTCCAAGTCTCTCTGGAAAAAATTTCTCAACCAATCTAAATCTAGGTTATCTTTACTACTACCTTGGTACAACTGCGGCTGCTTTTGCTCAAGATGGACAACACAACCAAAACGTATATAATCTTGGAATATCAGTCAATTTCTAATTAAGCAGAATAGAGCTGTAAATGTTTTTGGATATTTAAAAGTCTACCATTTATAATTATGTCATCAACTAGTTCCCTTTCTATTAGCTTAGAACACAAACCACGAAAGATTGTCAAGACTCGAACCATCTTGAGGAATAAGTCTACGGCATCCGGAGCACTACTACGTCTTTTTGAGACTTAAGTAAGCAAGCTTGATCAAGATCTACATCTGCATATTGCAAATACTCATCAGTAATTCATGGTTTCCTAGGGCATTCGCAAAACTATTGATATAATTGGCAAAGATAGAACACTGCAATCGAAAGTCGCCCAAAATACTTATGGTTCGGTAAAATAGTGGCAACTTCTGGCTAGTTAACTTATTATATTCCTAATAAGTTAGAATGGATGCCATGCAAATAAACTCAAACTTCATTGGACAGGGTCCTTGCGATGAATTAGCGAAAAGATATTAGCCGCAAGCAAATCAATTACTAATATCAAGAATTGAGATGTTTAAGCCCGTACCTGACTAAAGCTGATGGCTTTAGCCTCGTTGAAAAGATTGTAGGTAATACACTTTCCTCGTATAGTCATGACGAGTAATTGTTTTCTATTCGAAGAAAGCTTTCTTGATAAGGCATCAGGCCTTGCAAGTGACGAGATGACAATGCTCAGATCCATAGCTAGAATCTTTCTGCCAAGCACTTATCGCAGTCAATGAAGTATCGTCTTCTCGGTCGTTCAGGCCTCAGGGTATCTGAGCTTGGGCTTGGGTGCGGAACGATCGGAACCAACTGGGGCGCCCTTGGCTCAGATCGCACAGAATCATTTAAGATTCTCGAAGGCTTCGCAGAGGCCGGGGGCAACTTTCTCGACACATCAAACCGCTATCAAGAATCCCAATCAGAACAATGGGTAGGTGAATTCGTCGAACGCGACAGAGATCGATTTGTTATAGGTACAAAATTTAGTCTAGGAGATGGAGCAAATGACTTTAATGGATTGGGTCTTGTCACGAATCAAAAAGATCCCAATAACCGTGGGAATCACAGAAAGAACCTAAGAAGATCTGTTGAGGGAAGTCTTCGCAGGCTCAAGACTGATTATATTGATCTTCTATGGTTGCATATCTGGGATTACACAACTCCCTTTGACGAAATCGTAATGAGTGTAAATGATTTAATCTGTGAGGGTAAAGTGCTATACGCAGGCCTCTCTAGTGTGCCGGCGTGGGAAGTAGCAAGAATGAATGCATTTGCAGACTTTCATGGTAAATATCCCTTTGTAGCGTTACAGAATGAATGGAGCCTGGTGGAGCGCTCTCATGAACCTGAGTATTTACCAATGTGTAAAGCTTTAGATCTTGGGATGGTATGCTGGTCGCCATTGGCTGGAGGAATGGTGTCTGGAAAGTATAATCAAGGCAAACTCGATCCTGCAGTCCCCCATAGGCTCGTTCCACATGTGGACGATCCCAACCAGTTTTGGTACAAAACAACCCAGAGAAATCTTGGTATTATGGAAAAATTGCTGCCACGATTCAAAGATATTGGTCAACCGTCAACTGCTATAGCGCTGCGATGGCTGATGCAAAAATCAGATATTGTGAGCATCCCTATATTTTCAGCCAGAACAAAGGAACAGCTTGACGAAGCACTCAAAGCGGTGAGCTTTACCCTAAGTGACTCTGACATGAAATTCATTGATGAACAAACAAAGTCGGCTATTGCGCCGCCGATAGATGAGTATGGTGCTTACCCATATCCAATGCTCGAATATGGAAGCCCAGCCCTACCAAACTTCTATTCTCGTGCTCTTCTATATGGGGAAACAGAGAACGATATTCTCAATCATAGACAACCATTGCCATATCACTATGGCAACACAAACTAATCAGCATATTATCAAGAAATTGTTTTAGCTATTGCTTGCGCTGCAATCGAAGCCATCGCAAATATTGATGCCTGGGGATTGCCACTAGGCAAGCTTGGCAGCACTGAGGCATCGACAACAGAAAGGTTGTCGATGCCAAAAACGTTAAATTCAGGGTCAACGACTGATTGATCAGGTGTTGCACCCATCGCACATGTGCCAACGGGATGCCATATCGTTTGAGCATTCGAACGAAGATATTGCTCTACATCAAGAATGCCTGGGCAGAGCTCCTTTTGACAGTAGGGCTTGAGAGCATCTGTACGTGAAAGGTCACGAACGATATCAACTGCTTTGATATACGTTTTGATATCAAGAGCTTCGCTTAGATAACATGGGTCAATCGAAAGTCCATGCTGGAGGGAAGGCCCCAAAGGCTTGACAGAACCACGGCTAGAAGGACGCGCGAGGATAGGAACAAATATAACCATCTCTTGATTTGATGAATCATCTAGAAACTCAGGTGATATAAACCCGTCCACGCCGGCTGAAAAGTTGATCTGAATATCAGGTTCAGGTGTATCAAGAAAGCCACTTGAAGTAAATAGAGCAGCCTCACAGAGAAAGTCGGTAGCTCCGGGGTTGTCAGTTGATTGATAAGCAACCGAGACCCTCATGTGATCACTAAGGTTTTGACCCACGTTATGATTAGAAACGTGACACTCGATACCATGCTGAGATAGCGTAGAGGAATCGCCAATACCAGATAGCATAAGAAGTACAGGACTTAGGAATGCACCTGCAGACAAAATAGTGTGATCAGCGCTGATATGCCTACCGTCGACAAGATACGCACCCTTGCAGCAAGTACCACTCATTGCAAGCGATACAATTTCCGAGGAAAGCTCAATAGTGAGATTGGGTGGCAGTGGCTCGCTAAGAAATGCATGAGCGGCGCTGCAACGTCTCCCATTAGACTCAATGTTAAGCTGCATAATTCCGCCAGTATCGCGCTGTGATTCTCCATTAAAGTCGCCTACATTAAAGCCGAGTTCGGATACTGCCCTTATAAAAGCACGAGAAGAAGTACTGGGCCTTGGTGTATCTCTTATAGACAAGGGACCACATTGACCCCGAAGTGGCATTGTGGAATCGGAATAATAAGTTTCAAGCGATTGAAATACTTGCTGGTATCGGTTAGAAGACCAATTGGGATTAAGCCCAGAGCGAAGGTGCCATTCATCAATTACAGCTATGTCACCACGGACATACATCATGGCATTCACTGATGTACCGCCGCCAAGGACCCTGCCTTGGGTGATATCTAGGATGCGGTTATTCAGCCCTTGTTGCGGACAAGTCTTAAAAAGCCAATTAGTGGGTGGGCTCCATGTCTTAAAAACACTAGTAAGATCTGAATGAATAAAGGGACTGACACGGCCCTCTGGTCCCGCCTCAAGCAATCCAACAGAGGCCTCAGGGCAGAGTTCTGAAAGCTGCCGAGCAACAACGCATCCTGCAGCTCCTGAACCAACTATAAGAAAATTGTAATGACTCATCTAGAGTGAATATTACTGTCCATATGGTAGGGCAAATTTTATGAAAGGGCACACTCCCTTCAATATGAGGGATGAGTCTTCTCATTGGCAACAGGATCGGGTCGACTTAGTACAGATCCGATGAGCCACCGCTTGCTGGTTACGCCACAGCGGGGTTGCCAAAGGTTTTGGATAAATAGATAGGAGTCACGCTATGACCTTCAGACCTAACAACTACCCAATTCTAGCCGACACAACCTGGCATGCTCTAGCAACAAGTACAACGGAAGTGTAGAAGCTTGCTGAGGGAAGCATCTAAGCCCTGACTGGCACAGGAGTTCAAAGAGCTTAACATTACAACAGTGCTATTGAATAAATAATCACGTATGCCCAGGACCAATGTACCCGAGAATGCAGAGCGCCTGCTGGACAACCTTATTGACCAGCTTAATGAAGTAACTTCGTATGGGCAGCTCATGAAAGTCAACCCCAGCACCGCCAAAAGCAGCAGGTACAAGACGGGGATGTGCTCCCCCAGCCGATTGGACGCCTTGGGGATCACCATAAGATAGCTGATCAAATCGAGATAACCTGGAACAGGTGGGGTTTATGTCTAAGAGGGATGGACATCTGAATACCACAAACAACGCTGACTACAAACGCAAAAGTGCTTGTGACAAATTTTTTACATCAGCCCTGACAGGAAAGGGATCCAGGCCTATGCTAGACACAGATCGTATCCATAAGCGTCATGATTTCATTTCCAGTTTACGAGGAAGACGAACTATATAGCAATACGACCTCAAGTATCTCCGTGCTAGGCACCATTCATGGCCATAGACATCGCTGGAATCCGTTTGCGGAAGAGAATGAGATGGATCGATCTGAGAACCCTGCTGTATGGGTGAAATGGGTGAAGCTATCTATGCAGGGTGGACGTAATCAAGATGGTGTCTATAGCTTTAGATTTATAATTAACCACAACCCAAGGAAGCTGCTTAAACTTGACAAATGGCTCGACCATAAGAACAACGCTGATAGTAATCATAGCAACCTTTGCCTCAGTGCTTGCCTGACCAGTTCTAATTATGGTAGGCAAGGAAACAACATTACGATCCATGCTCGGCATGATTGCGAGGCCTGCTTAATAGTAGACCATACAAAAGAGCGGATGGAGATAAGATTTAAGCAACCCAATGCGATATCCCAAATTAGTCACGTAAGTAGTGTCCAGGCAAACGGTTTCATCTGGGATTCATTGGATATGTTTGGAAAATTCAATGAGCATGCTCCAGGTCGCGAAATGAAACAAATTTCAGAAACGATCTGGGAGAAAAAAGTCCTATTAACCACAAATGGTGGGATCGATTTCAGAGCTGATGGAGTGTACCAGTTCCTTGTTTCTACAAACGGTGACGAAGATCAGGGGTATGGAGCACTCAATTATCAAAACAGTGTTACGCCAAGCGTCATTGATCTTGTTCCTGGGACTGGCTTCGGAAGTAGTCATGGAACTTCTTATCATTCAGCCCCTACAGTCAAAGTTCTGGACAATGACATATATGCAATTACATTATTACTAGACAAAGGCAATGAGCGACTCACAATACGTGGTACGACCGGCGGCAGAATTGAGATGATTAATAACAAGGCTAATAGCGTTCAGCTCTTGGGCGATATTCATGCTAGCGATAGCTTTGATCCTACCACTCCACAAACTGAGATGGTTCCCATAGATGCATCTGAGCAGTTATATGAAAAATATATCGATCTTGATCAAGGCAACTACTCCGTTAACTTTGCTATTGGTGGCGAATTATTTTTGGACACTATGGGGCTTGGATGCTGGTTAAAAACAAATGGGACTTCGATCAAAGGCCTTGCATGGCATGGCAAGCCGAATGAGTACAATATTGGGTTTAAGGTTATTAGAAAAGGCCATTATCGTTTTACCTACGATCGAAGCAGTGATGAATTTTCGATCGAAGCGTGCGGCTCTATCGAGAATCAACCTAGCTGCCTCAAAGCGATTAGCTCAATAAGCACGCTCTCAATTGTAGGGAATATGCCAAGTCCCCTAATTGCATGGGAGCCAAAAGCTGATGAGAACCTGATGATATCACTTGGCCGTGGAAGATACGAAAAAATAATTGATTTGCACCAAGGCGAAGACTATCAATTTAAATTTGTAGCCAATCGAAGCAACTGGCAAATTGTTTTTGCAGACTACGAATTAGATGGCTATGGCATGGCCTATAATACCAATAACCCAGATCCATACAACAGTAGCTTAGAAGATCTTAGGGTTTATGGTCAATTGACGACACATGGTAATCCGCCTCCAATCCATTTTGTCCCCTCAATTTCGGGGATGCATCATGTGATGGTTGATTTATGGTCTGGCGCCTACGGGATTAAAGCGCCCCAGCCCGCCATCTCAAAGTAATTAAGAAATTAAGCAGAAACGGGCGGGCTAGCCATTGCCGAATATGATATTGTAGAAAGGACCTTGCCAAAACTTTCGGATAATCTGGTTCTTAATGTAGCCTAGGCTACAAGTTACCGCGTTATCAATAGTTTAGGCAATCCGTACTACCTTGCGAGTTCCCAATGGCTAAGCGAATTCTTGTTGTCCTCTCTGAGTGGGGTTACTGGGGAGAAGAACTTGTTGGTCCATATGATGTTTTAAAAAATGCTGGATATACTTTTGATTTTATGACTGCAAAGGGTCGCAAGCCTCCAGCCCTGCCGCCAAGTATGGATGAAAGTTATATGGATCCTCCCTTAGGCAAGTGTGTTACCAGTTCTCATTTTGCGCAGAGGACACGTGATATAGATTCTTCAGATCTCCTTGTTAATCCAATCAACTTGGAGAACGAGCTGCCTTTAATGCCATATTTTAATAGTGATAACTTTGGCCATAAGCTCGAGGAGTTTAATAAAACTCTTGAATCATTCTGGGAAAAATTTGTAGACCCTTACGATGCACTATTGCTTCCAGGCGGCAGTGGCCCAATGGTTGATATGGTAAATAACGAAAGGGTGCACAATTTGATCTTAGGCTACGTTAAGCATAATAAGCTTATCGCCGCAGAATGTTATTGTGTAACGTGTTTGGCCTTTGCTAGAGACTGGACAGACCGTACTAGCATCATTAAAGGCAAACATGTAACAGGACATGCGCGCGAATATGATTACAAGGATGGCACAGGCTTTGCTCAGATGTATGGATATGATAATGAACCAATGAATACATCCGCCAATTTCGGCCCTCCTTTCTATCCACTTGAATACATTCTGCGTGATGCCGTAGGTGATAGCGGCCAATTCCATGGTGGCGTTGGCCATACGCTATCAACAATTCTTGACTTTCCTTTTCTCACAGGTAGATCCACGCAAGATTCAACTCTTGTTGGAGAGTTGATGATAAAGGCTCTAGAGCAAGGCCTAACTCGGTTTGGTTGGTGATCCAGCTGTGAACGGTCACGAAGCAATTCTCCGTCAATTCGTTGCAGACGGAGTTACTTACATGTTTGGCAACCCAGGCACAGTAGAGCAGGGTTTTCTTGATGCTCTTTCTAGAGTACCTGATTTAAAGTACATCCTCACACTTCAGGAATCAATTGCTGTTCTTTGTGCCGATGGTTACGCCCGAGCCACTAAGTCGCCTGCCTTAGTTCAAATTCACTCAACCCCTGGGCTAGGCAACGCGATTGGTAATCTCTATCAAGCAATGCGAGGGCAATCCCCTCTTGTAGTAATCGGTGGAGATTCCGGTATTCGCTATCAAGCCATGGACGCTCAGATGGCAGGTGACCTTGTTGCCATGGCTGAGCCCGTTACCAAATGGTCTGCGATGGTGGTTGATTCATCAAGTCTACTTAGGATGGTGCGTCGAGCTATCAAAATCTCAGCGACGCCTCCTTGTGGTCCAGTATATCTATGTGTACCACAGGATATCCTAGATGCAGAAATCGTTGAAAAAATTTATCCCACACATGTTCCAAAGCTAGCCAGCAGAGCATCTGATGAAGAAGTTCAATCAATAGTTAACTTGATCGAACAGTCATCAAACCCAATCATTCTGGCTGGTGATGGTGTTGCATGGAGCAACGCAAATACTTCTCTCCTCCAGCTTGCTGAACTAATTGGCGCCAGAGTCTATATGGCTGATGGTGGCGACATAAACATGCCGGAAGATCATCCGCTCTATTTTGGTAGTACCGGCCACATGTTCGGGGAGGCTAGCCTTCCCATAACCACTGATAGCGACTGCATTATTGCAATTGGCTGTTACTTGCTGCCTGAAGTTTTTCCCAATTTATCAGATATATTTTCGCCTAATGCAAAGGTCTTGCATCTTGACTCAAACCCCAATAATATCGCCAAAAACCACCGCGTTGATCAATCATTGGTTGGTGAAATCAATGGGCTTATTGTTCAAGTTGTTGCAGGATTAAGTGAAGCCTCTGAGGCAACCAGAGATCGATTCAAAACTAATAATATTCATAATCGTAGACTTAAGGAGCAGCGAGTTTCAGCCGTTGAATCTGTATACGGTTTAAAGCCTGGCATTAGAGACGACGATTACGATGGCAAGTCAATTTTTATGGCGTCAGGAGAATTTTGCCGAGAGCTTTCTCTGCAATTACCCGAGAATGCTGTAATTTTTGATGAAGCACTTACCAATTCGCCTCCTATTTCTCACTATATTCCAGCCAAAAATTCAGGTGATAAGTATTGGACACGTGGTGGTTCCTTGGGCACAGGCTTTCCAGGAGCAATAGGCGTCAAGTTAGCTAATCCCAATCGTGAGGTCGTTGGATTCTCTGGAGATGGTGGCAGCATGTACACTATCCAGTCACTGTGGACTGCAGCTAGACATGAGATAGCTGCTAAGTTTGTGGTCTGCCAGAATCGTTCATACAGGCTTCTTCAAGCTAACATCAGGCAATTCTGGGATGAACGTGGGATTTCTCATCACGACTATCCACTATGCTTTGATTTATCCACGCCAGAGATTTCATTTGAAGACATCGCTAAATCAATGGGTGTAACTGCTGAAAGGGTTTGGAAGCCTTCTCACATAAAGCCTGCCATAGCACGCATGCTTGCTTCAAAAGAACCTTATCTGATTAATCTAGTTTTGGAGGGCGATGTCCACCCAGAACTAATTGGTGTTCACTGCGGTCAGTAGTCTCTCTTTCCATCCTAAAATGTTTACTCATCCTGAAATCTGGGCATTTGCCTCTAGCTGGTATCAACTCCTTGACATCCATGCTCCTCTTAACAGCTTTAAGCCATTACTGACAGACGATGTAAAGCTTGTTTTCCCTGAAGCTACCCTTCAAGGCTTCACAGGCTACAGCGATTGGTACGAAAAGGTAATTAGTATCTTTTTTGATGAAGTACATACTTTGAGGGTTGCTGATATCCTTGAGCAGGGTAATGATCAATGTGTTGTCCACGTGGTCGTCAACTGGAAAGCAAGTGTGTGGACACCAAGTCAAGCAACCAGCACTCGCTTGATGATGGATGCAGACCAAACCTGGAAGATAGTACGTGTCAACGGATCATTGAAGGTCAAGGAGTATGTAGTCAATTACATGGACTACGAACCTGGATCCTGTAAACTGTAATTCTTCAATTTACTCTACCGCCATTGCCAAACAATGAAAAATGTACCCTCCAGCCAACTTGGTGACTTGTACAGGGACCATATCAATCTTATCCTCAAAAAGGACATTGATGGCCTCCTTGATCAGTACAGCGAGGACGCACTACTGATATCAAGTTTTGAGAAAATCCCCAAGTATTTTCGTGGGCACACTGAGTTGAAAGAACACTTTCAAGGAATTCTAGGCATTGAGGGATTGGAAACTGATATCGCATTCTGGGCAGAAACAGAAAATCCAACAACACTCATGATTGTTGAAGCCATCACTTTGTCCACCCCTGACGGGGAGGCAAAGATGCGCTTTGCAGACAGTTGGGTACTAAATGATCAAGGCAAGATCCAAATTCACTTCGCCGGTATGACCCAGTATCCAGACGGCTCAGTAGCTTAGACACCATGACACTACAAATTGTTTCACAGCTTGCCATCACTTGCGCTGATCAGTCTTTAACTGAGGCTTGGTACACGAAAAATTTTGGGTTTCGACGTGCCCGAGTGGCCAAACTTCCAGATGGCAAGGAAATCATTTTCCTGAAGATGGCGGATAGTGCCTTCTACCTTGAGTTATTCGCAGCTGATGAGCTCTCTCCCATACCACAAGCAACTAATGATGGCCACACGTTCCCAGGTTTCCGTCACCTCGCCTTCAAGGTAGATGATGTAGACAAGAAGTTAACGGAAATCGATAGCCCAGTGATAAGTCTAGGACCGCTGGATTTTGATGGCTATATCCCTGGCTGGCGAACTGTCTGGATAGTTGACCCTGACGGCAGAATTATCGAAATTAGCCAGGGATTTCAAGACGAATAAGCGCTAACTGCTCAGCCCTTAATCAAGAAGCTTAAAAAATAATCGGCTTAGCATTTATTATATGCTGGGCCTTTTTTATTTAGCATTTTTCTGTCGCATGCATCGATTTTTCTCTGGCGCTGCTTGCTTATTCACAAAAGCATTTATGTGACTCACAGAGATTCCCCGCATGCCAACGCCTGCTGCGACCCGCTTCATATCTCCAGGCTGGACATCCCCTACAGCAAATACACCAGGTTGACTCGACTCTATGTTCATAGGTGCTTGCTCTCGGGACTAGTCATGAAGACTATCAACAGACTGACCAGTTTAAATAAATCCTTGACGGTTGGTCTGAATTTCCTCGGGAAGCCATCATCCTGTATGGGGCTGAGTACCAATCATTAAAAATATGTCACGGAGAGGATGTTTTTCATGATTCCCAGCATGGTCGTTCTTCCGTGTAACTCGTTAAAATGACGACTCGCCCCCGATCGTACGATCTCTGTATATGGGTGTAGAGTGATATGGTCTGAAGACAGAATAATTTGA
>ERZ889217.1376-NODE-1376-length-12531-cov-5.425056_pt1 | contig 12531 bp, 13 predicted proteins | sample MGYA00521098_ERZ889217 | MGnify/ENA primary metagenome ERZ889217 (study PRJEB32303, sample SAMEA104408613) | aquatic metagenome | biome: Brackish water; feature: Pelagic; material: water | place: Baltic Sea | collected 2014-06-10T22:04:00 | depth 2,362 m ...
ATGATACCCGCTTGATTACAAGGATGTATGTCTAGGGTTGATTTGAGTTACTGCATGGAGGCAGTTTTATTATGACTTCATTATTACCTATCGTTGATCAATCATTTGTTGCAGCAGTCAAGTATCGTTCGTTGGGATTGGATTTCAAAGCCGCAAAACTATTTCGCTCTTTAATGCGCTTTCAGGATCTCCCAAGAGTGATGGCAGAACAAACCCAGCTTCACTTGGGTGAAATTGCTCTGAATCAAAAACGCTTCAAACAATCAGCACGTCATTTATCCGTAGCCCTCTCCTATAATGAAAATAATGCAACCTATCATCTGCTATTAGGTAAGGCGATCGCTGCAGGTGGTAATGGCAATTTGAACCAGGCGATGATTCATTTTAGGGCCTGCCTGAAAAATGACCCAAAAAATGTCAAGGCATTAAGATTCTTAGGTGTCAGTCTGATTCATACCAATAAAGCAATAATGGGTCTAAGTTATCTAACCCGGGCCTGCAAATTGCAGCAAAACAATCTCGAGCTTTTGAAATTATTGGTAAGGCATCTTCAAGAACAAAATCTGCACGACGAAGCTAGGGCCAGCATAACCAAGGCCTTGTTTCTTAACAACAATAACCCAAAATTCAAATGCTTATGGAATAGCTTTTTGTTTCATGAAGCGAGAATCAGTCAACAAAACACCAACGATCCCAGCCTAGAACAAAGACAAGTAGTCCTGCCATTTCTAAAAATAGTAACCAAGAAAAAGAACCCACCTGCCCAGGGAAGAAACGATAGCCCTGAATCGTTGCCTACGCCCCATGCAAATCGTTCCAAGTGGAAGAAGAACCAACGCAGGGTGAAGTAAAAACCCAGCGCAGAAGAAGAAGCAAAAATAAGATTTAGCCAAGAAATAACACGGAAAAAAGGCAGGGGAAATGCTCCGTGCCTCTTCCGTATAATTTTCCTGGCAAGTCTTCTCTTCTTCTTGTTTTGTTCCGTTCCGTGTAATTCCGTGTAATTCTGTGGCTAGTTTTTTCTTGGCGTCTTGTTTCGTGGCGAATGACACCATGCTTTATTTAGTTGGCACAGAATTGCAAAATACGAGCAGCATTGCCCGCACCTTTAGTTTCTTTAGCAATCACAAGTTTCAAAGTATGTTTGCCCGGCTTAAGATCTGTGCCGAACATAACAGTGCGTGGGTAATGCAAGCCCTTGCTGTAAGAATGTAATAAGTCCACAGGCTTGGGTTCTGAACCATCGATGCTTGCAAGTACGATGCCTGCATCGGGTCCAGCGACGATAAAAGCACCAACCGCAGACCCTTCAAATTCCAAGGTAATTTCTGCGCCAGCTTTCGAAGCATAAAGAACTGGAACCGAGGTGAAGCGATCGCGTTTTCCTCCTTGCAGAGATTTCCAATCTGGTACGCCAAGAGTCCAACCTGATTTAATCACAGCATTCTTGGGGTCAATAAACCTTCCCGCTTCATAGCTAAGTAGGTCTAAGGGTACGGGCAACTCATGAGATTTGGGCGAATCGGTTTTTCCCCATGGGGTTTTCCATGCTTCGTTGAAAAGATTGTCGATCATGGTTGCAGCGATTGCATTGCCAAAAGGTGCTGGATGTACGCCACCATATTGTTTCCAAGTAAGGGAGTTTGCGGAAATTTTTTCTGCAACTTCTCTAGCAAGGTTGATGGTGGAAACTTTGTAATTCTTGGCGACGGATTCATGGGCCTCGATGGTCAAGGGTGTTTTTCCATCTTGAAGCGTTTTTAACATGCCTTCGTTAACAAAGTAAGTAACGATGATATCCACGTTCGGGTTGGATTTACGGGCATGTCTGATGATGCCTTCAAGTCCGCGAATACAATCCTTGCGTGAGTGGTGTGCATCTTGATCATCATTGACTGCAAATTCGATGAAGAACAAATCGATGGGTTTGCTTAATACATCGCGTTCGAGCCGAAAAGCGCCTGTGTTGGAACAAGTCGAGGATATACCCGCATCAATGAAAGTAAAGTTAGTTTCAGGGAAACGCTTTTTGAGTTGGTCTGCAACCATCGGGCGATAGCCATTCATTTCGGTAATCGATCCGCCCATGAAGGCGACATTACCCTTTTTGTTTTTGAGGAACTGAATGCGGGAGTTTTCTAGATTGCCTCGAAATTGAATATTGTTTTCCGCAGCTTGAGAGTAATTCAAGCAAGGAAAAACCAAAGCGAATAAAAGAGGTAGAAAGAAGCGTATGGGTTTCATTTGTAATCCTAGATGAAAGAGTAAGTGGTTGGGGAAAGTTGTTTTAGCGAACCTTTTCTTCGCCTTCAAGTTGATTGTCTGTCCAATCGGAAACAAACATATGGCCTGGGCTGTGGGTGATAAGGAAAGGTATTTTCGAAGCCACTGCAACAGCTTGTGGTGTAACTCCGCAAGCCCAGAAAACTGGGATTTCATTGGGATGAATCGTAACACTTTCGCCATAATCAGGGCGGTTAATGTTGCTTATCCCAATTTGGGAAGGATCGCCTTGGTGCACGGGGGAACCATGTGCGCGCGGGAAACGCCCGGTAATACGGGAAGCTTGCAATGCAAAATCTGCAGTCATGGGCCGCATGGAAACCACTAATGGACCTTGGAAAACTCCAGCGCTTTTGCACGGAATATTAGTGCGATACATCGGAACATTTCTGCCTTCATCTTCGTGCCTAACGGGGAGACCATTTTCTCTTAGGGCCCTATCGAAGGTGAAGGAACAACCCAGAAGAAAAGAAACGAGGTCGTCACGCCAATACTTATTAATGTTGGTTGGTTCATCAATGATTTTATCTGATTCGTAGACTCGGAATTTTGGGAGGTCGGTGCGCAGGTCTGCATCTGTTGCAATTAATCTGGTTCGTGGCGAACCTTTATCAAGCACTTCGAGAATGGGGCAGGGCTTTGGATTACGCTGGCAGAAAAGTAGAAAGTCGTAGGCAAATTCTGCGGGAAGGATAACGAGGTTTGCCTGAACAAAACCCGGAGCTTGCCCTGCAGTGGGCGAAGTGAAATCACCTTTTCTACATTGTGCCCTGACTTCGGAACCAGTGTTGAGATTTAGGCTCATGCTGTTTCCTTGAGAGTTTTTGTAAGGTAGTCGATCACGCTTGCATGAATAGACCAATCAATGCCATCGACGGAAGCAATTCTTTGACCCAATCTGCCATCTACTAAGCCACCTTTTTTTACCATGAGTTCGAGTATCTCTAATTCTGTTACAGAGTCAAGCGAAGAGAGTGCAGGGCGATCCGCATTTAGTAAAAGCCCAGAGCCAAGAGCATAGCCACCCCAATTGCTTACCCCTGCAACGATGAGATAATCTACAGTTGTGGTGCAAGCTATTTTTGCGCCATTATGGATGTTTGCTGCAATCACAGTCCAAGGGATATTTCCCATACCAATTTCGTTGCCCCCATCGCCAATGCCTAAGCGGGTGATGTTGTTTGCGCTACAGAAATTTGCATCGAAGAGGAGGTGTATAGGCGCGGTGTAAGGGGTGATATCTTTGCCACTCATGGTGAGTATTTTACCACGGGATGATTCTTCGGTTGAATCAAGGAATGCGCTGATGTTTTGTTCGGGGATGGATGCTGAAAGGTGTGAGGGGCCACACTTTTCGATTGCGATAAAATGACTGATGTCGCCTATCTTTTCTTTAAGTTGTGATAAGAAACTCTGGGCGTAATCAGCACTGGCTTCGATAGGTGACTCTATCAAAGCGATTTTATCACCCAAGCCAAGGTGTTGCAGACTTACTTCAAAAGCGAGCAGGCAGCTTTTTTCGCAAGTGATGGCAACTTTTCTGCCTAGGCTTAAAAGAGTTCGAGCGATAAACAGCGCCCCAAGCGGGCCATCTGTTTCTGGGGCAGGAGGCGTTGCTGAAGGAATATAAAACCCTGTGAAAATTACCACCCCTGCACTTATTGCAAGTGACTGGCAAGCATTTTCGAAATCACCTTTGGAACGACTTATAAGATTATCTTCAAGCCTAGCTAGGCCCCGGTCTCCTGCATCTTGTTGTACTGCATGCAGTATATTTTCAAGCTGCAATTTCATGTGGGGACTTTGATCCATGGGCCAAAATGCTTTAGCCATATCTTCGGAAGATCCAGCTTCATGTTTATCGTTTCATCTTTGACGGGGTGCTTGAAGGTGATGGCATGTGCATGAAGAGAAATACCATGAACGAAGTTGAAACTTGAACCGTATTTTTTATCACCCATCACTGGATGCCCGCTTGCAGAAAGCTGAATTCGAAGTTGATGTTTTCTCCCCGTCTTCGGGTTGAGCATTAGAAATGCATGGCCATCGTGGGTTGCAAGGACGGTGTAATGAGTGATGGCTTCCTTGGCAAGGGGGTTGTTCTGGTTGGATACCAGTGCAATTCGTTCTTCATCATCGTTGATAAGGAAATGATGCAGGGTGCCACTGCGAGCATTGGGAATGCCTTCGACAACTGCAAGGTAAGTTTTTTCAACTTGTGTATCGCGGAATTGCTCTGAGAGTCTGGAAGCTGCTTTACTTGTTTTTGCAAAAATCACGATTCCTGAAACCGGTTGATCAAGTCGATGAACTACGCCCAGAAAAACATTGCCCGGCTTGGCATAACGCTTCTTGATGTACTCCTTGGCATAATCGAAAAGCGAATCGCCTTTAATTTCGCCATGGGCGGTAGGCAGCCCGGTGGGCTTTGAAAGAACGAGAAGATGGTTGTCTTCTAGGAGAATGTCGAAAGCCCATTTATTCACTAGAGTCGCACTTTCAGAAAATTGAAATAATGAGAAAACAAGTTGCTTGACGCTTGCCTGTAATACCAATTTTATGAGAAAAAGATTGATTAATCATGAGTAAATCTATTTTTTTAGCTTGGAGAGCTGATGTTTAATCCACGCATATGCATAAAAACAGTTATCGGGTTGGTTTTGATAGTTGGCGGAAGCCTTGTTATTGCAGAAGAATCCGGGCTAAAAGGGTATAAAACAGTTGCAGAGGCACAAAAGTTTAAGCTAGAAAAATCAAGTATTGATGGGTCGAAGAAGCAGGCAGGGAAGCTCGGGTTTCGATTTGATTGGAATAAAAAATTGGGCGCGATAGGGAATATTCTCTGGCCTCATAAAGGTTTCTATTCTTATAAGGGAAAAAGAATCACTTATTTCATCTGCCCCGAGGGTGGTGAAAAAATGTTTTCTATTAGTGTGATCGCCCATGAATTCGGCCATATGCTAGGCTTACCCGATCTCTACGCACGCCCTGAAGTTCCTGATATGGAAGGGTTGGGTCGTTGGTGCAGCATGTCAAATGGCGAGGGGAGGACGGCAGGCCCGTGCATTTCGGCGCCTGGTACAAAGAACAAATGGGGTGGACTGTTCCAACCCTGATCGATCCAAGGGTGCAACAGAAGTTGATTCTTTCGCCTATCGAAGGGAAGAACTCGGAGTGTATTAAAATCCCTGTAAGACCCGATGGAACTGAATACTTTCTCCTCGAAAACCGTATTAAAAAAGGGTTTGATCAAAACCTTCCCGGGGAGGGATTATTGATTTGGCGAGTGGTGGACGGGAAACCAAACCTTGAAGAGTCGCATGGTATCGCAGGGCCTGCCGGCCCAAGTAGGTTTCCAGAATCTGTTCCTTAGCCCAGTAAATCTAACCGCAATTTTACGCCTATGACTACGCCTTCTAGTACCCCTGTGAAACAAGGTGGATGGACTTTGCATATCGCGAATATTCAAAGGTTGCCTGATGGCAGGGTGGCTTTCCAGATCGGGTACGAATTTTATTAATCTTCTTCTGGATCTGCGGTTGCGCCCATATCTTCACGTGCAGCGGGCCCACGATGCATAAGCACTGTGTATCCCCTTGTTTCCGCACCTTCCACCACATATCCAACTTGGGTCATTAGTTCGACCATTTCGTTTGGCTGTTTGGTCACCATGAAAAAACTTCCGGCTCGTTTCAGCAATTCGAAGGAACGCTGGATGAAAAGAAGTGCGAGGGAATGGTTGGCAAAATAGGGCAGGTTGGCAAGGGCAATGTCGAATGATTGCGGGATCAAATCCGGGCCTGATACTGAAGAGGTCGCAACCGTTTCAAAATTAGTCAAGCCATTTGCCTCTGCATTGATTTTCGTTAACTCTAACGCACGCAAGTTGCTGTCAACGAAAGTAATTTTGCCTTCTGGGCCGGTTATCTTCGAGGCGTAAATCCCATTGGTGCCACAACCACATCCAAGGTCTACCACATTCTGGCCGGGGCGCAGACTCATGACTTCGCAAAGAGCACGAGAACCCGCATCAAACTGGCCATAGGAGAATGTGCCAGGTCGGGAAAGAAAACGGAATGATTCGCCCTGATTGATTTTGCATTGGAAAGTAACTTCATGCCTTCTGCGAGGTCGGTCTTCCATTCGCTGAGACCATAGGAAAGTGGTGCCTTGTTCCTGATGGATATGCACCTTCTTGTAGATTTTTCTCATGGCATCTGGGAAGAGGGAATCATTGGGTTGGGCAGACCAAACCATAAACTGCCCCGAGGGATTGAGGATATGAAAACCCTGCTCGAGGATATCGGTTTTTAGTTCACGCTCGCCTGAACTTGCAGGCAGATAAACGGCAGTGGCAAAGTTTGGTCCGAGATTCCATAAATCGGGCTCGACCCGAACCTGTGCGGGAATGTTGGCATCTTGCAGCATTTGTTGCAATCGTTCGGCTTGAAACAAATCCATCTGGTAGCAGACTGCTTCTTTATGAGGGCTTGAATGAAGCAGATTCACTACATCAGTGGGAGAACCCATGATCACTGCGAAAGGTGGCTTTATCCTTTCTAACAAGGGCTTAGGGGGATAGATTTTACTTAACGATACGAGTTTCTTCTTTGCCATTTTGTTTCTCTTTTATCAAGAACCGCACGGTTCAATTCGTAATTCTACAAGGGATTGATGCTTACCTAAAGGAGGAAGTATTAGAAGGCCTGAATCGATACCTTTTTGCTGCAAATTAATAGCATCGGTTACGCAGGTATAAGGTTCGATACAAACACTGGTTCTGGAACCCGGCGTAAATACAACCATGTCGCGCCATGAGTTATCGCAATACATGACCATGGCATGTTGTTTTCCACCTTGTACCCGGCCTCTTTCCATCATCCCAAATGCGTTGGCATTAAATGCTGGCAGATCGGTTAAAACATCATCTGCCTGAAAGCCTTTCATTTTGCGAAGCTTGTTGAGATCGCGCGCTGCGTCAACGGGAATCTTTCTTCCATCGGGAAGGCATTCATCCAAATGCCAAAAAGATTTTGCACCACATTGCAGGGAACAATCATCGGAAGCCAAGCCCGGCGTAAAAGGCAAATTGAAATAGGGATGGTAACCCAAACCAAATGGTAGGGGCTTAGAATCGGGATTGATAACAAGGGCTTCAATACCCAGGGAGGTTTCCTTGAGCCTGTAGGTTAATTGCAAGATGGCATCGGCAGGCCAGCAGGCAACTGATGCTGGGTCGTCTTTTGAAATTTGGAATTCCCCAGTGACCCAGGCTGAATTGAGATCTGCACCTTGATTAATAACTCTCCATGGGTTGCGCACTGCAAAGCCATGAATGTTGTGTTTTTGAATATTATCATTTCGGGGTAGGGAATAAGATTTACCTTCCCAATTGAAATGCGCATCTCGAACACGATTGGGGTAGGGGAAAAGAACGGGAATGCCACTCCGGGTCGGCCTGCCGTCTGGGAAAAGTTCGGGGTCTTGATAAAGGATGTCTAAGTTTCCTTCGGAAGTCGGCACAATCCATGAATAACAGTTAAATCCAAGTGCAGGATAAATGGTTGCACTAGCGCCTTTGGGGCTGTGCAAAGTGATTTGCGTACCATCATGGTTGGTAACATCTTGTCTGATTGCCGAGTTAATTTTAAATGTCATGCTAGAATCCTGATTAAGGTAGATGAATTTATGTTAGAACCTTGCAATAGGATTCCATCATAAATAGATAAGAATCAAGGAAAAATCGTCATGCCAAGGTTTAATTGTGAGAATGCGCTTGATTTTGCAAGAGAGATGTTTATCGCTGCCGGAGTGCCTCCCATCGAGGCTCAAAGGGTTGCCACAAGCCTTGTTGATGCAAATTTGTGTGGTCACGATTCCCACGGCATTATCCGAGTGGTGCAATATATCAAGGCGATTGAAGCCGGGATTTTGAAACCGGGGGCGCCCTTCATTTTACTTTCCGAAACCCCGTCAGCAGTAGCAGCCGATGGCGGCTGGAATCTAGGTCAGGTTCAAGCGTATCGTTTGTTGGAAAAGCTGATTGCCAAGGCTTCGGTAACCGGGGTGGCTGCGGGTTCATTAAAACAATGCGGGCACATCGGAAGATTGGGCGAGTATGCGGAAGAGGCAGCGCGACACAAAATGGCTTTCCTTGCAACCGTAAATAATCATGGTTTTGGCCGTGCTGTTGCTCCACCGGGGGGTAAAGTCGGCAGGATATCCACCAACCCGATTTGTGTGGGGGCGCCCACCAAGGACAACCCTGTTGTTTTAGACATAGGTACCAGTGTTTGTGCGGAAGGAAAAGTCCGCGTTAATTACAACAAGAAAATACCCACCCCCGAAGGTTGGCTCCTTGATTCCGAAGGAAGGCCCACAACCGACCCAGGCGTTTTATATCACGACCCCAAGGGCACGATTCTTCCGTTGGGCGGTCAGCAATCCTACAAGGGCTTTGGGCTAGGATTGCTTATGGATATGTTTGCAGGTGGACTTTCAGGTGCCCAGTGCAGTACACCCGGGGTCGAAAGCAAATCTGCAAATGCTGTTTTCTTTTTGGTGATCGATCCCGCGAAGTTTGCAGGGTTGGATCACTTTTTAAATGAAACCACAAACCTTGCTGCCAATGTGCTTGCCTGCCCAAAAGCAGATGGTGCAACCGGTGATATAATACTGCCAGGCCAATTAGAAGTTACAGAAAAAAGCAAACGAATGAAATCAGGGCTGAGCCTTGATGAGGGGACTTGGTCGCAATTAAAAGAACTAGCGCAGAAGTATAAAGTGTCGCTGCCCGACTCTGTCCCTAACTGATTTTAAAAAGGCTGAATATGAAAAGATGGATTGCTGGTTTGTTGCTGCTGTTGCCAATGCTTTCGCTTTATGCTCAAACCTCGGCTGAGAAATTATTGCCTTTGTTGGATGAGCAGAGTTTTTTTCTGGGCAGGATTCAACTAGGGAAGATTGATATAGCCAAGATCATGATTCCGTTGGTTCAGAAAAAGACGATCCCGGCTGCGGAGGCTGCTGCTCTTGGTTTTTTCTTGAACTTGCAAAAAAGTAGCATCGAGAAAGTGATTGATGAAATATGGTTTTCTGCGAGTGCGAAGGATGCAGCGACCTATTTCCTTCCTTCCATGATGATCAAAACAAAGCCCTCCGCGAAAACAGAAGATTTGCTAAACCTGCTAAAGAACATGCCTTTGCCCATTAATATTCAAACTCCAAGTGGCCAAGTGATCAGAAAAGGGCAAAACTCCATACTGCCTCTTTCCTTTGTGATTCGTGAAGAAAAAGGGTTTTATCTGTTAGAGCAAGTGGGCGCAACTAAAGACACGAAAAAAACCAAGCGTACTGATATTGTCCAAGGTTTTGATGCCATGGGCAGCCTGCCTTTTGGTGCGATGCTTTTCCCCTCGAAAGATAACCCTTTGGATCTAGGGAAAATCTTTCCCTCGCTCAAGAAAGCGAATGGAAAAGAGGGCGAAGTTCCCGGAATCTTGAATGGGCTGAAACTTGTAACGCTGGGAATGTATCTCGACCCATGGCGAATCCAAATGGTTATTCAAACCGAGGATAGGGAACTTGCCAATGATGTGCATAAATCGATTTTAAAAGCTATTCAGGGTATTCCAGATTTGGTGCAGGCACAGGTGGAAGAAGTGGGGAAAGACCCGGTGTTTAAAGCTTTGGCTGCCATGGTTAAATCCGTTTCAATCATGGATGATAAAGTGACGATTGTTATTACAGACTTTGATCCTTATTTTGAAATTGCAGCAAGAATTAATGAGCAAAACCAAGCCAAGGCCGCTGCAGCTTCATCCATGAATAAGGTGAAAAACATTGCGACCGCTTTATTGGCGTATCACAAAGAGAATGGGAAATTTCCTCCCGCAGCAACACTTTCAAAAGAAGGTAAACCATTACTAAGCTGGCGTGTCCAAATCCTACCCTACCTTGGGCATAATTTTCTGTACAAACAGTTCAGGCAAAATGAACCTTGGGATAGCGAGCATAATAAAAAATTCATCCGTAGAATTCCCCCAAGCTTTAGAGAGTCGCAAGAAAACTTGGATAAAGGCACAACGCCCTTTCAGGCCCCTGTTGGCATTGCAACACTTTTTACACCTGGAGGTACTGGGACTAATTCAATTCAAATTATTAATGAACTTTCGAACACTATTATGCTTGTTAAAGTCCCCGAAGATAAAACAGCGATTTGGACTAAGCCCCAAGATTGGGAAATTGATATCAGCCTGCCTGCCAAGGATCTTTTAAAAGGCTTTACCAATGCAATTGTTATTGCCTGCGCAGATGGGGAGGTTAAAGCCATTCCTCTTAAAGAAGCCGAGGAAAAAATTAAAAGCATGCTTGTGATTGATGGGAAACCTAAAACCCCTTGAGAAAATCCAAGTTCCTCTCTAAGTTTGCGGATTTTTCAGCGAATGATTGAAATGGCACCAGTTTAGATGTAATATAGCGGTATTACATTGTAATCCTGACAGGGTTTGAGCATGTTTTGTAATCAAAAACACCGTTTATTTTACTTGTTCCCACTTCTTTTGTCGCTTGCCTTAGGGTGCGCCAAAATGCCGGACCCTTGGCTTGAAGTGCCAGGCAAATTCAAGGTTCTAGTCAGCTTTCCACCACTTTATAGCATGGTGAAATCTATCGCAGGCGATCGTGCTGCTGTTATCTCTCTTTGCACCACTACTGGGCCCCACGATTACGCTTTTAATGTCAAAGACACCATCCTATTGCGTAAGGCAGATTTGTTTTTTTATAACGGCTTAGATCTCGACGACCTTTTTGTAGGGCGCCTCGCCAAGGATGCTTCGAATCCCAACCTCAAGTTTTCAAACTTAGGTAAAAAGGTTCCTAAGAATCTACGCATTGAATCTAAAGAAGCTAAGCCGGGCCATGAAGGCCACAACCATGGCAGTTTCGATCCGCATATCTGGCTTGGTATTCGCCAAAGTCTTCTTATGATCAATGCGATTCGTGATGAATTGAGTTTGCTGGACCCCGAGGCTGCAGAGGAATACAAAAATCGAGCAGCGAGCCTTGCTGCAACTCTTGAAGAAATCCAAAAAGAAGGAATTACTTTATTGGAGGGGAAGAAAAACAAGGTGATAGTTACTTTTCACGAGTCGCTTGGGTATTTTGCGTCTTCTTTTGGGATTGAAATTGCAGGAGTGATTCAAAAGGCCCCCGGTGATTCTCCTAATGCCCTAGAGTTGGCTAAAATTGTGCAGTTGTGTGTTGAAAAGAAGCCATCGTTAATTGCAGTAGAGCCCCAATATCCAAGAACCACTTCTGCCAAATTGTTGCAGGAAGAGCTTAAGAAAAAAGGGATTGAAATACCCTTGGTTGAAATAGATCCGCTGGAAACTTGTACTCAAGCAGATCTTGCGCCCAAGTGGTATGAGATAAAATACAAACAAAACCTTGAAGCACTCGCAAAGAACTTGCAATGATCAATAACCTTTTAACTTTAAAAAATGTTGCTGTAAAGTTAGGCCATCTTGAAGTTTTAAAAGATGTTAATGCTTCGCTGCTTAAAGGTAAAATAACTTCCCTAATCGGGCTTAATGGTTCAGGGAAAAGCACCTTGCTGCGTGCAATTGTCAGAGAAATATCCTTTGTGGGAGAATTGCATTTTTATTGCGGACATGCCCACAAAACCCCGGATCCCCGGCATGTTGGTTATGTGCCTCAAAAATTGCGTTTAGAGGCGGGCTTACCCCTTACCGTGCGAGATTTTTTAGCCCTTCCCATGCAGGATGCCCCTATTTTTATGGGCATAAAAAAATCGTTAGAAAGCAAAATGCTTGCAATGCTCGCAAACGTTGGGTCTTCGCCAAATATGTTAGATAAACCCGTAGACAAGCTTTCTGGTGGGGAATTACAACGCCTTCTTTTGGCCTTAGCCATGGAGCCTAATCCAGAGTTGCTATTATTGGATGAACCAGCTGCAGGCATCGACTTTCAAGATCAGGACAAGTTTTATGCTCTGTTAAAAGAATTGAACAAAAAAACAGGTGTTACAATATTGCTGGTTTCTCATGATTTGGGGCTGGTCCATGATTATGCCGACCAAGTTTGGTGCTTGCATAAAGGCGTAATTGCAGGAATCGGAGCCCCCAGCGAGGTTTTAGGAAAAGAAAACTTGCAATTGTTGTTTGGGAGTGGATTGAAAATAGGGTAAAACCCGAAAATTAGAATTCTAAAAGCTCATCTTGGGCCAAA
>ERZ889217.1377-NODE-1377-length-12528-cov-18.118736_pt1 | contig 12528 bp, 14 predicted proteins | sample MGYA00521098_ERZ889217 | MGnify/ENA primary metagenome ERZ889217 (study PRJEB32303, sample SAMEA104408613) | aquatic metagenome | biome: Brackish water; feature: Pelagic; material: water | place: Baltic Sea | collected 2014-06-10T22:04:00 | depth 2,362 m ...
GGTGGACACATCTACAGTTAAGTTTAAACTCCGGCTTATAGGGCGACTCTTCTTCATTTTTCGTTCCTGCGAGTAACTCAGGAATTGTGTGATAATTCAAGCAACGGTGGTTTGGGAGTAATCGGGAGTTGGCTTTTTGCCGACTCCCTTTTGCTTTAGAGTTATAGAACCTTGGAAAAGAACGACTTTGTGCGCTCTTGTTGCGGATTATCTAAGAGTTGATCTGGTGGACCAGACTCCACAATTAGCCCGGCATCCATAAATGCAACAGTATCTGCAACTTTGCGAGCAAATCCCATTTCATGAGTGACCACAATCATTGTCATCCCTGAGTTTGCTAGATTCTGCATCGCTGTAAGAACTTCTCCTACTAGCTCAGGATCAAGGGCAGAGGTTGGTTCATCAAATAACATTAGTTTTGGTCTCATAGCTAGCGCGCGAGTGATAGCAACGCGTTGCTGTTGACCACCTGAGAGTTGTTTAGGAAGGCTCTCTTCGCGACCTGAGAGGCCTACCAACTCAAGAAGTTCGCGGGCATGAGCGATGGCCTCATCTTTTGAGATCTTTAAGACTCTAACAGGTGCTTCAATGATATTTTCAAGCACGCTCATATGTTGAAAGAGATTAAAATTCTGAAAGACCATCCCGATTTCAGCGCGCTTACGACAGACAACTCGATCGTTAAGTTCGTATAAACGACCCTTCTTCTCCTGGTATCCAACTAACTCGCCATGAACATAGAGACGACCAGAATTAATCTTCTCCAAGTGATTGATACAGCGAAGGAAAGTTGATTTTCCAGATCCTGATGGGCCAACTAGGCATGCCACCTCACCAGGCTTTACTTGCATATCTATTCCCTTTAAAACCTCGACATGTCCATATGACTTTCTAACCCCTTCAACTCTAAGTGCAGGCTCAATCATTGCGCTCTACCTTCTCTGCTTGGCCAAACTGCGAGCTGCTCTTACGCATTGAGCTCCTGCCTGTAAGTCTTTGAGTAAATGAAATTCGCTCCTGCTTACCCTCTGTGAAGTGTCGCTCTAGGAAGAATTGTCCGAAAGTTAATACTGATGTTATTCCTAGATACCAGAGGCTTACAACCAATAGCAATGGCATGGTTTCGAAAGTTCGCGCATAAATTGTCTGCGCGGTATAGAGCAAATCAGCGAGTGCAAGAACGCTTACCAGGGATGTGGTCTTGAGCATAAGAATTGTTTGATTACCAGTTGGAGGAATGATTACCTTCACTGCTTGAGGCAAGATGATTCGACGTAGAGTCTGCATATGCGTCATACCTAGAGCTTTAGCAGACTCTGATTGACCTCGATCGATTCCAAGTATGCCGCCACGAACAATCTCTGCCATATATGCACCTTCATTAAGTGCTAGACCAAGAATTGCTACTGCAAATGGCGTAATAAGTTCATTGGCATTTCCTTGCCAGAAGGTAGGGCCAAAGGGGATACCAATGGCAATCTCTGGATAGAGAGCGGAGATGTTGTACCAAAAAATTAACTGAACTAGAAGCGGTGTGCCTCGGAAGAACCAGATATAGATCCAAGCTGCACGAGAGAGCACCCGATTTGATGAGAGGCGCATTATTGCCAAGATAATTCCAATAAGAACTCCGAGAACTTGGGCAACTACAGTCAGAAGCAAGGTCAGGCGTAGACCCTCCAAAATTGGCGTGCTAAGGATGTACTCACCGACGATTCCCCAACGAAATCTGGGATTGGTAATAAGAGATTTAGCCATAACCATCGCCACAAGAAGCAGAAAGATTGTTGTAACCCAACGTCCATAATGCCGGATTGGTACTGCGTTAAGGATTGTTGCCTCAGAGTTTACCGGGGCAGACGAGATTGGACCCTGATTTTTATTAGAGTCCAATCTCGTTACCTCCGTTATTTATCGTGTGCTTATGTTGATTGCTGCTTCGTCACGCGCAAGCTTTTCGATATTCCACTTAGTGAAGATGGTTGTGAATGTTCCATCATCCATAAGTCGCTGGATTGCCTTCTGCATTACGTTGGTAAGGCTTCCTTTACGGACAACCATACCGTTGTAGTCCGCGCCTTCGGTTGGTCGCAAGAGTACGTCAAATTCGCCGTTTCCATTCTGCTGCCACCAAGATGAGACGTGTGCGGAGAGAATAGTCAGATCAGCGCGACCAGACTTCACAGCAAGAACAGTAGTTGCCTGATCAGGATAGAGAGAATATGCGATTGCAGATTTTCCGGCGGTTGTGCAATTTGTGCTTAGTCCCACAATCGCTGTTGCCATCGTTGTTCCTGCAGGGATTCCAACTTTAAGCCCACAGAGATCTGCCTCATTTTTAATATTTGGCAGTGTGCCTTTTCTATATAGGAATGCTCTGGAAGAATTGAAATAGGTAACGAAATCGACAATTTTCTGTCGAGCGGTAGTGCTAGCAAATGCTGATACTGATGCATCGAAGCGTCCTGCTTCAACGCCAGGAATAATGGCCGAGAATCCAGAGGTAACGAACTCGACTTTTACTCCAAGAACCTTGCCCACTGCATTTGCTAAATCAATCTCAGCGCCAACTAGATCATTAGCTGCGCTATAGAACTGAAATGGTGGATCAGTAGGATCTGTTGCAAATGTAAGCTTGCCTTTTGTTTTGATGTCCGAAGGAAGAGATCTGTATAGTTTCGCGCTCTTCTTTAAGCCGGTGAACCAAGGCTCAGCCCATTCACGCTTACCTTTAACATTGCTACATCTGTAAGTAATTAAACCTACCTCTGCAGTACTACCTAGCCTCTTACAAGCAACTCCGACATTTGGCTCAACTGCTGCTTGCGATGTAATCGCGAATGTGAGGCCCAAGGCAAGAGTCATGGCAGTGGAAATCGCAATCGATGATAATTTCTTCTTCATAGATATTCCCTTCTTCAGTTTTGGCAATGAATGCCGAACAGTGGGCGAGTTAGCCATCGATCACGGTTCTTGCGGTTTGTCGCACGCGCCCCCTCGTGGTTTGTGCGACCGTGCAACACTGTCACGCTAGAGAGCTAGTTGCACTGGGGGATTGGACTAAGAAGAAGGTTCGACCTTGTCCCTTTGACCCAAGGGATCAATTAAGGTCTCTAGATAGGAGATCCTCATAGGTTTCACGCCTGACAACAGCTCGAGCCAGGCCATCTAGGCAGAATACAACTGGTGGTCGACGTGCGCCGTTGTAATTATTTGCCATTGTTAAACAATATGCCCCAGTAACTGGCACTGCGATTATGTCTCCAACCTTAGGATCTTGAAGCCTGACGCCATCAATTAAAATATCTCCTGACTCGCAATGACGACCGACGAGTGAATAGAGCTCTCCTCCGCCGACGCGATTGGCCACCGTTGCTTCAAATCTCTGACCATAGAGAGAGACCTCTAAGTTATCGGCCATTCCACCATCAATGGCAACAAATGTGCGCAAAGAGCGTTTAATAGTAACCACTCGATAGAGAGTCACCGCTGCATCAGCAACCATAGAGCGACCTGGTTCAATTAAAATCTTGGCAGTAGAGGGTAGGTATTTACGAGCAGTAGCAATCAAAGCATCGAGATACTCCTCGATACTTGGAGGGCTATCTTTATATGTGTAGCGCACGCCAAGGCCGCCACCTAAGTCATATACCGAAAATTCTCCTAGTGAGGCTATAGCTTCTATTGATTGAATAAAAGGCTGGGTAGACATAATCTGTGAGCCAAGGTGTAGGTGCAACCCATCAAGTCGAAGCTTCTTACTTGCTTTTAATCGCTCTATTGCAACCCTGGCATCACTAATAGATAAGCCAAATTTTGAATCATCTTGGCCAGTTGCATTTGCTAGGTGAGTATCAGGTAAAACTCCAGGGATAATTCTTACCAAGACTGCCTGCTCGCCTTTTACAATTCTCTCTAGTCGATCGATATCATCAAAGTTATCTATCACAATGGTGCCAACCCCGGCCTTTACCGCCATTTCAAGCTCATCATCGGTTTTTGCATTTCCATGCACCAAAATTTTTGATGGACTAATCCCTGCTGCTAAGGCCATAACGAGCTCGCCTCCACCAGCAACATCAATTCCCAGGCCTTCTTGACCAAGAAGGCGAAATACCGATGTGAGTGGAAGTGATTTAGAGGCCCAGATAACTTCAGAGTTTGGCCATCTACTTCTCAATCCATCTTGATAACGTCGCGCACGATCTCTTAATGCCGCTTCATCAATAATTAGAGCTGGAGTACCAAAGGTAGATACCAACTCTGATGCCAAGCAACCTCCAATTAGAAGCTCATTGCTCTCACTTAAACTCGTTCCAGATGGAAAGAGAGAGATTATCTGCCCCTGAGGAGTATTAATTGAATCAATGGGGCTCATAGGTCCATAGTGGACTACATATCCATATCATTGTTGAGCCGATTGGCCTATGGTTGAGAGGTGCTCTTATCCGATTTGCTAAAGGCTCTCTCTGAGCAAAAAACTGAAGAGATTCGAGTTCTATTTAATCCAGGCAAATTAGCGCGATCAATACGTGGAACTGTCTTACATGATCCCATCGATGCACTGCCAAATGAGCCTGACTCAATCCTGATTTTAACTGGCGTGAGGGTTAATGAGCAGAGCGCTACTCAAGCACTTAGCGCCGCCGCATTAGTTGGATACTCGGCAGTGATAGTTAAAGTGCGAGGTGATGATGCAAGTCAACTAGTAAACGAGGCGCAAACCCATAACATCACTCTGCTTGCTGCAAGTGATGAGATTAGATGGCAACACCTCGATGCGACTTTGCAGGCAATCTTGGGATCACAAGGATCTCGCACTCAATCTGCGCAAGGCTATGGCGATGAGCTCTATACCCTTGCAAATTCCTTAGCATCAATTATTGGTGGCTCTGTCGCAATTGAAGATATGGATAGACGAGTCCTGGCTTACTCCTCACTGCCAGATCAGCGCATCGATGCGCTACGCGAGCAGGGCATATTAGGGCGCCATGTACCAGATATGGAGAGGAATTTAGCTCAGTATAAATCAGTGCTTGCAGGTAAGGGCGTTACTAGATTTCCAGAAGTTAGCGATGAGTTTGCTCGCGCTGCAATAGCGGTTAAGGCTGGCACAAAGCCACTTGGCACAATCTGGGCTATTGAAAATGTTGGCGGTATTACTAAAGAGGGTGAGCGTTTACTTCTTGAAGGTGCGCGATTGGCCGCCCTACATATTCTTGGAAGCCAAATTAATAATAAATTGGAGTTCCAGGTCCGTGAGGCAACTCTACGTTCAGCACTTGATGCATCACTAAGTGGCAAAGAGATTGCCTATCGATTAGCTCTGCCAGCAGGAACAGTGCTCTCGCTAGTTGGATTTGCTGCAATTGCTAACTCAAATGGCTCAGTTCCACTAATTACACATCTAGGCAATGAACTATCCCAATATCTAGCTGTCTTTCGCCCCGATGCTGCGATAACAACAACTTCTCGAACTGTTTATCTCTTATTACCCGGCGGTGAATCAGAGTCTGTGATGCGCCTTATCAATGGCGCTTTAAGCTCTATTCACCTAGCTTTTAAGGATCAAATTCGCGCAGCTATTTCCCATACCTCAACTCAACCCGCAGATTTACCAAGTATGCGCCGTGAAGTAGATGATATTTTGCGTGTAACTACTATCAACCCAGATCTTGCATCTGTTGCAAAACTTGAAGATGTGCATGCGCGAGTATTACTAGATCATGTTGCTGATGAACTCATTCGTGAGCCTATGTTAAAACATCCTGGAATCCAGGCCATGCTCGCATATGATCTTGAAAACAAGACCAACTATGCAGATTCAGTTGTTGCATGGCTAGATGCTGTTGGCGACATTGCTTTAGCTGCAGAATCTCTCTTTATCCATGCCAATACATTGAGATATCGCCTTCGCAGAGTAAAGGATTTATTCAATATAACTCTTGATAACCCTGATGATCGTTTAGCGGTTTGGATGCAGCTACGACTAGTTCTGCGAAGCTAGATTAGGCGTTGCTCCAAGAACTTTTATCACACCATTTTTATTAGCCTTAACAATTACCCCCTCACCTGAATCAACGCCAACTCCTACCAGAGCTGCAATATTGACATAGTGGCCAACTAGAACCAGGAGCCCGCTCTTATTTCGATGGTTAAGGATCTGCTCCTTAGTCTTTAGCGTCTTAGGATGGCTCTCTAGATTACTTTCTCTAAATAGCGAGTCTAGATTCTTATTGAGTTTGACCTTACCGATATCGAGTAACTTGGCGGTCTGCCTAGCTCGGCACCATCTACTACTTTCAACTCGATAGATCTTCACCTTCTGCCGCTTAATCCAAGCCCCGATTTCTGCTGCATCATCTCGCCCCTCTTGGGAGAGGTTTCTCTGGGTTGAGCAATCACCTAATTTAAAGTTCTCTGGATCTCCAACGCCAGGTGCAAGGCTATGCCTAAGGAGCAATACATATCCTTTTGCAGAGCTAGCGCTTAATTTATCCCAGATAAGTAGCTCACTTGCATAGCTTGGTTGGATGGAGAGTGTTATCAGAAGTATTAACGCTAGAGCGCTTCTTAAGGACTTAATCATCTTCTTAATTCCTTCTACTACCAAGAGTTTTAAGTGAATAGGGAATTAACTCCTTGGCACATATTGCAATCATAATTCCTGCAACAAGGCTTAGTAGAAGCCCAACAGAGCGATCAGCAAGAAGGAGTGAGCCGCTGAAATAAACAGCGAAGGCTCCTAGCGCCTCAGCTAGGGTGGCAGCAAGAGTTAAAAGCAGTGCCATCTTTCGGCTATATCCAGCAAGTAGCGCAGTTGCGCTAATTGCAATTCCTTCAGGAATGTTATGAAGCGCTAGGACAAGTGATGTAGTAAGTCCAGTCTCAATATCAACCAAAGTTGCGCCAATCGGAGCTGCTCCCTCTGGAAGATTGTGAAGAGATAAGGCAATAGTTATAAGAAGCGCAGGGTTTTTAACCTTAGATGCATCTCTATTAAACTTAACGCTAGATAGGGCAACAACTAGAGCAAAACCAAGGCAGGTGACCAGTAATACCTGCATAAGATTTAGACCGCTATCAAGAGCTGATGGAATCAACTGGAGAGCGCTCACAGTCAGCATCGCTCCAGCAACTAGCAATAGCGTGATAGCGATGAAGCGCTCTGAAGGATTTTTTTTCAAGGCAATCAATATCCAGCCTAGAAGTGTTGCAGAAGCAGAGAGCAGAGCCAGTAGTAGCCCAAGTTCTAGAGTTGAGATATCACCGCTCCTTTACTACTTACAAATCTTTCCTACTTTTAAGCCTACTGCCTCGCGGATTTAGCTCAATGTTGCGATAATGCCAGTATGAAACGAGTTTCACCACCTAAGGCTCTTCGCCGTAAGAGTAGCCGTGAATCCCGCCTGATTGAAGTAATAAATGAGCTAGAGCAATTCTTAAGCGCCCAACAGATTCATAAGATATTAAACGAGCAGGGAAGTTCTATCGGCCTTGCCACTATCTATCGCCGTCTTGAGAGATTAAGCCAGGAGGGCAAAGTTGATGCCTTAATTAGTCCTAGCGGCGAACGGCTCTATAGACGCTGCGGACAAGATAGCGGCCATCACCATCATTTAATCTGCCGAATATGCGGAGCCACTCAGGAATTTGATCTAGAGGCGGTAGAAGTTGTTACTAGCAAAATTGCAAAGAAACATGGCTATCAAGATGTTAGCCATAACTTAGAAGTGTTTGGAGTATGTGCCAGCTGTCAAAGCTCAGTGACTAAATCAATTTCAAAGCCAAAGCTTCGATAGAGCTTTAAAGCTCGCTCATTTGATTCATCGGTATAGACCCAAGCTTCACTAAATCCATCCGAGATAATCTGCCTTAGAGCAAGGGCAAGTATTTTCTTTCCTAGCCCCTGGCCTTGCAGACTAGGGATGATTCCAATTACATAGATCTCGCTGACTTTCCTTCCGATTAATTGATCTTCTTTTAGCCAGAAGAATCCTAAATCTCTGCCATCTTTTTTCATAAATATTAGACGATCTGGGCGGAACCAGACCTCGCCCATTTTGGAAAGTAGTTTTGAGAGATCCCAATCGCTCTGGTCAGGATGGGCGATAAAGATTTGATTATTTAAATCTAAGAATCTTGATTCATCTTTATTTCTTATAAAGCTTTCCAGTTCAAGTTTTGATAAATCAGAATCTTCTAGAGCTCTCTTGTAATCAAGGAGTTTGCAGCTGAGGCGCAGAATTGGACCTCTGGCTGCTACCTCGCCCCTTGCTAGATCTTCCATAGGGCTAGATTAGATAAAAAGTGAGGCCTTGAGATACTCTTAGCTCCTGTCTTAACGCGTCTTGCGTCGAGAAAACTCAAAGTCAGGCCTAGCGCCGGCTTATATGTAGGTCTTATCTTTTCGTTAATACGACAAGTCACTAGAGACATACATGTCTAGATGATTGGTCAGTATTTTTTATGTCCGTTAAACCTGCAACAAAAGAGATTACTTTTAAATCCCTTGGGCTAAACCCTGCCCTTATTAAAGCCCTTGATCAGCAAGGAATAACTAACCCTTTTCCTATTCAAGCAGCAACCATTCCAGATGCGATCGCTGGCCATGACATCTTGGGCCGAGGCCAGACTGGCTCTGGAAAAACTTTAGCCTTTGGTCTAGCTCTGCTTCATAACATTTATGGGCAGAGAGCAAAGGCTCATCAACCGCTAGCACTTGTCCTTGCTCCAACTAGAGAGCTAGCTCAACAGATAGATGAGGTGCTTCGCCCTCTTGCAAGATCAGTTGGCCATGAATGCGTAGTTATTGCTGGCGGAATGCCATATGGCAAACAGGTTAATGCTTTGAAGAAATCTATCTCTATCGTTGTTGCAACTCCAGGTCGTTTAATAGATCTTCTTGATAGAAAAGATATTCGCTTTGATCACCTAGAGATCACTGTTTTAGATGAAGCAGATCAGATGGCTGATATGGGCTTTCTTCCTGCTGTTAAAGAGATTTTAAATCAGACTAAAAAAGGTGGACAGCGCCTTCTCTTCTCTGCAACTCTTGATAGAGGCGTTGATGGTTTAGTGAAGCAATATCTAAAAGAGCCTAGATCTCACTCCATCAAAGAAATTGAAGGAACAAAAGATAAAGCTGAGCATTATGTCTTTGTCTATCGCCAGGGTGATAAATCAAATATCATCAATCAGATTGCAGCAAGACAGGGAAAGACTCTGCTATTTGTTAGAACTAAGAGAGGCGCTGATAAGTTAACCTCAAATCTTGCCCATGTTGGCGTTAAAGTCGGAACTCTCCATGGCGGAAAATCACAGGCAGTTAGAACTAGAACTCTTGCAAGATTTAAAGATTCAGAGAGCGCAGTCTTGATTGCAACCGATGTTGCTGCTCGAGGAATCCATGTTGATGGAATTGATTTAGTCGTTCATATTGATCTTCCAGCAGATCATAAAGATTATCTACATAGATCTGGGCGAACTGCTAGAGCTGGAGAAACTGGAAAAGTAATCTCACTTGCCACCCATCAAGAGCAGAGAACTATGGCTGGAATAGCCTTAAGAGCTGGAGTTGAAACTTGGGTTATGGCAGTTACTCCAATGGATGAGAAATTGGTAAAGATTGCTGGGGCAAGAGCGCCAAGTGGAGTTCCAACTCTTGAGGCTAAAGAAAAGGTCGTATCAAAAGCTCCAGAGCGAGGCGCAGGGCCAAGGCCAAAGGGCGGTCGAAAGCGCAAGAGAGTTGGAAATGATCAGACTCGAAGCAAGAGAAGTGCGCCAAGAGCTAAGAGAGCGAGATAACTCTCTCGGATAGTTAGACTTTTATCATGAAGGGCAAGTTGCTAGTGGCGATGCAATTTCTTCTCCTTGCATCCCTGGCGCTCTCTGAATCATCTAATAGCGCTTCAAGGCTAGAGATATCGATAGCAATTATTCTTGCTCTCTTGGCAGTATTTATCTTATTTAAAAGCTTTAAGGATCTAGGTAGCGCCCTGACTCCACTTCCAGAGAGTAAAGAGGGGGCAGAGCTTGTAACGAGCGGCATCTATTCTTATCTAAGACACCCAATTTATTCTGCGCTATTTCTTCTCACACTCGCTGCTTATCTCTGGAAGCAGAGCGGGAGCGTTTTGATTACCGCCCTCTTGTTAACAGCCTTGTTGCTCTATAAAGCTAGATATGAAGATCAGATCTTGAGAGAGAAATTTCCTGAAAGTATCGAGTTTCAAAAATCAATTCCAGCATTCTTGCCAAAGTTTAGGAGAGGATAGATTTTATGAGTATCGGTTTAGAGCGCTTATTGAAACATATGGCCTGGGCTAATCAATTAACAATTAAGCATCTAGCAACCCTTCCTGAAGATGCTCTAAAGTCTTTTGCCACAAATCCTGAGTGGTTTGTCGCTGAGATAACTCATCACATCATTGATTCAGCAGATGCCTATGCATTTCGCATAACCGGCAAGCGCCCTGAGGTCCCTGGAGAGGCAATTCAAGAGATAGAGAAAATTGCTGATTTGGAAGCACTTGCCAAGCAAGCCGCAGCTATCGATGCTGCTCTTCTAGAGTCTGCAAAGCTAGATGATGAGCTACTTGAATTTAAGAATTATTCAGGAAACCTTGTTAAAAGATGGCGCTCCACAATTCTCTCTCAAAGCATCCACCATGCAACTGAGCATCGAGCACAAATTGCTAGCGCCCTTGAGGCCAAGGGGTTTAAACCGGTAAATCTTGATGATCTAGATCTTTGGAGCTATGAGATTAGCAACGGATAAGTCCAAATAGACTATGTCCCTATATTTAAAGTTATTTATGGAGAGGAACTCTTTTTATGTGTAGCGCAGTTAAATGTCGCTCTTGTGGCAAGTGGACTTGGGAAGGCTGCGGAGAGCATATCGCCGAAGCTCTTGCCGGAATCAGTAAAGAGCAGATCTGCAGCTGCCCTCGTTAAAGTTTTCCTTGATCTAGTTTCTTAAGTACATCCTTAGCTCTTGATCTAACTTCATCTAAATCTTTAAGTCGATCAAGGCCAAATAGTTGTTGGGCAATCCGGTGATTTCCTTGAAACTGCTGGCGATGTCGATCGAGAAAGTCCCAATAGAGAGTTGTAAAAGGACAGGCATCATCGCCGGTGCGCTTCTTTGGATCAAAGAAACAACCTTTGCAGTGTGTGCTCATTCTTGAGATATAGGCGCCCCCTGCCGCGTAGGGCTTTGTCATCATAATTCCACCATCGGCATGAACTCCCATACCAATTACATTGGGAACCATCACCCAATCTGTGGCATCAATGAAAACCTCTCTCATCCATTGGAGAAATTGCTGAGGATTAATTCCAGCGATAAGTGCGAAGTTACTTAAGATCATTAAGCGTGGAATGTGATGAACCCAGGCGCGATTATTGATATCGGTAATCGTGTTTTTCATGCAGTTCATATTGGTCTTATCTGGATCGCTAAATAATTGCGGCAGCTCTCGCTTTGCGCGCAAACCATTTTTTTGGCGATACTCACTTCCCAAATACCAGTACATGCCATTGACATACTCGCGCCAGCCGATGATCTGCCTGATAAAGGCCTCTGCAGAGGCAATTGGAATATCTCCCTTTTCAAATCTCTTAAGCGCTGCCTTAATAACTTCTTCGGGGTGAAGAAGGCCGTTATTTAAGTAAGGGCTAAGCAGTGAGTGATGTAGCGCCCAGTTCTCATCGGTGATGGCATCTTCATAGGGGCCAAAGTTTGCGAAGTGATTTTTAAGAAAGTTATCAAGTTGTTTAAGGGCGCCAGCTCTTGTTGTGGCCCAATTAGTAGATGGGCTATGTCCTAGCTCCTTAGCAACCTCTAGATCTATTTGATCTGGGGTGTGGGTTAGATATTTGGGCCAAGTGTAGTTCTTTGGGGGCGGGAGGCGATTTTCCTTATCAAAGTTCCATGCCCCACCTAGCGGTTTTGCTTTATCCATCAAGATATTTAGACGAACTCTCTGTTTGCGATAGAAGTTCTCCATCAAGTAGCTCTTCTGTTCATCGGCCCATTTGGCAAAGAGTGATCGAGAAGTGAGAAAGAAATCGTTTTCCACAAATCTCACACCATATTCACTCAAAGATTGAAAGAGACGATGAGAAGAAGGCTCTGCTGCAAATATCTCAGCACCTTTATATTTCTTTTTAAGTTCATCAAGACCTGCAGTTGTGCTGCTAGCTTTAAGGTATTCGACTTTAAACCCTTTTTCTCTTAGCTCTTGAGCAAAATGTCTAGCACTTGAGATCAAGAAATAGAGTCGCTCAGGATGCCAATTCTTACCGGTAGTCATTGGCTCGCTTTGAATCAGCGCAATTACATCCTTCTTGGCATCAGCGCTCTTTAAGACTCCGTATTTGGCGTTTAATTGATCAAAGCCAACATAGAGGATGCGCTCTATCATGCGCGCAATTGTATTGACCCTGATAGATTTTGCTCCATGGATTTAGATAATTTGAAATTTGGCCTCGATACCTTCGGTGATACTCAAAACGATGATTCTG
>ERZ889217.1380-NODE-1380-length-12468-cov-10.720938_pt1 | contig 12468 bp, 13 predicted proteins | sample MGYA00521098_ERZ889217 | MGnify/ENA primary metagenome ERZ889217 (study PRJEB32303, sample SAMEA104408613) | aquatic metagenome | biome: Brackish water; feature: Pelagic; material: water | place: Baltic Sea | collected 2014-06-10T22:04:00 | depth 2,362 m ...
TACTTCAACTAGCAGGATCTCTACTTCGTAAGGCTTGACATCGTGTGTAAATGTCTGCCCCAGAATTTGGGCGTATTCGTTAGCCAGACTTCGGGCCTCAACATCATCACGCGAATACTGATAACCGCGAACATCTGCGTTGCGCACGCCAAAGCGTCGGAGTTGATCAAACTCGTTGTATTTACCGACTCCAGCGAAACCGATCCGATCATAGATTTCGCTAATTTTGCGCAGAGTGTTTGAAGTATTTTCTGAAACGAGAAGAATGCCATCCACATACTGCACAGCAACGAGTGCTCGCCCGCGGGCAATACCTTTTCGCGCATAGTCCGCGCGATCCTTCATCAACTGCTCTGGTGCTACATAGAAAGGCTGATTCACGACGACATCCCGTCTTGTCTCTGACGTTGCTCGAGCACCAATGCTTCAAATCGGCGCGCTAAGTCAGCATCATCGCGACGCTCCCATCCGTCCACACTGATCGTGGCCACCACGGGATAGATACTCCGCAACACATCGGGCCCTCCCGTGGCAGAGTCGACATCTGCTGCTTCCAAAAGCGCTCGACAAGCAAGGTCCACTGCGTCATCAGCAGGCATATTGGGCCGAAAGCCCACCTTCAATACCGTAGAAGCTGGACCTCCCCCGGAACCCGTCGCAACAAACTCACGTTCTTCATAACGTCCACCTGTGATATCAAAATCCCACAGTCGTCCCGTGTTGCGCAACAAGTCGTAGCCAGCGAAAATTGGGATAACTCCTAGACCCTGCATCGCTCCAGCCAAATTGGCGCGCACCAACTGTGAGAGTTGATTCGCCTTGCCTTCAAGGCTGATCGGGCGCCCATCAAGTTTTTCAAAATGCTCAAGTTGCAATTGGAAAATTTTGATCATATCCATCGCTACTCCAGCAGTACCCGAAATAGCCACCCCGCTGTGTCGGTCCGCTGGGACCACTTTCTCCATCTCACGATTAGAAATCCTGTTGCCCATAGTGGCCCGCCTATCGCCCGCCATGATGACGCCATTGAGATAGCGCACAGCCAACACAGTCGTGGCATGCGGGGCAAGGACCTGCTGCGAATCACCAAAACTTGCAACAGCAAATGGATCCAAGCCGACTTTACGCAACAAACTCGTGAAGTTACTGCCTGGATCGTTGTCGACATCAAAGAATGGGACGACCACTGTTTACTCCCCACCTTTTTGAACATATGACTTAACGAATTCTTCTGCGTTGCTCTCCAACACATCGTCGATTTCATCGAGAAGTTCATCCAGATCAGATTTAGTTTGGGCGCTCTGCGCTGTCGCTGTGGATGTCACTTCGGTGGTGACCTCAGAACGATCCGGTGTTTGTTTATTTTTACGCACTTGCTCAGCCATAGTTTCCTCTCAGGAATGTGACCATATAACCCAACTCTAAAACTAGATAGTCACTTCTCAACACCTTTAGACACCTAACTGCTCAAGAAACTCAGCAAGCGAGGTCGCCGAGTCGAATAAATGGCCAACCAACTCTTTCGACCCGCGCATCGGCTCCATCATCGGCACCCTTCGTAAAGGACCTTTGTCGACCTCAAAAACCATACTGTCCCAATTCGCCGAGATGACCTGATCAGGCCAACGCTCTAGACATTTACCGCGAAAAAAAGCACGGGTTGAATCCGGAGGTTCCGTCACTCCTCGTTGAATCTGTTCATCGGCGACGATCTGATCCAAGCCGACACGTAAAGCCAAGCATTTCTCCTCACGCATATCGTGATATTGCAGATCAATCGCCTTCAATCGGGAATCGCCCGGCTGTAGATCATGCCGTTGCGAGTACCCATCAACTAAACGTTTTTTTGCAACCCAATCCACGAGGTGCGAAACAGACTCTGGCTCACCAGAAAGACCTTCTAGAACGGTCTCCCATAGTTGCAAAATCTGCTCACCATCATCTTGTCCACCCAGGCACTCCAAACCGTGAGAGATCGAATATTTACTCGCCATCTCCAGTAGCGCCCATTGAATATCCAGCGCACTCATTCTGCGACCATCGCGCAACAACAGGGTCTGGCGCAATGTCAGGTCATAACTCACTTGACGAATCGCTGGTACCGGATGCGCCAGAGAGAGGTCAACAGGCATGACCTCGTCTTCAATCATTGCCAGGATCAATGAAGTGGTACCCACCTTCAGCAACGTCGCAGTCTGCGACATATTGGCGTCACCCACGATGACGTGCAAGCGACGATATTTCTGGGGATCGCAATGCGGTTCATCGCGGGTATTGACAATCGGACGACGAAGAGTCGTCTCTAAACCAACTTCTTCTTCAAAAAAATCTGCCCTTTGGCTTATCTGATACGGCACTTCGCGTTCAGAAACTCCTGGAATCTCGCACCCAACTTTGCCGGCTCCTGCAAATATCTGTCGCGTCACAAAATGAGGAGTGATTTGGGCTACTAGACGACCAAAGGGAACCTCACGGGAGACCAAAAAGTTCTCATGGCAACCGTAACTGTTTCCTTTTCCGTCGCTGTTGTTTTTGTAGAGAACCATTTCGGCTTGCGGCCCAAGAAAAGGCTGCGCAAGTTTCATTGAACGGCGGACGATCTCTTCGGCCGAACAATCAAAAGCCAAAACTTCCAGAGCCGTCCGACATTCGGGGGTCGAGATCTCTGGGTGAGCATGATCCACGTAATAGCGTGCCCCGTTGGTCAGAACTGCATTCACCAAGTGAGATTCAATCTCTGGGGCGAAAGAGTCCTCGTAGGAAAACCCGCGAGCATCTATGGCTGGCTGTTCGTCGCAAAAATCCCAGTTAATTCCCTGCGCATCAGATTTTTTAGAGGTGGCAGCAACATAGGAACTAATCAACAACGAGGAAGCAAGGATTGGATTGGACTCACTCCCGCGAATCTGAATCCCATATTCGGTTTCGATTCCACAGATTTTCGGGATAGCCATAATCCGACCTCATCTACTACAGGTATTGACCGGTAGCGCTACGTTCAATGGAGCGACCTCCCGCTACACGGGTTTGGCGACCTTCGTTCACAAGCGTGCGAATAAAGACGATTCTTTCGCCTTTCTTTCCTGAGATTTTCGCCCAGTCATCGGGATTAGTGGTGTTTGGAAGGTCTTCATGCTCGTGGAACTCTTGGCGCACTGAATCAAGTACGTCCTGCGTACAAATGCCACGCTCGCCGCCGCTGATGACCCTTTTGATCGCCAACTTCTTCGCTCGGCGGACAATATTCTCAATCATCGCACCAGAAGCAAAATCACGAAAATACAGGACTTCTTTGTCGCCGTTGGCGTAGGTGACCTCCAAAAAGCGATTGACCTCTTCAGTGCTGTACATCTCGGCAACACCTTGATCAATCATCAAGGAGATAGCGCTGTGAATATCTCCAGCAATTGCGACCTCGCTCAATGAAATCGGAATGTCACTCGTCAAATACCGAGCAAAAATCTGATGAGCTGACTCTGCTGTAGGTCGTTCAATCTTAATCTTCACGTCTAGGCGACCAGGTCGTAAGATCGCCGGATCAATGAGATCCTCGCGGTTCGTGGCGCCGATCACAATGACGTTTCGAAGTCCCTCAACTCCATCAATTTCCGCTAAAAACTGGGGGACGATAGTTGACTCCATATCCGAAGAAATGCCAGTACCGCGTGTACGAAACATTGAGTCCATCTCGTCAAAGAAAATGATCACGGGCCAACCCTCCTCACTTTTTTCTCGGGCACGCTGAAACACTAAACGGATTTGTCGTTCGGTTTCTCCGACATACTTATTCAGTAATTCAGGCCCTTTGATATTGATGAAATAACTCCTACCCTTTTCATCTCCCAATCGGGCTGCAACTTTTTTCGCCAAACTGTTAGCAACTGCTTTGGCTATCAATGTCTTGCCGCATCCAGGTGGGCCGTACAGCAAAATACCCTTGGGAGCGGGTAACTGATGTTCAGCGAAGAGATCGTGGTGCAAAAATGGCAACTCAACAGCATCAGCAATCTGTTCAATCTGAGCGTCGAGTCCACCGATATCAAAGTAACTCACATCGGGGACTTCCTCAAGAAGAAGATCCTCAACTTCTGGTCTTGGAAGCTTCTCCAATAACAGGTTGGTACGAATATCGCGTCGCACGGTATCTCCATTACGCAAGAGCACTCCCCGCAAAGCATCAGCGAGTTCGCACACTGACTCTTCGTCATTGCGCCCAACGACAATGGCGCGAATACCATCGTCAAGTAATTCCCGAATGGAGACCACGTCTCCTGATCCTTCAGAGCGACGAGATGTCACGACGTTGAAACTCTCGTTGAGGACCACCTCGGCACCTCGCTCAAGTAACTCAAAGTCAATCTCAGGATTGAGATTGACTTTCAACTTGCGTCCACTGGTCAGAACATCAACGGTCCTGTCATCGTTTTTCCCGACGACGACTCCATAAGCCGACGGTGGCTGTGACAACTTGTCGACTTCTTCACGCAAAGAAACGATATTCTCTCTCGCTTCGCGCAACACGAAACTTAGCTTTTCATTTTTCGCCGCCTCTTGAGTCAACAACCCTTGCGTCTCGGCAAGTCTCTCCTCAAGCTGCCGTGAGCGCCGAGGTGCCTCGGCAAGTCGACTCCGCAGGACCTCCATTTCCGCACGCAAAGCCAACACATCAGTTTCTGTGCCCTGTTGATCTGGAGAATTTTCGTTCACGACGGACCTTTCTGGCGACGCCTCGAAGACAAAACTACACCCCTTCGAATATGGCTGTCGTGGCGTAGGTTGAGCCTCAAAGACCGAGGTCACATTGCCTGCCAGCAAAAGTTGCTGCGAACCCCCTTTTGAGTCAGGGTTGAGATGCATTGACCTGTAAACTAGGAGGGTAGCGGTGTCCTACCGCAGTGTGATGAACGAGGAGCTAGCGAACCAAAATGAAGGTCTGGATTGATCAAGATCTCTGCACCGGCGACGGTCTCTGCGAAGAGATCTCCCCCAATGTTTTTACACTCTTGGATGACGGCTTGGCTTATGTTCGCGATGGCGCGACGATTTACGCAACTGCCAAAGGAAACGCTCAGGGCGCAGACGGACTGGCCAACTTTGCCGATAAAGAGATGGACGGCGTCATTGAATCCGCCGAAGAATGCCCTGGCGAGTGCATTTTTATTGAACCCTAAATCTCTTCTAGGTTCGGCGCACTTAACAGCCGACCTGTCGTAAGAAATCCAGTGTGTGCCACCATCCGGTGATCAGGTCGAACAGCTTGGCCTTCGATATACCAACCGCGATGCAAAACCTCAAGGGTCCTTGTTCCAGTCCACATTGGGTTTGCCATGGCCTCGCGTGTTCGCACCGCTTGAGTGATTGACGGCGTGTAGGCAACCAGTATTCCGCCTGGGCGCATTACTTTTTGCGCATGAGGGACCACATTCCAAGGCTCGGGTAAATCGAGGATGACACGATCAATATCGCCTTCATCAATGCCTTCGTAACAGTCACGGACTTGAACGTGATAGCGGCTCAAAGCCTCTTCTCCCAGAAAAGAGCGCACATTTGTGACCGCCCGATTAGCGAAATCCTCGCGCAATTCGTAGCCGGTGATTTCCGCTCCATAGCGCAACATGGTCATTGATAGCGCACCAGAGCCAACACCACTTTCAAGAACTTTGACCCCTGGTCCGATATCAGCGAGCATGCAAATGGGCGCAAGATCCTTGGGATAAATAACTTGCGCGCCGCGAGGCATCTCAACTACAAAATCCTCCAACGTTGGCCGCAACACGATGTAGCGCGCCCCTTTTGTTGACCGCAGACGAAAACCCTCCGGTTGACCGAGGATCTCACTATGTGAGACATAACCAGCATGGCTATGGAACTCTGCTCCCTCTGTCAGATTCATTAAGTAACGGCGCTGCTTACCGTCAATCAATAAAATCTTGTCGCCGTAGGCAAAAGTGGAACTCATGATTGGGCAACCTCCGATTGTGCGCGTTTTTGCGAACGCGACTTTTTTAGTATCAGTTCAACTGATACCGGCTCATGAGCGGCTGATCTTTCCACAAGCCGACAGAAAGCGCAGACGGATCCTTCTTCGCCACCTGTGGGGGCGCCACAACGCGTGCATGGTGTCACGCTGTCTGCTCCCGATGCGGCGATGCCAGCCAAAACAGGAGCCATGCGGTCAAGAAAGCCTAGATAATAGGATGCCTTCGTCCCAGGAGACTTTTCTTCAAGTACATTCAGGGCTTCTTTAAACCCGATGTGTTTATTGCCCGCAGCGATCGGACATTCGTCCACTATGTAATCGATTCCGCGAACAACACACCACGCTGCCATCTCTCGTTCAGAGAGACGAATCAGTGGCTTGACTTTTTTGGGAAAACCATGGCGACTTGGCAGCACTGGTAACTGCCGTGCCAAATATTCCACATCCCAACGCAGGGCATTGCCGAATAAAACCGCTGCTTCATCGTCAAGATTATGACCCGTCACCACAACGTCATAGCCCCCATCAATTGCTGCCTTGTCAAAGAGGTGGCGCTTACTCATACCGCAGGCAGAACAAGGTACACGACCTGTCGCCCGACTAGCCGTTGGAATGTCGTAGCCATAATCATCACGCAACGAAACTACTGTGAGTTTCAAACCGCGCTCGTCGGCAAAACGTTCGGTATAGCCCCGTGACTCCTCGCTGTATTCGCCGATTCCTAGTGCCACATATAATCCATCGGCCTGATAGCCCAAATCAATCAACATGTCCCAAACTGCCAAGGAATCTTTACCGCCTGAAACTGCCACCAAAATCCGGTCAGTTTTATTCAGCATCTGATGATCGTGTATCGCTTTTTCTACTTGGCGGCGGCACATCTGTAAAAAGTGTTCAGCACAAAAGTTGGCGTTATGCCGTGGTAAATCAATGATCGCCGGCCCACGACAGGTACGACACTTCACGTCACATACCCCCAGAGATAACTGGGCGGATTTCAATCACATCGTCTTTATCAAGTTCCTCATCGCCAGGAACGAGAGTTCCGTTACGGATGACCAAGTGTGACTCTCGCGGTAAACCCAATTCCGCCAGAAGTCCATGGACCCTACGGCGCCCTTCAATCTCAATCTCCCGTCGTGGATTACGCAAAATGACTCTCATGAAAGGCTCTTGCGGGCACGCCGCTTGGAACGCCCCTCACGCTCTAGCGACGAGATCGACACAGACTCCCCTACTCGCAGAGTCTCCTTGGAAACAATCTGTGGAGATCGACTGGAGATGCGCCGCACAAGGCGAACCGTCCATAAAACCGCTCCGATAGCGAACCAACCGCGACGCCCGCGAAGTAAACCTTCTTTAAGACTGCGAGTGCGCAGGTACGAAAATATGGCCACGTCAAAAACCTAGACGCGACGGATCTCTACGACAGTCGAACGGCGTTTGCCACTTCGACGGCCGAGCAAGAAAAATACAATGACCAAAATGACGCCGATCCCACCAGCGACGACCATCACCGTCGACTTACGATCTTCAACTTTGCCTTGAATATCACCTTGCAAAGCACGCAATTTGGCTTCAATATCCTCACGCGAAATGCGTTCTGTCTTTGCTGTTTGGGCCATCAGGAAGGTTCCTTTCCAAGAGTTGCTTTTTTCACTCGCGACCAGGAAACAAAACTCAGACCCAAGCAGAGAATGAACACGATCAAATATGGCGCCCAACTCCAGGCACCGTCAAAGGCATGAAGTTCAGTCTGCAGCAAACGCAAGATTCCCAGCAGAAAAACAATCAAACCTAAACCCAAGCAGATCGCTCCGCCTGTACCCATCATCAACCATCGCCCTGCCCCTTGAAGCGGTCCGAGAGTTTCCTGTTTGGCGTAATCCTTGAGCAAATCAACAAGTTCACCAACGCTGGCAGATTCACCTCGCGCTGGGGGCGAAACTGGGCGGGCCGATGAGTCAGACATGCCTTATTTCTAACACCAGAACGGCGAAACCCCACCTCAGAGGTCTCTGAACTGGGTCAATCAGGTAAAAGAGCAAAGCGAAAGACTGCTTCCACATCGCCCAGGATTGATTCAAGTGCATGTAAACGAATCTGTGGGCTGGCACAAACCAAAAGCCGTTGCCGATCAGCTGCACCGATCGGAGCCAAAGAGCTGAGTTGATACGAAAGCTGACTCGGTTCGCAAGCCAACTCTAGATCCGCTAACTCTTGTATGGACTCCGCTCCACCACCCGCTAATTCAGCAAGCAAAAGAAGATGGGCGCGCAAACGTTCAATCTGCGCTTGATCAATGTCACCTGAATCCTCATCGGGGAGATCGCTCACCACTGCTAACGGAAATGGATCGTCAGGCAACCATTGCTCAATGCGAATCCGCCTGACGCCTACCGAAAAAATTCCTCGCCGGCCATCTTGCAAATCAGAGACCTGAAGAATACGCGTGGCACATCCGATCATCGCCCGAATATCTCCACCCCCAACCTCGTGACCACGCTCAATCAGCACCACGCCAAACTCAGGCTCGGAACTTTGCAAACACCTCTCAAGCATCTTCACATAACGGGGTTCAAAAATATGCAGAGGTAGAACAGCATCAGGAAGTAAGGGTGTACCCAGCGGGAACATCGGGAGTTCATAGCGCCGCGTATTCATCAGCGATCAAGGACCAGCATTTATGACACTCAACGGGCCAACTTCATCGACTCCCGGCCCAGTGGGATAGGTGCCCAAAGCATTAGCCAGAATGCCCTCCCATAGAGGCTTGAAAGCAGCCTCCTCGTCAATGCCTGGGGTCTGCAAAAGCAGGGCAAAGCGGATCACAGAAGAACCTTCTACTTCAACAAAACCAACCAATGTCTTGACTCCACCCAAACTGCCGGTCTTTGCGTGTAGACGACCTTCAAGTGGACCTCCGATGAAATAATCCGTGAGAGTCCCACTGACACCCGCCACAGCCATCTGTGAGACCAAGGGATCATCAAAACTGAAACGCTCAAGAATCTGCAAGAACGCCGCGCACGTCACTTTGTTATCTCGCGAGAGCCCTGACCCATCGCTGAAGGTGACACCCTCAAGGTTGATGCCCCAATTCGTCATAATGTTCATCACCGCTGAGATTCCTGCAGCACGAGTCGCCGCCCCCTGAGCACGAAAACCAATTTCTTTCAAAATCATCTCTGCCGTGTTGTTATCACTATTGCGCAACATCTCTCCAACGATGTCCACGAGAGGCGCAGAGGAAATTGAGGCAACTGTGGCGATGCCCGCAGGAGATTGCCCCGATGTTGGAGCCCCAAGAATCATGACCCCGCGCTCCTTGAGCAAACGCGTGAACTCTCGCGCTGCTCCGAAGGCGGGATCCGAGGACCTAGATGAGTCGCCGAAAACTAAACCATCATTGACAAGCAAAGCAGCGATCGGGCCACCCTGTATCGCACGAAATTCAATGGGCCAAGACGGGGCGTACAACTCCGAATCAAAATGCGATGCATCACCCACGATATTTCCATTGATCTGAGTCACACCGGCGGCAACAACTGCATCGGCCAAGGCTTCAAGCGATGTCGCTGGTTCTTGTTCATACTTGGAATAATTCTTGTCTTTGGGATACCACGCCGTAGAAAGTAACGGATCGCCACCACCCACGAGATAGATCGAGCCCACGACCCCACCGCTGATTTCGGCTTTGACTTCGGTCATAAAAGTAAAGGTCGGGCCCAAAACATCAAGAGCGACAGCACCCACGATAAATTTCGTAGTGCTGGCCGGAGTCACTGGTGTATCAATACCATCAGACAAACTCAGAACTCCATCAATCGACACTGCAGCACACGATCCAGGCAGAACTGCTCCACCAAGAGGCCGCAGAGCCTGTTCAAAACCGACGGCCGAAGTTTCACGAGATAACACTACGGGCGTGCGACGCGCCGATAACACAGGCGTCTGAGGAGACGAAGAGGACATCACCGCTATTGCATCGGGAGTGGGTGCTGGACTGTTATCTTGTGACCCTGTCAGACGCCACAATCCGCCGAGAACAAGTGCCGGTCCCAACGCTAAAAAAATGAGTTTCGGAAATGGATTCACATGACGACTCACTTGAGGAGACCGCTCCCTTTTCTGTTGAGGCATCAGTCGACTGACCATCCACGGCGCGCGCGAAATTCAGCGGCCCGATAGAGATGCCCAAGAGCGGTCACTGCGCGATTACCCGAGGCGTAACACAGGCGTCCCGTAGCACGCACGGTGAGTGGCCCAGGGTTATCGGGATCGGCCACCGCAAGTTCTGTGGCTGTCAAAATCGGCTTGCCGGTACGCCGTGACAGTTCGTCAGCAGCAAGTGCAAAACGTTCATCTTGCCGCTCGTGATAAGCCACGATCCGCTCGATCCCATGATCGGGATAAAAACCACCTTCACGCAGTAAACGAGCCTGATTCGATTGAATGCCAAGACCGAGATAAATCACTGCATCCACATCGGGGTGAAGTGCAATCATTTCTAAAACTTCCGGGATTGTGTCGCGTGTTTCTCCGCCTGCACAATCGACGGGGTTTGCCTTACTCCAACGAGGAGGAAGTTTGCCATCAATCTGTGCCTTGAGGTCCTCTGGAAGTTCCAACAGCTTCAAGAGTCCGTCCCGCGCCAAAGCATCCGAAGTCACAACGCCCCATCCGCCAGCAGTCGTCATAATCACAACATTGGGACCTTTCGGTAGCGGCTGCGTTGCAAAAGTCGCCGCCGCTTCAAAGGCTTCCTCAACTGTTTCTGCACGCGTAATTCCGGCTGCCCGACAAAAGCCATCAAAAACTTTGTCATTGGCTGCTAACGCTCCAGTATGCGAAGCCGCTGCGTGTGCTCCACTCTCAGTGGCACCGCCCTTCACTAGAACCAATGGTTTACGGGCAGCCACACCAGCTAGACGTGTCATCAACGAACGGCCGTCACTGATTCCTTCGAGATAGGCGAGCCCAACCGCTGTCGCTTCATCATCGGCGTAAAAATCCAGATAATCCGCCACGGTGACGGCTGCCGCATTTCCAGCAGACACTGCGCGACTGATGCCCACGCCTGATGAACGCGACCAATTCAAGAAACTCGAGACAAAGTTGCCACTCTGACTGGCGACGCCGATGTGACCAGCAGGAGGATACGGCGCCACAATTTGTGCACACAAATTCGCTGGCGTACTCACGACACCTTGACCATTTGGACCAGCCAGCAAAATGCCAAGTTCATCCGCCAAAGCGATGAGTTCCTCTTCCGCCTTTTTTCCTTCGGCCCCGGCTTCTCCGTAGCCAGCGGATGTCAAGAACGCTGCCTTCACTCCCTTGGCAGCACAAGCCCGAAGAAGCGCTGGGTTCGCTGAAGCTGGAGTGCACACAAAAACCAAATCAATTGAATTCTCCGGGAGTTGATCAATGTCAGCAACTGTCTGGATCCCGAGAACATTTTCGCCCTGCAGATTAGTCCCGAATATCTGACCCTTAAAACCGCCAGCCAAAATATTATGTAGGGATACGAAACCAAACTTTCCTGGGTGACTTGATGCCCCGGCAACAACAACCCCGCGCGGTTCAAAGAGCGCCTGAAACTGCTCGACACTTGGACGTGCCCGAGCAGTTGCGATTGATGCATCAGCTTCACCAATCTCCACCAATGCGTCAACGGCCACTGGCACTCCATCAGATCCGATGATGAGCGGATTGATATCAATACTGGCAATATCAGAACGGCTGTGCGCTAAGGAACCTAGACCAACTAAAACGTCCACAAGCTTTTCTCGATCGACACAGGCCTCCCCGCGGAACTCACCCAACAATTTTTGCGTCGCTAGATCGCTAATCATTTCGTGAGCAGTGATCCTGTCAAGTGGTGCTGGACGAAAGACAACGTCGGCGATTGCTTCGGCGAATATGCCACCGATACCCAACATCACGCTGGCCCCAAATTGAGGATCTCGAACAACGCCAACGATGAGTTCACGATTTCCCTGAACCATCGGAGCGATTAAAACGGTGACCTCACCATCTTGGGCGGTGGCTGCCGCGAGCAACTCCAGCGCTGCACGTTCCACGGCGTCGACATCGGCCAATTTCAGCCGCACCAACCCGCGTTCGGTCTTGTGAGCGATTGCATCACCACATAATTTTGCAACGACTGGAAAACCAATCTCACTGGCCGCCAACGCGGCCTCACGGGCAGTTTTTACCTCTCGTTCGTCAGCCATCGGAACACCAGCGGCACGCAACAAAGCTTTTGAGGCAGCTTCAGAAAGGGTGCGCGACGTCGAAGGAGTACTCAGCATGTCTCAAAGTTAGTGCCAAGAGCATCCGCTGACGGGCTTTACGGTGTCGGGATTGAACAGAAAACAAACGGCAGGCTCCGAATAATCAGAGCCTGCCGTCATTGTGTCGGGCTGACAGGATTTGAACCTGCGACCTCTTGACCCCCAGTCAAGCGCGCTACCAAGCTGCGC
>ERZ889217.1381-NODE-1381-length-12465-cov-23.760838_pt1 | contig 12465 bp, 12 predicted proteins | sample MGYA00521098_ERZ889217 | MGnify/ENA primary metagenome ERZ889217 (study PRJEB32303, sample SAMEA104408613) | aquatic metagenome | biome: Brackish water; feature: Pelagic; material: water | place: Baltic Sea | collected 2014-06-10T22:04:00 | depth 2,362 m ...
AGCGGTGACCCCCTGCAATTTCATTCCGCCTGTCCGTTTTGAGCCATCCCCCCGCCGTGGCCCTGCTGGGCTACCTGGCCGCCAGCCTCACCACCGTGAGCTTCTTTCCCCAGGCGATCAAAACGGTGCGCAGCGGCGACACCCGGGGCATTTCCTTGCCCATGTATGCCCTTTTCACCCTGGGCATCAGCTGCTGGGGGGTGTATGGCCTATGCACCCGCGATGGCCCTTTGATCGTGGCCAACGCCATCACCCTGGTGCCGGCGGGGTTGATCCTGGAGCGCAAACTGCGGGCCGTGCTGGCGGAACGGGAGCGTCGGAGCTGAGTGCTGGGCAAGCCTCTCCCCTAGCTAGAGCCTGGAGAGCGGCTTCCGGTCTGCAGGCCCAGCCCTCCAAAACCGGTTTTGGCATCCCACGACACCGAACGCCCCATTCACGATCCGTTACGATGTCTTCAAGTTTCTTAACCCACCCCTTCCATGGCTGACTCCACCACCCGCTTCGGTTTCGTTGCCTTCGCCGAAACCTGGAATGGCCGCCTCGCCATGCTGGGCTTCGTGATCGGCCTCGGCACCGAGCTGCTCACCGGCCAGGGCATCCTCACCCAGATCGGCCTGGGCTGATCGCCCTGGGGCCACGGTGCTGAAGCACTCAGCCCCAGCTCGATCAATCAAGGATTGAAACCCCACCTGGCTGGAACCAGGTGGGGTTTTTGCTTGGCGTGCCATCCGGGGCTCAGCCCTTAACCAGCCGGTTGCGGGGGGGGTGGCCATCGCCCTGGTGCAGGGCCCGGATCCAGGCCCTCGCCTTGAGACCCAGGGCGGTCACCAGCGCCGCCAGCACCAGGCAAAGGGCCGCCGCCCCTGAGGCCCCCCACCAGCTTGCTGCCCCAAGGGCGACAAGCACGGCCAAGCCACAGCCCTGCTGCAGCCAGCGCAGACGCTGGAGGGCACCACGGCAACTGCGGCAATGGCGGGTGTGGCTGTCGTAGCGATCGAGCAGGGGGCGCCGCTCCAGCCGCTCGGGCAAGCGTTGACTCGGGAAGGGCATCCCAGCAAAACGATTGATCCAGTCGTGCAGGGTTTTCACGTAGAGATCGGCGCCCGTGGCCAGGAAGCAGCTGCGGGTGAGGGCGGCACTGCCGCCTCGGCTCTCGAGCACCCGTTCCTGCCAATGCAGAAAGATCTGGTCGTCCTCCAGCACCGTGTGGTTGGCCAGGTGTTGCAGCCACTGGGGCCTGAGCTTTAACAGGCGGCCCGGCAGGGGCGACTCGAACTGGAAGGGGAAGCGGGCGAACAGGCGGCATTCGCCCCGGCGCATCGGTGTGGCGTACACCACCGTGAGGATGCGGGCGAAGCCCTTGGCCGTGAGGTCATGCCACATCAGGCAGGGCGCCTGGAACACGGTCTGCTGGGCGCCGAGCTTGCCCCGCCTGGGCCCCTCCGCCCACAGGCCCGTGAAGCCCTCGGGTCCAAAGCTGGTGAGCTCGAGCCGCACCGGCCCGGCCGTTTCGCGGCGGCCGACGCTGGCGTGGTGGGTGAAGGGCACATGGCTGGGGTCGAGCACGTTCTCGAGCACGGTCAGGGCGTCCATGGGCAGGTCCCGGAAGGTGTCCTGCACGGTCCAGCGGCCCGGTTTGCCCGCCGCTTGTCCCGCCTCGGGAGCCGACTCCGCCAGCACCGGCACCAGGGGCAAGGGTTGGCTAGCCGCCTGGTCGGCCACGCCGGCGAATACAAACAGCAGCCCCTGGGCCTCGGCGGTGGCGTAGCTGAGGCAGGGGCTGCGGTTGGCGCTGGGGGTCACGCCTGGCTCCGCCTGGGGAATGGCGGTGCACTGGCCGGCGCCGTTGAAACTCCAGCCGTGATACGGGCATTCCAGCTCGCCGGCGCCGTTCAGGCGCCCTTGCGAGAGGGGCACCAGCCGGTGCGGGCACACATCGGCAAAGGCGCGCCAGCGACCCTCCTTTCGGTCGAACCAGAGCACCAGGTCCTGCTCCAGCAGGGTGAAGGCGCTGGGCTTGGCCGGGTCCAGGTCCTGGAGATAGGCCACCGGATACCAGCGCTGGAACCAGGCCTGGCTGCCCTGTTGCTGGCGCTCCACGGAGATCGCGGCGGGGGAGCCTTGATCGTGTCAGGCGGCGGCGCCCATTGGGGCCTCCAGGCTCAGGCGCTGTAGCCCCGGCGTGGGGCAATCGGATAGGGGATACGGCGGTGGCGCATGCGCCGCCACACCTGCACAAACGAGCGCACCACCAGTTCCAGTTCCGCCAGGCCGAGGCCGCTGTCGGCCAGCTGGCCATCGCGCCAGCGGGCATCGATCAGGCGCCGCACCATCGAGCGGGCTTCGGTTTCGCTGGTGTTGGGGGGCAAGGAGCGCAGGGCGGCCTCGCAACCATCGGCCAGCATCAGCACCGCCGTTTCACGGCTGCGGGGATTGGGGCCCCGGTAGCGGAAGCGGGCTTCTGAGATCTCGGGGTCGCGTTCGCGGGCCTGGTAGAGGAAGTAGCCCATCTTCAAGGTGCCCTGGTGTTCGGGGATGAAGTCGGCCAGGGGACTGGGCAGGCGGTAGCGCCGGGCCAACTTCAGGCCCTCATCCACATGGGCCTGGAGGATGGCGGCGCTCGCCAGGGGATCATCGAGCTGGTCGTGGGGATTGGCGCCATCGCCCTGGTTCTCGATGAACCATTGGGGCCCGTGCAGCTTGCCGACATCGTGATACAGGGCGCCCGTGCGGATCAGGTCCACATCGGCATGGATCGCCCGGGCCCCTTCTTCGGCCAGGCCGCAGATCATCAGGGTGTGCTCAAAGGTGCCGGGGGCTTCGCAGGAGAGGCGCCGCAGCAGGGGCCGCTCCAGGTCGGCCAGCTCCAGCAGCCGGGCCCGGGTGAGCAGGTCGAAGGCGCTCTCCACTAGGGGACTGAGCAGCAGGCCCACCATCAGCAGCCCCATCACCAGCAGGGCCTCGCCGGCCAGGTCGGCGGGCAGGGGCTGCTGGGTTTCGCTGCCCAACAGGGACACCAGCTGCAGCAGCAGCCATTGCACGACCAGGGCCCCTAGGGGCAGCAGCAGGGCCAGTTGCAGCAGTTGGGCCCGGCTGCGTTGGCGGCCGGCCAGCACCGCGGCGGCGGCGGCCACGGCGGCGGCCACCATCACGCGGCCATCCAGCACGCCATTGAGGGGCATGGGCCAGAGCAGGGCAGCCCCGGCCAGCCAGGCCAGCCCGGAGGCCGTGCCCAGGCCCTGGGCCAGCAGCAGGGTGGGGGGCACCAGCAGGGCCAACGGACTCACGGCAGGCCCCAGCCAGAGCTTGAAGCCCTGCACCACCACCAGCACCGCCAGGGCCAACAGGGCCTGGCGGGGTTCGAGGGTGGCGCGCCAGCGGCGGCTCACCAGCACGATCACGGCGCAGGCCGCCAGGGCTTCACTGAAATGGGCCAGCCAGGCCAGGGGCAGGGGCCGGCGGTTCACCAGCCCGAAATAATCGAGCACGTCATAGGACTGGGAACTGATCAGCTGGCCCTGGCGCACGATCAGCTCGCCGCGGGCAACGCTGATCGTGGGTAGGCCCTGCTGGGTGAGCAAGTCCTCGATCAGGCGCTTGCTCAAGGTTGGATCGAGTCGCAGATTGTGGCGCCCCAGCAAGGACTCGGCCACCAGGCGGGCACCGAGCTGGCGCCCCGGGGGCGGCAGGCTCTCGAGTTGCATCGCGGCCGCCTCCTGCAGCTGGCTGCGGGCCACGCTGGCCACCAGGCCCTGGCGCAGCATGCGCCGTTGGGCGGAGCGCAGCTGCTGCTGCCACTGCTCTAGCTCAGGGACTGGCAGGCTGGCCAACCATTGCAGTTCGGGCGGAGTCAGGCTCACGGCCCCCACCCCAGCCTGGGGGGTGCGGGCCAGGCGTCCCACCTCCTTTAACTGGCCCTCGAGCTGTTGCTCAAGTTCGTGATCCACCCTGGGGTCGGCCACCTGCACATGGGTACGGGAGCCGAGCAGGGAGCGCCGCTGTTCCAGGGCACTGCTATCGACCACCGTGGCCTCCTTAGGCGCCCGCACGGTGAAGGGGGACGGAATACCGGGCCGCAAACTCGGCTCCGCCAGGGAGGGCCAACTGGAGAGCAAGGCCACCAGGGCCGCCATCACCAGAATCGCCAGGGCATCGCCCCAACGCCAGGGCGCTAGGGCCTGGCGAGGGGTCTCCAGCCGCAGAAGCCGGTGCCAGAGCTGACGCCAATGGCGGAAGAGCGAGCCCGGGCGGACCACCGAATTGGTACTGGGGTTTTCCACGCTACTTCTGCAAACTGGGGTCAGTTGCCCTGCCTTGAGCCCATGGCCACCCGTCTTGATGGCCGCCAGCTGGCGAACGAGCTTGAGCAGCGCCTTCAGGGGGTGATCGCCGCGCACCTGGCCGAGGCGGGGCGGCCCCCGGGGCTGGCGGTGCTGCGGGTGGGCGATGACCCGGCCAGCGGCGTGTACGTGGCCCACAAAGAAAAGGCCTGCAGCCGCATCGGCATCACCAACCACGGCGCCCACCTGGCCAGCACCACCCCCCAGGCCGAGGTGTTGGCCCAGATCGAGCGGCTCAACGCCGATCCGGCCGTCGACGGCATCCTGGTGCAATTACCCCTGCCCGCCGGCCTCGAGGAGGGGCCCCTGCTGGCGGCGATCGATCCCGCCAAGGATGCCGACGGCCTGCACACCCTCAACCTGGGCCACCTGCTCAAGGGCGAGCCCGGCCCGCGCAGCTGCACCCCCGCCGGCGTGATGGCCCTGCTCGCCCGCCATGGGGTGGAGCTGGCCGGCAAGCGGGCCGTGGTGGTGGGGCGCAGCATCCTGGTGGGCCAGCCCATGGCCCTGATGTTGCAGGCCGCCAACGCCACGGTCACCGTGGCCCACTCCCGCACCCAGGACCTGGCCTCGATCACCCGCCAGGCCGATGTGCTCGTGGTGGCGGCTGGGAAACCGTTGATGCTGGGCGCCGAGCACGTCAAAGCCGGGGCCGTGGTGGTGGATGTGGGCATCCATCGCACCGAGGCGGGCCTCTGCGGCGATGTGCGCTTTGCCGAGGTGGAGCCGATCGCCAGCGCCATCAGCCCCGTGCCCGGCGGCGTGGGCCCGATGACCGTGACCCTGCTGCTGGTGAACACGGTGGCCAGCTGGTGGAGCCGCACCGGCGGATCACCCACCGCCAACCCCCTAAGGGATCTGCTGCCTTGATGGCCTGCTGCAGTAACGACTGGCTCCAGTCGAACCAGCGGGGGGACGCCGCCTGAGAGACTCGAGCGGAGCCCACACCCTTCCATGACCGCGGCGGTGAGCACGACCTTCGATTTCGCCGCCTACCTGGAGGCCGCCCGGCTGCGGGTGGAAGCGGCCTTGGATGGCTCGCTCGGGCCCGAGCGGCCCCAATCCCTGCGCGAGGCCATGCGCTATTCGCTGCTGGCCGGCGGCAAACGGCTGCGGCCGATCCTTTGCCTGGCCGCCTGCGAACTGGCGGGCGGCGACAGCAGCCTGGCCCTGCCCACGGCCGTGGCCCTCGAGATGGTCCACACCATGTCGTTGATCCACGACGACCTGCCGGCCATGGACAACGACGACCTGCGCCGGGGCCGGCCCACCAACCACAAGGTGTTTGGCGAGGCCAACGCAATCCTGGCCGGCGATGCCCTGCTCACCCGGGCCTTTGAGATGGTGGCCCTGCGCAGCCCCGGGGTGCCGGCCGAGCGGCTGCTCCAGGTGGTGGGCGAACTCAGCCTGGCCTCGGGAGCCCCAGGGCTGGTGGGCGGCCAGGTGGTGGACCTGGAATGCGAAGGCAAGGATGTGGACCTCGAGACCCTCGAATACATCCACCTGCACAAAACCGGCGCCTTGCTGCGCGCCTGCGTGCTCAGTGGCGCCCTGGTTGCCGGCGCCTCCGAAGAGCTGCTTTCGGCCCTCGGCACCTACGCCCGCGGCATCGGCCTGGCCTTCCAGATCATCGACGACATCCTCGATGTGACCGCCAGCAGCGAGGTGCTCGGCAAAACCGCCGGCAAGGACCTCACCGCCGACAAAACCACCTACCCCAAATTGCTGGGCCTAGACGAATCCCGCCGCCGGGCCGAGGCCCTGGTGGCCGAAGCCAAAACGGCCCTGGCCCCCTGGAGCGCCCAGGCTTCCCCGCTGCTGGCCCTGGCCGACTACATCACCAGCCGCGACCGATGATCGCTTCAATTGATCCTGCTGGTTTGGCTGCCGATCCCAATCTCTTGCAAGCCTTCTTCAGCAATGGCGTGCTGGCCTGGGGCCTGGCGGCCTGTGGGCTGGCCCAGGTCTCCAAGCTGGTGATCGAGCTGGTGGTGCACCGGCGCTGGCGACCGGCGGTGCTGGTGGAAACCGGCGGCATGCCCTCGAGCCATTCGGCCCTGCTCACGGGCACCACGGCTGGCATCGGCTGGCAGCTGGGGTTTGACAACCCCCTGTTTGCCCTGGCGGCCACCATGTGTTTTGTGGTGCTCTACGACGCCTCGGGAGTGCGGCGGGCGGCCGGCATCACCGCAGCGCGGCTGAATGGCCTGCCCGCTGGCCTCTGGGACGCCAAGGGCGACAGCCCGGCCGTGCTCAAGCCGCTCAAGGAAAACCTCGGCCACACCCGCCTGGAGGTGTTTGTGGGCAGCGTGATCGGTCCGGCCGTGGCCCTGCCCGGCCTGGTGCTGGTGGGATCGCCCCTGGAGATCGCCCACCATCTCGGCCTGCTTTTGGGCCAGCTGCCGATCGGGTGACCCTCCCCTCACCAGGCTCGAAGGAGGCAGCGCTCACCACGGGCCAACAGCAGGCGCTGGCGGCCTTCGCCACCTGGCTGCAGGCGCCCAGTGATGGCACGCCCTTTGTGTTGAGCGGCTTTGCCGGCACCGGCAAAACCTTCCTCTCGATGCACCTGCTGGCCCAGGTGGAGGCCACCGGCCTCTGCTGGACGGTGGTGGCCCCCACCCACAAGGCCGTGGGGGTGTTGCGCCAGCAGCTGGCCCTCCACGGCCTGCAACCCACCTGGTTTCCGGCCACGATCCACCGGCTGCTGCGGCTCAAACTGCGGCGCGAACGGGATCTGGAGCGCTGCGAGGAAACCGAGCAAACCGCCATGGCCCTGGAACACCTGGGCCTGGTGCTGATTGATGAGGCCTCGATGGTGGACAGCAGCCTTCTGGAGATCAGCCTGCGCTGCGCCCACCCCTTCCGCACCCGGCTGGTGTTCGTGGGTGATCCGGCCCAGCTGCCACCGGTGGGGGAGCCGGTGAGCCCGGTGTTTGCGATGGGCCGGGCTGCCCGGGCCTTTCTCTCGGAGGTGGTGCGCCACCAGGGACCGGTGTTGCGCCTGGCCACGGGCCTGCGCGAGGGGGCCCTGCCCTGCCGCCAGCCACCGGTGCTGGCCCCGGTGCGCAGCAGCCTGGGCCTGGTGGCCGTGGCAACCCGGCCGGACTGGCTGGCGGCGGCCCAGGCGGCCCTACGCCGGGCCGCCGAACTAGACAACCCGGACCACGCCCGCATCCTCTGCTACACCAACCGGGCCCTGGAGCAGCTGGTGCCCCTGGCCCGCCGCGCCATCCATGGCGAGATGGCTGACCAAATGCCGGTGTTGCCTGGCGAGGTGCTGATCAGCCGCTCCGCCGTGATGGCACCGGCCTGCCGCCAGGGGGAAGAGGGGGCCGAGGAGCCAGACATGCTGCTGGGCTCGAATCGGGAGCTGGTGGTGCGTGATGTGACGCCGGAGCGCTGCGACCTGGCCGACTTCGGCGTCGGCAGCGGCGATGGCCTCAGCGCCACCGTGATCGACACCCTCACCGCCGAGGTGGAAGCGGGCGAAACCCGGCTCAGCCTGCGCCTGTTGCCACCGGTGGGCAGCGCCGCCCGCCAGCAGCTCGATGGCGTGCTGGCCCGGCTGCGCCAGCAGGCCCGCGACGCCGGCAAAAAAGACGGCCGGGGCCTCTGGCGGCGCTTTTTCCTGGTGCGCGATGCCTTCGCCTCCCTTGGCCCGGCGGCGGTGTTGACGGTGCACCGCAGCCAGGGCAGCACCTTTGGTGAAGTGTTCGTGGCCGGGGATGTGTTTTGGCCCAGTGATGAACAGCTGCGGCGCCAACTGGTGTACGTGGCGGTGAGCCGGGCCAGCCAGGCGGTGTGGCTGGTGGGGGCCCCGGCCAGCACCAGTGCCTCGGCCCAGGCGGAAGCCCAGCGCTGGCAGGAGTGGCTGGCCGCTAAGGCCTGAGTTAAGCCCCTGGATCGAAATCCTTATTGCGAAAAGGAAGCGGGCGGCGGGAATCGAACCCGCATCATCAGCTTGGAAGGCTGAGGTTTTACCACTAAACTACGCCCGCAGCAGTACTGACGTACTGGAGCCCTGCTTCCATCCAGGCTCCGCCCGGCAGGCGAAATCTGGGACCAGGGCAGCTGCAGCATTATGGCCTGCATGAGGACAGGCAGCTTTGGCCGCAGACAGGGACGTGGCTAACGACTCAAGCGGGTCGGATCGCTCGGCTGCCGGCCAAGCGCCTGGGTCCGATCCCCCCATCACCGATGCGGCCGACCTGCGGGGGGGCGCCCGGGCCCGGCTGCTCTGGTCCTATGGCCTGGGCGATGTGGGCACCGGCATGGGCGCGGCCCTGATCGGCTTTTACTTGATGCTGTTTTACACAGCCGCAGGGCTACCGCCCTGGCAGGCGGGCCTGGCCTATGGCTGCGGCCGCCTCTGGGATGCGATCAACGACCCGGTCGTCGGCTGGCTGAGCGACAAAACCAGCAGCCCCCGCTGGGGACCACGCCTGCCCTGGATCTTTTGGAGCGCGGTGCCCCTGGGCCTGGCCATGGCGGCCATGTGGTGGCTGCCCCCCTGGGCTGACGCCTGGGCGAAATTCTGGGTTTTCGTGCTGATCTCGGTTGTTGCCAACAGCCTTTACACCTGCGTCAACCTGCCCTATTCGGCCCTGGCCGCCGAACTCACCACCGCTGTGCCCTTGCGCACCCGGCTGAACACGGCCCGGTTCACCGGCTCGATCATCGCCACCCTGGTGGCCTCGGTGCTGGCCGGGGTCCTGGTTAAGGACCTGCGTGATCCGTCTTCCTACCTGCCCTTGGGGCTGGTGTCGGGCCTGATCATCACGGTCAGCACCCTGCTCTGCGGCTGGGGGCTGGTTCCCGCCGCCCGCCGCTGCCAGCGCCCCAAAAACCACAAGGGCACCACCCGCCGCCTGCTGGGTCGGGTGATCCGCAACGGCCGCTTCGTGCGGGTGCTGGGCCTTTACCTGGTGCTCTGGTGCGCCCTGCAACTGATGCAGGCCGTGGCCCTCTTCTTTTTGCCGATGGTGCTGCAGGTGCCCGAGGGCTGGAGCCGCTGGATCCTGCTGCCGTTCCTGGTCAGCACCCTGGCGGGGCTCTGGCTCTGGAACCGTGTCTCCCATCGCCGCGGCCGCCTGGTCGCCCTGCGCCTGGGCAGCGGCCTCTGGGTGGCCGGCTGCCTGGCAATGCTGGTCTTGCCGCCCCTCGATCCCAGCTTCGGCCCCACCGGCTCCTGGGCCAACCTGGTCAAGCTGCTGGCCGTGCTCGCCACGATCACCACCGCCGGCATCGGCGCCTCCACGGCCTACCTGATCCCCTGGTCGCTTTTGCCGGATGCCATTGATGCCGACCCGGAGAAACCGGCTGGCCAATACAGCGCCTGGATGGTGCTGGCCCAGAAGGTCTGCATCAGTGGGGTGATGGTGCTCTATGGCGGCCTGCTCAGCCTCAGTGGCTACGTGCAGGAGCTGGGCACCGACCAACCCGCCAGCGCCCTGATCACGATCCGCCTTTGCATGGGCCTGATCCCCGCCGTGCTTGTCGTGCTGGGGCAGGTGGTGATGCGCCACTGGCCCCAAAAGGGCCAGCAGCCGATGCTCCAACCCACCCCCCACTGACCTCCGAACGGATGCCCCCCGAACCCCCCAGCTCGAGCCGCTTGGCGAAGCCACCAGCGAGCCAGCCCCCGCGGCTGCCCCGCTGGCTAAGGCCCCGCTGGCTGCGGCGGCTGGGCAGCAGCCTGATGATCGGCGGCCAAGCCCTCGCCGCGATCGCCCGGGGCCGGATCAGTGCCAATGACTTACTGGAGCAGCTGTTTGAGGCGGGGCCCGGCAGCCTCCTGATCGTGGTGATCACGGGCCTGGCCTCCGGCACCGTGTTCAACATCCAGGTGGCAGCCGAACTGGTGAAACAGGGGGCCGGCTCCACCGTCGGCGGCATCTTGGCGATCGGCCTGGCCCGGGAAATCGCGCCGATCCTCACCGCCACCTTGATCACGGGCAAGGTGGCCACGGCCTACGCCGCCCAGCTGGGCACCATGAAGGTCACCGAGCAGATCGACGCCATCACGATGCTGCGCACCGACCCGGTCGAATACCTGGTGGTGCCCCGGGTGGTGGCGATGGTGGTGATGGCGCCGGTGCAGTGCCTGCTCTTTTTCGCCGTGGCCGTGTGGTCCGGCCAGCTGAGCAGCACCGCCCTTTATGCGATCCCGCCTTCGGTGTTCTGGAATTCGGTGCGCACCTGGATGGAGCCCTCCGACCTGCCGTCGATGCTGATCAAGGCGGTGGTGTTCGGCTTGATCATCGCCGTGATCGCCTGTGGCTGGGGTCTCACCACCCGGGGCGGCCCCAAGGAAGTGGGCAGCAGCACCACGGGCGCCGTGGTGATGATCCTGGTGAGCGTGTCCCTGGTGGATGTGGTGCTCACCCAGCTGCTGTTTGGCGAATAGGGCTCGGGCGGCGGGCCTGGGGGCAGCCAACCCCAGCCAGCGGCGATCCAGCCCAGTCCCTGCCCAGAATGGAGGCCCGAGAGAGAGCGGCGCCGATGGATCCCCTGCAACCGGATCAGCCCAGCCCAGGTCCCGATCCCGGGGCAGGCGTGATCCTGGCGCCCCGCCCCTGGGTGCCCCTGGGGGTGGTGGCCCTGGGCCTGGCCTGCCTGCTGCTGCAGCCGCTGTGGGGCGGCGCCACCTGGCTGGCCCTGGGGGTGGGCGTGCTCGGCCTAGTCCTGCTGCTGCAGAGCCAGCTGCTGCGCCTCCAGTTCACCAGCGATGCCCTGTTGGTGTGGAGTCGCCAGAGCCTGCTGCGCCGCTTCCCCTACGAGGCCTGGCTGGGCTGGCGCCTGTTCTGGGGCCCCCTGCCCGTGCTGTTCTATTTCCGTGAACAGCGCAGCATCCACCTCTTGCCAGTGCTGTTTGATGCCACAACCTTGCGTCAACAGCTCCTCCAGCACCTCAGCGCCCTGCCATGAGCGACTCCGCCCCCGACACGCCCTTGCCCATCCATTCCGATGGACCCCTGGAGCCGCAGGAGAACCTCGCCCCCGCCGAACCGGAACCGCTAATCCAGGCAGGCCCTGGCAGCGGTGACCCCCCGGAGGCGGGGGCCGCAGCGGCCCTGCTGCAGCTCGTGCTGGGGGAACTCCAGCAAAAACGCCAGGTCCTTGAGCAGGAGCTGGCCGAGCTGGAGGTCCGCCGCGACCAGGTGCAGCGGGAGATCCAAAGCAGCTTCGCCGGCCAGTCCGATGGCATCGCCCGGCGGGTGAAGGGCTTCCAGGACTATCTGGTGGGGGCCCTCCAGGAGCTGGCCGTGGCCGCCGAACAGGTGGAGCTGGTGGTGCAGCCGATGGTGGTGCAGCCCTCCCCCCTCGACCTGGAGCAGGCCGCCGGGGGCCCGGTCAGCGGCGCGCTGGCCCAGGCCCCGGCAGCGGCGGGCCTGTTCAGCCAGGACGAACCCCTGATCCGCCAGCGGCTGGAGCAGTTCCTCGGCCAGCCCGATTTCTACGCCGACCCCTGGCAGCTGCGCCGCAGCCTCGACGCACCCACCGCCGGCCTACTGGAGAACTGGTTCCTGTTCCAGGGGGGGCGCGGTGCCCAGCCCAGCACCGGCAGCCGCAACCGCAATGCCCTGGTGGGGGCCGCCGCGATTGCCATCCTGGGCGACCTCTACGGCGAACGCTTCCAAACCCTGGTGCTGGCCGGCCAGCCGGAGCGGCTGGGCGAATGGCGGCGGGGCCTGCAGGATTGCCTCGGCCTGGGCCGGGAAGATTTCGGCCCCAACAGCGGCATCGTGCTGTTTGAGCGGCCCGATGCCCTGATCGAGCGGGCCGACCGGCTGGAGGAGCGGGGCGAGCTGCCCTTCATCCTGGTGGACGCCGCCGAGCAGGTGGTTGATGTGGCGATCCTGCAGTTCCCGCTCTGGCTCGCCTTCGCCCCTGGCCCAAGTGAACTCGCCCTGGAGGACGACCTGCTGTGACCACACCCCTGCTGACCCTGCTGGCCCTAGCCGCCGGCTACCTGCTCGGCTCGATCCCCAGTGGCTACCTGGCGGGCCGCTGGATCCAGGGCGTGGACATCCGCAGCCTGGGTTCGGGCTCCACCGGCGCCACCAACGTGCTGCGGGTGTTCGGCAAGGGGCCGGCCCTGGCCGTGTTCCTGGTGGATGTG
>ERZ889217.1383-NODE-1383-length-12449-cov-10.473294_pt1 | contig 12449 bp, 17 predicted proteins | sample MGYA00521098_ERZ889217 | MGnify/ENA primary metagenome ERZ889217 (study PRJEB32303, sample SAMEA104408613) | aquatic metagenome | biome: Brackish water; feature: Pelagic; material: water | place: Baltic Sea | collected 2014-06-10T22:04:00 | depth 2,362 m ...
ATCCAAATTTAGATAGTGAAGGCGCAAGTAATTGAACGTCATCTAAAAGAAGTGCTTCAAGTTCTTTTGAATCACCAAATAATGTACTGTTAGGATATACTTCTACGCACATTTTGCCGTTAAGTTCTTTGTTAACTCTTTCAGCAAAATTATTAGCAGCAACAACTTTTGGATGCGTTGTACCACCTGTAACGTGAGAAAGCTTAACTACACGCTCTCCTTTTTCGCAAGAAGCGAATGAAGATGTGGCACTAGTAGCAAAAAAAATTGCTAATACTGCTAGAACAGAATTAATTTTCTTAATCATTTTTTCTCCCTTTAATTAATTAATTATAATGAAGCATATTAACCCTTAGAAAAATATTTAAACAACTCTTATTTTTTACATTACAACCATTGGTAGTATTAAGGATTACTAAATTACATTGCTGTTTTGAGGAATAACTTATTGCTAAGCTAAAAAATTTATAATCTAATAGTTTCTATAAAGTACATAAACATTAATTCAAAAGAGGAGTTATTAAATGTTAAAAAAAATATCGACGACATTAATGGCGCTGCTGATAAGCACGAATATGGCTTTTTCGGCAGAGTTCATTAATATTTTAACTGGCGGAACATCTGGGGTTTATTATCCATTAGGTGTTGGTCTATCTAAAATATATGGAGAGAAAATTGATGGATCAAAAGTACAGGTTCAATCAACTAAGGCATCAGTTGAAAACTTAAACTTAATCCAATCAGGAAAAGGAGAAATTGCTTTCGTTCTTGGTGACTCTGTTAAGTATGGCTGGGAAGGAAATGCTGAAGCTGGGTTTGCTTCAAAACTTGCAAACTTAAGAGGTGTAGCTGGAATTTATCCTAATTACGTACACATCGTTGCTTCAAAAAGCTCAAACATAAAATCACTAGCAGATTTAAAAGGTAAAAAAGTTTCTGTTGGTGCGCCAAAGTCAGGTACTGAATTACAAGCGAGAGCAATCCTTAAAGCTGCAGGAATGAGCTATGCTGATTTAGGTCAAGTAGAATATTTACCATTTGGTCAATCTGTAGAGCTTATCAAGAACAGACAAATTGATGCTACAATTCAATCTGCTGGATTAGGTGTTGCTTCAATTAAAGATCTAGCAAATTCTGTTGATGTATCAATTGTTGAGATTCCAGAAAACATAATTGCTAAATTAGGTGCGCCTTATGTATCTGCAACTATACCTGCTGGTACATACAAAGGAATTGATAGCGATGCTAAGACTGCTGGTATTGTGAATTTCTTAATCACAAGCAAAGAAGTTTCAGATAAAACTGCTTACGAGATGACAAAGCATTTATTTGAAAACTTGCCAGCTTTAGTTGCTACGCACTCAGCTGCTAAAAGTATCAATATTAATAATGCTCTAACAGGTATGCCTGTACCTTTACATCCAGGAGCAGAAAAATATTATAAAGAAAAAGGTATTAAATAAAACCTTTACAAAACTTCCCTCATCTTTAATTTAATTAAAGTGAGGGGAGTAAACATCAAAAGTGGATACATTAAAAAATTTTAATCCAGAAATTGGAAACAATTCTGTACAAACTGAATCTCCAATAAGTTTTCCAAAAACCATTGAAGGAAGGATACTGTATTACATTGCTGTAATCTTTTCTTTGTTTCAAGTTGGTATTGCCTCGCACTTAATTGAGGTTACAAGTCAATTACAGCTCTCTACGCATGTGGGTTTTTTAGGCTTGTTGTCTTTTCCTTTAATTTTTTCTTTAAAAAACAAAGAAGGTTTCTACAAAGTGTTTGCATGGTCATTAGCAATGCTAAGTGTGGCAGTAGCACTCTATCAAATCATTGAATATGAAAGTTTAATATTAAGATCGGGCGAACCAACCTTTTTAGACGTTGTCTTTGGGTTCATCGCTTTAGTAGTCGTATTTCTCGCTTCATATTTTACGATGGGTCCTGCTTTATCTATTATTTCAGGAATATTCCTTCTTTATTGTTTCTTTGGAAACTATTTAGGTGGAATTTTGCAACACAGAGGCTATGAACTAAAACAGGTCATAGAACATATCACTTACGGAACTGAGGGAATTTACGGTATCCCAACTTACGTTTCGTCAACTTACATTTTCTTATTCATTTTATTTGGGTCTTTTTTAGAAAGAGCTGGTGTTATAAAATTATTTACCGATGTTTCTCTTGGATTGGTAGGTCATAAATTAGGAGGACCTGGCAAAGTATCAATTATTTCGTCTAGTCTTATGGGTACGATATCTGGTTCAGGTGTGGCTAATGTTGTTACCACTGGTCAGTTCACAATCCCTTTGATGAAAAAATTTGGTTACAATTCATCTTTTGCAGGCGGTGTTGAATCGACGGCCTCTATGGGGGGTCAAATCATGCCACCAGTTATGGGTGCGGTTGCTTTCATAATGGCTGAGACTTTAGAGGTTCAATATTATGAAGTTGTTAAAGCAGCTATCATTCCTGCAATACTTTACTATCTCTCGGCATTTTGGATGGTGCATTTGGAGGCAGCAAAAAAAAATTTAGTTGGATTACCTAAAGAAGGTCTGCCTTCCGTCTTAAAGACAATAAAAAGTAAATGGTATTTAATTATACCACTCGTGGTTTTGATTTATTTATTATTTAATGGATACACTCCTTTATATGCTGGAACGATAGGTTTATTCTTAACTATCTTTTTAATCTTAGGTACTTCAATAACTTATGGATTTTCAAATAATTTTATAAGAATATTATTTTGGATCTTTTTAGGGATAGCCGCGTCTGGTTTTTTTCAATTTGGAAACAATGTTGTAGCAATCATATTAATAATTTTAATAACTTGGAATTTCTTTAAAATTGGTGGGAAAAAAACTTTATTGAATTGTCTTGATGCTTTAGCTGAAGGAGCAAAGACTGCATTGCCAGTTGGTATCGCTTGTTCCTTGGTTGGAGTGATTATTGGAACCCTAACTCTTACTGGAGCAGCAAGTACTGTTGCTCAACTAATCATTGAAGTTGGTAAAAATAATTTATTTTTATCTTTGTTTTTAACTATGATTATGTGTTTGATCTTAGGGATGGGTATTCCCACAATCCCTAATTACATCATCACTTCTGCGGTTGCAGGCCCTGCATTATATGAGTTAGGCGTGCCATTAATTGTTAGTCATATGTTTGTTTTTTACTTTGGTATATTAGCTGACCTTACTCCTCCAGTTGCGCTAGCATGTTTTGCTGCTGCTCCAATTGCAAAAGAAAGTGGATTTAAAATTTCTCTGCAAGCTGTTCGAGTAGCTATGGCTGGTTTTCTTATTCCATATATGGCTGTTTATAGTCCTGTTTTAATGCTGCAAGGTTACAACGGAGACACTTTATCTTTCACAGTTTCATTTTTATATATTTTAGCAAAAACTGTTGTGGCAATTTTATTATTGGGGATTGCTGTCATTGGACATTTAAAAAAAGAAATCAATGCTTTTGAACGATTTTTTTGTCTGGTGATAGCATGTTTTTTAATCACCGCTCTACCAATTACTGATGAGATTGCTGGAGGATTATTGGTTATATATTTATTGATGAGCTGGCTAAAAAATAAAAAAGTATTAGCTAAATAAATGAGTCTTTGTATTTTATCAGGAGCAAAGTTAACAACAGTTGCTATTTCGTTATTTACATTGAGCTGGACACACTCTGTTGAAAAGATTGAATGGCAAGAAAATTGGAGGATCAATAACTCCAATCTTGAAATAGTTGAGGCTCGTATTAAAGGATCAGGTGCTGGAATGGATCCTCCAGAAAATGCAGTGCTTAAAAATGGTTGGTACGTGTACAAACCACAAATTGGTCAAATCAAAGAACTTAATTTATCTACTTCAAATACTGATTTAGTTAATTGGAAAATTTGTTTTAGCGGTAATTGTACTGTCTTAGAAAATAATAACCAGAAACCTATTAAAATATATGCTTGCGAGTAATGTATTTTAAATTATGAATTTTTTTACTTACTTAACGCTACAAACAGAGCAATTAAAATTAATGCTAGTGCAGATAGTGTATTAAGCAAATTGGGCTTGCCATTTAAATAAGAAGCAATTTTTTCTGCTGCAAGACCATACATCATTAAAGTCATAAAATCTAAAACCACATATGTAATCATTAAAATTATGAATTGAACAACAATGTTAGCTTCAAAGTCTATAAAAGATGTAAAAATCGTACCAAAAAAAACAATCGCTTTAGGACTTAGGCCTGCAACCACAAAACCATCCTTATAAAAAGAAAGTTTTGATTTTGATATAATTACGGTTGAGTCGACACTTTTTATTTTAGCAGTGTAAGTATCGTAAGCTAAATAAAGAATATAAAAAATAGAGGCCCATCTTATATAAATTAATACGTCTGGATTATTTTTTATTAATGTTCCAATTAAAAAAACAACTAATATGCCTTGGCAAATATTAGCAGAAATATCTCCTAGTGCAGTCCAAACAGAATTTCTTAATCCATAATTAATTGAATGTGATACAATTACTACTCGTGGTAAACCTGGCGTAATAAATAAGAAGAGTATAATTTGAAGAAATATAAAATAATCAACTGGAAACATATCTAATTTATATATTGTTGGATGAAAAAAAAAAGCACAATACCAATTACAAAGGTTAAAAATCCAGAGCCAAATATCAAAGATGATAATTGGATTATTTGGGCTGCTTGGGCTGATCGTATTACTTTTGAAGAAATAAAAGAAAAAACTGGAAAATCAGAATCCGAAGTTATTAAAATAATGCGAAAGAATTTAAAACCATCTTCTTTCAGACTGTGGAGAAAAAGAGTTCATACTAAAAGCATTAAAAATAGAAAAAAATTTGTTGAAGAAAGAAAAAAACTTAGGGAAAAAATTAAATTAAGTGATATAGATTAATTATGAGTAAAGTTTTAATTTATACGGGTCCTTCTTGTCCTTTCTGTGTGGCTGCAAAATCGCTGCTTAAAAGCAAGAACGTGAGTTTTGATGAAATTAACCTAGGTGATGATCCATCTAAGATGGATGAAATGTTAAAAAAATCTGGTGGCAGAAGAACTGTTCCACAAATTTTTATTGGCGATACGCATGTAGGTGGAAATGATGACTTACAAGCTTTAGAGCGAGAAGGTAAATTAAACAAATTACTTAATATCTAATTACTATGAAAAAAATTACTATGTACTCAGGAACGCCATGTTCGCGTTGCGATGAGGCAAAAGCATTATTAAAAAGTAAAAATATTGAATTTGAAGAGCGAAACGTCTGGGAAAAAAAGGAAAACGCTAAAGAAATGCTTCAACGAACTAATGGTGCACGAACCATTCCACAAATTTTTATTGAAGATCATTATATTGGTAGCAAAGAAGAGTTGATTGAAGCCAATCGGGCTGGTGAATTAGATAAATTAATTAGTTAATTTATTAACTTCTTCTAAACTAGGCATTGCATTTCCTGCCCCTTGTTTTGTAGTAGATAAACCTGCAACTTTATTTGCAAATATTAAAGCATCTTTAATTGGTTTTTTTTGTAAAAGAGCATAAGCAAATCCTCCATTAAAAGCATCCCCTGCTCCAATCGTGTCTATGGCTTTTACTTTAGTGGCTTCAATAAAAATTTCTTCTTTTCCGTCAGTATAAAATAATCCCTTCTCGCCTAAAGTAATAATTATTTTTTTCAATCCTTTTTGAATTAATGACTTTGCAGCTTTCTTGGCATCTTCAATGTTTAATATTTTAATGTCGGTGTAGAATTCAGCCTCTGTTTCATTCGGTGTAAAATAGTCTACATATTTAAAAAATTGATTATCTATTTTTGCTGCCGGAGCTGGATTGAGGATGGTTAATACATTGTTCTCTTTTGCTTTTTTTAAACATTCCAAGGTTACATCAACTGGTGTTTCTAACTGAGTTAAAAAAATCTCAGATTTGTCAATGATGTTAAAATGTTTTTCTAAATCCTTAATGGTTAAAGTTGCTGGTGCACCAACGATAACATTAATTGCATTCTTACCTGTCGTCTCATCCAGCATTATCCCAGCTACTCCTGTTTGTGATTTAGGATCAATATCTACTGCTGAAATCTCAATTTTATTTTCTGATAAGATTTTAATTGCCATATCGCCATAAGTATCCTTACCAATCTTAGAAATAAAACTTACTTTTCCTCCAAGTTTAGCTATAGCTGTAGCTTGATTACACCCTTTCCCTCCTGGGCTTATATTGTATTTGCTGCCAATCATACTTTCGCCGACTGTAGGTATTCTTTTTCCTACAAAGCTAATGTCTGCAACGAAAATGCCAAAAACTGAAATATAGCTCATTAACCAAAATTAATTAGAAATGGGAAGGTTGTCAAAATATAATAACTAATAACTTGTATTTGATTTGTTAAAATCAAAACACCTGTGATTAGAAGAATAACACCACCTGTTATTGTTACTCTATTGTAATATTTACCAAATCCTTTTTTAGAATTTAAAAATACAGTCATATAGTAACCTGACAAAATAAAAGGAATGGCTAAACCGAGAGAATACATAGAAAGAAGTATCACTCCATTTACAATCGTTGCTTCAGTTGCTGACAATGCAAGAATAGATCCAAGCACTGGACCAATGCAAGGCGTCCAACCGAATGCAAAAGCTGCACCAACAATAAATGGAAAGAAATAATTATCTTTATATGAACCTATTTCAAAGCGTTTGTCTTGATTTAAAAAATTAAAATTTAAAATCCTAAGTAAATTTAATGAAAAGAGAATAATAATAATTCCTGCAGCTATTCTTAACTCTTTTCCAAAGAAAATTAATACGTTTCCAATAAATGATGCAGCTATTCCTAATAATATAAAGACAAAAGAAAATCCTAATGCAAAGGTAATTGTTTTGAATAGAACTATCCTTCTGTTTTGTTCAATTTCATTTAAATTTTTTCCTGTAATATATGAAATATATCCTGGAATAATTGGCAGGACGCACGGCGATAAAAAGCTAATAAAACCTGCGCCAAATGCTATTGCTAATTTAAAAATCATTTTATTTTTATATTTGTAACTCTTATAGGCTCTAATTATTATAATTGAAAATGATTTTAAAATATTTAGGTTTTTTTTTCAGTGTTTTAGCGGCTTATTCTTTAATTAAAATTCAATCCATTTTTTCAAAAAAAACAGGAATATTATTTACTCTGTTTGTTTCAAAAATTTCTTGGCTAACTTTAATTATAACTTCATATTATGGTTTTAAAAATTTTAATCTTATATGGTTTTTATCTGGAATTCTAATTCCTGTGGCTACAATAGAAATTAGCTATAAGCTTTTATCCAACTATATAAAAAATAAATTTCCTGATACTACCAAATTACAAAAGGTAAAAACGATCATCGAATATTTGATAATTTTTTTAATCGTCAAATTCGTCTTTTTTTAAAACTATAAAAACTACCCTAGCTTGTAAGCTGGGTTACCCGGGTTACCCAGGGTCAATCTTTGCCCTATAACCCCCCCCTAGCATTTTAAAAAAATCGCTATTTGCTCATATTTTTGGATTCACAAATAAGCCATAAATAAACTCTGGATTTTTCCAAATTTAAATCTATATATCGCCAGCCCTATGGAATATTTAAAAAATAGAAGTTTAGAAACGCAAGGCATAATCTATATGCTTTTATGTCAGCTTTTTTTTACAGCTAATGATGCGCTGATAAAAAAGCTAATGAACATATTTGACAATATATATATTTTAGACCAAATCGTTTTTGTTAGAGGTATTGTTGCAACCTCAATTTTAGGATTAATCTTATTTCTTTCTGGTGATTTAAATTTCAAAGAAATTGCTTCAAATACAAAATTACAATTAAGAGGATTGATGGAAGCTATTACAGCTATTTTCTTTTTTATTGGTTTATATAATTTACCAATGGCTGATGTTTATACATTATTAAACTTAGCACCCATTTTAATTACTTTAGCTGGTGCAATATTTTTAGGTGAACAAGTTGGTTGGAGAAGATGGTCAGCAGTAATTATGGGTTTTGTTGGTGTGATGATCGTTATCAACCCAACTAAATTAGAATTTGGTTACTATTTTATTTTTCCATTAATCTCTGCTTTTTTTATTGCTTATAGAGATACGTACACAAGAAAAATTAAAAAAGATTTTAATATTATGCACGGAGCATTTTTAACTTCATTGGCTGTTACAGTAGTTTTTGGATTTGGAATGTTATTTCATACTGAGTTTATTAAATTTAATTTAGTTGAGTTTTTAATAATTATTTTAGCGGCAATCTTTTTAATTATTGGCTACTTCTTTTCTATTTTAACTATAAGAACAACAATGATGTCATCTACGTCATCTTTTAGATATAGCACCATCATTTGGGGTATGTTGTTTGGCTATTTTTATTTCAATGAAGTTCCATCTTTAAATATGGTTGTTGGAGCTACAATCATTGTTTTAAGCGGATTATTCATTATTCAGAGAGAGAAAAAAATAGGAGTAAGACAGTAATGAAAAAGAAAAAAAATAAAAATGATTTAGTTATTAAAACTAAACAAAGAATTTTAAGAGAAACAAAATCTTCTCAAAAAGAATACATTACGACTTATAAAGATATTAAAAGATACTTTAGAGTATTTAATAAGACTTTATTTAAAGGAAAATTAAATGCCTTTAATGATATTCAAATTAAAAATATGAAAACAGCCTATGGCCAATGTGTGGAAAATTTGTCCTACAGAAAAGGAACAAGCTTTTTTGTTTTAGAAATGATGCCAAAATTTTCTAGTAAAAGAGAATTCTTAAATACTTTGGCGCATGAAATGATACATTTATGGCAACAGACGTTAAAAAAAGATACCGGAAACCATAATAGTTTATTTTTTAGCTTTAGGCCTAAATTCAAAAAAATCGGATTAGAGCTTACCCTATAAAAATATAAGCCCAATACACTAACAATCCTAGGATTATAGTTGTTACAACATTCTTGCTAAAATAACCTACTAGGACTGCTGCGATTGCGCCTATAATTTTTGGATTATCTTCAATAAATAATTGACCATTTAAATTTAAAAAAACTGCAGGAAAAATAATTGCTGGAAAAACTGCTGAAGGTACATAGCTTAAAACTATTTTTGTTTTATTAGTTAATGAATTTTTTTTAATTAAGCTGACTAATAAAAAACGAGTTAAAAAAGTTATAATTCCCGCAATAATCATTTTTACCCAAATCATATTATGCTTTCTTCCTGTTTAAGAATGCTGCAACTGATAACCCGGCAATAGCTGCAATGATGATGTATGTTTTAAAAGGCATATTGTAAGCTAATAGAGCTACGCAGCCAGAAACTAAAATTACTATAATGTGTTTAGATTTTCTAAATTCGCTAACTAATAAACTGATGAATGTTAATGGTATGGTAAAACTTAAACCTAATTCCTCAGGAACGATAGCGCCTAAAACAATTCCTAAAATCGTTGAAAGTTGCCAAGTCACCCATAAACCTAAGCCTGAACCTAATAAATGGTAGTGAGCAAATTTATTTTTACTATTTTTTTTAAAATATTTGTTTGAAACGGCAAAAGCTTGATCGGTTAAAAGATAGGATAATAATATTTTCCATCTTAATTTTAATTTTTCTAAATATTCGGCTAAGACAGCCCCATATAATAAGTGTCTTGAATTAACGATACCTACTGAAGTTAACGTTACTAGTGGCGATGCACCGGCTGAAATCAATTGAATAAATACAATTTGTGATGATCCTGCAAAAATTATAAATGAAGTTGCGTAAGTAACGTAAGGACCAACTCCTAATTCCATTCCAATTACACCAAAGATAATACCAAAGGGAACAACTGGTAGAAGTAGTGGTAAACAATCAAGAATACCTTTAGTGAAGATCTTATTTTTATTAATCATTTTGAAGGAATTGGTTTATTTCCAGTTTTCTAAAGCAAGCTGTTTTTTTCCCAGACTAGTTAGATCGTCTAAAGTTGCTCTCCCAATAAAATTAGTTTCGTAATTTTCAGCAGCAAAATCAGGTGGGCTTTCACCTTTCAGGAAAGAGTTAGCTTGCTTTTTGGCATAATCTAAATTCTTTTCACAAAGTGGCATAGATCCTATGTAAACAACATTAGAATAACCTTTTCCTAAGTGATTATCCTCTACAGCATGAATGATATCTGGATGCCACCAAACGGTATCACCAGGATTCATAACTGGAATTGAAACTAAACCTTCTAAAAGTAATTTATGGTACTGATTGTTTGCTGACAATGCTCTAGCCGGTAAAGATCCGCACAATTCATTTTCAGGAACATCATCTAATAAAGCTCTTGTCAAAACATAAGCCATCCCTTTAGCTATGGGAATTAATTGTAGCGTTCCATCTGTTGGTCCTTGTTTTGTTAAAGCCGTCCAGCCTTGAAAAGTTCTAAACGTGTTACTAACAGCTGGAGACTTTATTAAATCTGTTTTTTCTCTAAATTTAGCATCAAAAGGATCGTAATTTTCAAATTGATCTGAAAAAATTTTATCATAAATTTTTTGATAATTACTTTCGATCCATCTTTCAATAGAGCCAGCGTCACAATGTGGTGACAATCCAAGCGTAGAGTCGCCTGGTTCTCTTCTTCTAACTCTGTCAGCGTAAATTAATTCTTTAGCAGGATCAAAAACTTGGTGCTCAGAATATTTGAACTTCCATAAATGGTTTATCCATTTCTTTACAATATCTAACTCATTAGATTGACGAATTCTAACTTGGGTCTTAGACCAATACAAACCAAAGATCTGGGGTTTACCAGATTTTAAGTTACTAAAATAATTATCTAAACCAGCTTTTTCTTTTTGTTTTTCATAATAATTATTCTTTTCAATATACTCCTCTATGTCTTTATTCCATTGGCTAATTTGATTGTCCTCGAAAACATCTCTTATAACTACACAACCTCTTCTTTTAATTTGATCAATAACTTTGGAATTATTGTTTGTATTTAAATCTTTAAAACTTATTTCTGGGATGATTTGTTGTTTGTTTTGTTTTAAATGCTTAATCTCATTAACTTCAGCCTTGATGAATTGTTCAATCTTTTGAAAATTTTTTTTATAATCTTTTGATTTTTTACGAAGCATTACTTTGGCTTCTTTAATTTCTTTAAAATAATCTTTCATCACTTCTTTTTTTTAAATACTAAACAAGTTCCATTGTTACAATATCTTTTACCTGTTTGCTTAGGTCCATCTTCAAAAATATGTCCATGATGACCACCACATTTTTTACAATGATACTCAGTGCGAGGATAACCAATGTGCATATCTGTTTTAGTTTCAAATACTCCTGGTAAAGCATCATAAAAAGAAGGCCAACCTGATCCACTGTCGTATTTAGTTTTAGACTCAAAGAGTTTAGTTCCGCAGCCAACACAATAATAAGAGCCTTCTCTTTTTTCGTTATTTAATGGGCTAGATCCTGGGGACTCAGTACCCTCTTGTCTTAAAATATAATTTTGTTCTGGAGTTAAATTTGGATCCCAATCTTTATTGCTCATCCTTTATTTTCTCATCAACTCCATAAGGAGTAAAGGGAACTTTTTTGTCTTCTGGACATGCCTCATCAATCTTAACAACTTTAGCTGGTACGCCCACCATTGTTGCAAATTCTGGAACATCATTAACTACAACTGCATTAGAAGCGATTTTTGCACATCTTCCAATCTTAATGGGTCCTATAATTTGTGCGCCCGAGCCAAGGACTACCTGGTCACCTATAGTTGGATGTCTTTTTTGTTTTCTTTGAGCATTTGAATTAATGCTAGGAGATATCCCGCCTAAAGTTACAGCATGATAAATAGTTACATTATCACCTATCTCGGAAGTTTCACCAATAACAACTCCCATGCCATGATCTATAAATAAATTTTTACCAATTTTAGCTCCTGGATGAATTTCGATACCAGTAAAAAATCTTGAAGCTTGAGAAATTATACGTGCTAGTAAATCAAAACCTGCTAAATAAAAAAAATTTGCAATTTGATGAAAAAAAATAGCCTTAACTCCTGGGTAAGTTAATATAATACTTAAAATAGATTTTGCTGCTGGATCTCTTGCTTTAATAGAATTTAAATAATCAATCATACTTATATGTATATAATGTCTACTTGATAAATTAAAAGATCTGTTTATAAACAATTGAATATGAGTAGACCTTTTCACTTGGCTATCCCTGCTGGAGACTTAGATGTGGCAGTGTCTTTTTACCAAAATATACTAGGCTGCAAACTTGGCAACAAAGAAGAGGGAAAATGGATAGATGTTGATTTTTGGGGCAATGAATTGACATTACACAAAACTCTTACAAAACTACCAAAGGAAAGACATAATGTTGATATGGGTTCAGTATCTGTACCTCATTTTGGCGTT
>ERZ889217.1384-NODE-1384-length-12441-cov-21.010092_pt1 | contig 12441 bp, 15 predicted proteins | sample MGYA00521098_ERZ889217 | MGnify/ENA primary metagenome ERZ889217 (study PRJEB32303, sample SAMEA104408613) | aquatic metagenome | biome: Brackish water; feature: Pelagic; material: water | place: Baltic Sea | collected 2014-06-10T22:04:00 | depth 2,362 m ...
GTGAAAGCCGAAACCATGGCCGACCAGATCCTCAAGGACCTGAAGCTGGCTTAAGTCCGCCCCAAGCCAGGGCCGCCAGGCTTTCCAACGCCAGGTTTGGGGCCACCGTGAAGGTCACCCCCTGGGCCGCCAGCAGGGGTGCCAGCTGGCCACCATCCCCCCCGGTGAGCCAAAGCTGGCAGGCCCCACCTGGTCCGCCGGAGCCCCTGGCTTCCTGCCAGGCCAGGGAGATTGCGGCCGCCACCGCCTCCAGGCAGCCCCGCACCATGGCTTCGCGGGTCACCAGCGGCCAGGGCCCTGGACTGGGCTCCTGCCACCAGGCCTGATCGAGCTCGGGCAACAGGGCCGTGCCCCCCGCCAGGGCCCGCAATTGCAGGGCCACCCCCGCCGCCAGCCGGCCACCGCAGAAGCGGCCGTCCCCCGCCACCAGGGTGAGGCTCAGGGCCGTGCCGGCATCGGCCACCAACACCGAAGCCCCTGGGCTGATCAAGTTTTGGCGCCGCCAGGCCCCCCAGCCGACCAGGGCCCGATCGATGCCCAGCCAGGGGGGCAGTCCCCCCAGGGGCACCTGCTCCAGGGTCAGGCGCCGAGCAGCGGGCGGATCCAAACCCATGGGCAGCTCCCCTACCCCCGCCCAGGCCCGCCACCGAGCCAGCGGGATCGGCAGGGGGTGGGGCGCGGCAGCGGTGTGGAAGCAGCGCAGGTCAACCGCTCCCAAGGGAACGGGCCGATCGGTGGCTCCAGCCCCTGCGGCCCCATCGCCGCCACCAAGCTCAGCCCAGTGCCAGCGACTATTGCCAAGTAACACCACCGCCCCGGGGGCCGGATCAGCCCAGGCCGCCCCAGGGGCCATCGCCACCTAAATGCCCTCGCCCATCACCCCGGGCAGGTGGATGCCGCATTCCTGCTTGAGGCCGCCAAAGCGGGTGGCCCGGCCCGTGTTGGTGCCGTCATCAGGCCCACTGGAATGCCAGTCGCCCACGGTGGAATAGCCCTGTTCAAACAGGGGATGCTGGGGCAAGTTGTGCTCCTGCATGTAATAAAAAACGTCCTTGGGCGTCCAATCGAGCAGGGGCCGCAACGACCAGCGCTGGCGCACAAGGGCCACAGGGTCCATGGCCTGGCGATGGTCGGTCTGACCGCCGCGCACGCCGCTGGCCCAGCAGCGAACGCCCAGGGCCTCCATCGCCCGGTCCAGGGGTTCCACCTTGCGCAAGCGGAGATAGTGCTCCATGTCCTCGAGCTTGCCGGTGCTCCAGAGCTGGCCATGGAGGGCCTCCATCCGGGCCGGGCTGAGCTCGGCCTGGGCAACGATCAGCCGCAGATCGAGCAGGGCGGTGAGGGTTTCGGCGTAGCGATAGGTCTCGGGGGGGAGGTAGCCCGTGTCGACCCAGATCACCGGCACGGGCCGATCCAGGCGGCTGATCTGGTGCAGCAACACCGCCGATTGGATGCCAAAGCTGGTGGTGAGGACAAAACCATCGCCGAAGGTCTCAAGCCCCCAGCGCAGGCGGCTAGCCGCATCGCCCTGGGCCAAGGCCTGGGCGATCAACTCGGGATCGAAGGCGGGATCCAGGTCAGGCTCGCCGCGCCGCTCTAAGGGAGCAAGGGTGCTTGTCATGGCTCCCATCTTCTCGCGCCGACGACTCTGGTTAGGGTTTGGGACATCCGCCCCCTGGAGACCGCTGCGCCGATGGTGCCGACCCCCAAGCCCGCTCCCGTGGTGATTGCCGGTGGCGGTTTCGGTGGCCTAACCACGGCCCTGGCCCTGGCGGCCCATCACCGGCATCCGCCGATCCTGTTGATCGAGCCCCAGGAGCGCTTCCTGTTCTTGCCCCTGCTCTACGAACTGTTGAGCGGTGAATTGCGGCGCTGGGAGGTGGCCCCCCGTTACGACGCCCTGCTGGCCGGCCGGGGGGTGGCCTGGTTGCGTGACCGGGTCGCCCACATCGACACCGCCGGCCACAGCCTGCAGACCGACTCCGGCCGCCAGGTCGCCTACAGCCGGCTGGTGCTGGCCACCGGCGGCCGCAGCGACGACTTCGGCATTCCCGGTGTGGCCGAGCACGCCCTCGACTTCCGCAGCCTGGCCGATGTTGAGCGGCTGCACGCGCTGATCCAGCGGCTGAAGCAACGCCAACGGCCCCTGCAACGGCTGGTGGTGGTGGGGGCGGGCCCCAGCGGTGTGGAACTGATCTGCAAACTGGCCGACCTGCTCGAGGGCAGCACGATTTTGGAGCTGGTCGAACAGGGGCCCGAGCTCCTACCCAATGGCCGCTCCTTCAACCGGGACCAGGCCCACAGCGCCCTGCTGCGCCGCGACATCCACCTACGCACGGGCACCAGGGTGGAGGGCATCGATGCCAGCGGCCTGGAGCTGGTGCGGGGCGGGGCTGCCCCCATGGCCGCTGCCGAACCATCGCCAGGCGGTGAGGCCTTGCCAGTGCAACGGGAACGGCTGCCGGCGGATGCGGTGATCTGGACCGCCGGCATGGCGGCCAACCTGCCGCCGATCAGCCCGGCCCCCGAGCGCGATCGCCGCGGCCGGTTGGTCTGCCAAGGCGACCTGCAGGTCACGGGCCTGCGTGACGTCTTTTCCCTGGGGGATGGGGCCGTCTGCGGCGACGACCAGCCCCCCCTTCCGGCCACGGCCCAGGTGGCCTACCAGCAGGCCCAACAGCTGGCCGCCAACCTGCTGCTCTCCCTAGCCGATCAACCGCTCAAGCCGTTCCAGTGGAACGACTTAGGCGAAATGGTCGGCCTGGGCATCGGCCAGGCGAGCCTCACGGGCCTGGGCCTCACCCTGGCCGGTCCAGCCGCCTTCCAAATCCGCCAGCTCGCCTACCTGGCCCGCATGCCAGGGCTGTCCCACCAGCTGCGGGTCGCCGCCGGCTGGCTAGCGGACTGGCGATGAGCCCCCCCTCCGTGGCAAGGGATCCCGGGTCCCGGACGCAGGCCCAGGGCCTGCTGCCGCCCCCAGAGGGCCTGCTGCTTGATGCCATGGGCACCTTGATCGGCCTGCGCCAGTCCGTGGGCCACACCTACGCCGCCCTGGCCGCCGACCACGGCCTCAGCGTCGATGCCGCGGCCATCGATGCGGTTTTTCCACGCATCCACCGCCAAGCGCCGCCCCTGGCCTTCCCGGGCCTCGATGGCGCTGCCCTGGAGGCCGCCGAACGGCAGTGGTGGGCTGAACGCATCGCCGCCGCCCTGGAAGCCGCCGGTCTGGAGGAGCCCCTGCCGCCGGCCCTGGCCGATGCGTTGTTTGATCGTTTTGCCCAGGCCGATCTCTGGCGGGTCTACGACGACGTGGCCGCCGCCCTGGAGCGCTGGCACCGCCGCGGCCTGCGGCTGGCGGTGGTCAGCAATTTCGATGGGCGCCTGGTCGGCCTGCTGCGGGATCTGGGGCTGGCCGACTGGATCTCGGTGGTGGTGGTTTCCAGTGCAGCCGGGGCCGCCAAACCCGATCCGGCCCCCTTTGCCCTGGCCCTATCCCAACTCGGCCTCAGCCCCGCCCAGGCCTGGCATGTGGGCGACAGCCCGGAAGATGAAATCGGGGCCCGGTTGGCAGGCCTCCCCTGTGTGCGGATCCGCCGACCTTGAAACAGGCCGTCCTGCTGGGGCGCACCGCCGGTCTGCGCCCCTCGGTGGAGCGCCGCCTCGAGCGCATTGCCCAACGCCGCCATCCCGAATCCCACGGCGCCGACCTGCTCAGCCTGCAGCGCCTCGCCCAGGAAAGCCTGGAGCTGGAGCTGCCCCTCAGCCTGGTGATCGATGGCCGCGGCCTCAACCGGCTGCTCTGGATCGGCCCGCTTGAGCAGTCCGGCCGGCTGCTGGAGCGCCTGCCCGGCTCGGCCCGGCGCCATGGCCCTGGCCTGCGCCTGATCACCTGCACCCCAGCACGCCAGCTCGAGCCCCAGGGCAGTGAGGCGGTGGTGGGGGTGGATCTGGGCCCCAGCCAGTGGCTCCGCTATGCCCAGCAGCCCCAGGCCGGCGGCCACTGGCCGGCAGGGCTCTATGGCCTGGGCTCAAGCAAGGCAGGCACCCATCCCTGGCAAGTACTAGCCGAAGGGGCCCTGGAGGATCTCTGCGCCCTGGACCAAAGCAGCGGTCCGGGTCCAGAGCGGGGCGCCCTCCCCGCCGCCACCCCCTCGGGCCGGGAACGGGTGCTGCTGCTGGCCCTCAGCAGCAGCGATCGCCAGGCCAGCCAGCGCCAGATCGCCGAACTGGAGGGGCTGGTGCGCAGCGCCGGCGCCGATCCTGTGGGGGTGGTCGAGCAGCGCCGCTCCGAGCGGGCCGCCCACAGCCTCTGGGGGGAAGGCAAGGTGATGGAGGCCGCCCTGGAGGCCCGCAAACTGGGCGCCACCCTGGTGGTGACCGACCGGGAGCTGGGCCCCTCCCAGGCCCGCAACCTGGAGCGGGTCCTGGACCTGCCCGTCAGCGATCGCAGCGAGCTGATCCTCGACATCTTTGCCCAACGGGCCGCCAGCGCCGCCGGCCGCCTGCAGGTGGAACTGGCCCAGCTGCGCTACCGCTTGCCCCGCCTCAGCGGCCGTGGCCTCAGCCTCTCGCGCCAGGGCGGCGGCATCGGCACCCGCGGCCCGGGCGAAACCCAGCTGGAGAAAGACCGCCGCACCATCGCCCGCCGCATCGACAAGCTCCAGGCCGACGTCGGCAAACTCGGCGACCACCAGGCCCGCCTGCGCCAGGGGCGCCAGGGCCAGCGGCGCCTAGCCCTGGTGGGCTACACCAACGCCGGCAAGAGCTCCCTGCTCAATGCCCTCAGCAAACCGGCGGCGGGGGAGGGGGTGCTGGCCGAAAACAAACTGTTCGCCACCCTCGATGCCACAACCAGGCGCATCAGCCGGGCCGATCCCGCCGGCGGACCGCCCCAAACCCTGCTGCTCACCGACACGGTGGGCTTCATCCGCGAACTGCCGCCGCCCCTGGTGGAAGCCTTCCGCACCACGCTTGAGGAAACCCTCGAAGCCGACCAGCTCCTCGTGGTGGTGGACCTGGCCGATCCGGCCTGGAACGACCAGCTCGACACGGTGCACGCCATCCTCGATGGCCTGGGCAGCTCCAGTCCCCGCCGGCTGATCGCCAACCAGATCGATCGCTGCCCCGCCGCCGCCCTGGACCAGGCCCGGATCCGTGATCCCGAGGCCCTGTTTGTGTCGGCCACCGCCGGGCTAGGCCTCCAGAACCTGCGCGACTGGATCTTCCAGGCGCCATCCCCTGGACCAGCCCCGGCATCACCCCAGCCGAGTGGCACGCCCTAGGTCCGGGCCCGCTGTAGCCGCCGCCACACAAACCCCCCCCAACGGGGGCCACGGGCAGACCTCCTGTGGCACGATCAACGACGTTGGCCCATTCCGCATCCCTCCCTGCCATGGCTCTGCAGCTCGGCGATACCGTCCCCGATTTCACCCAGGACTCCCAGCTCGGTCCGATCAACCTCTACGACTTCGGCACCGATAGCTGGGTTGTGCTGTTCTCCCACCCCGCCGACTACACCCCGGTCTGCACCACCGAACTGGGTGAGGTGTCGCGCCTGCGTCCCGAGTGGGAGAAGCGCAACGTCAAGACCATCGCCCTAAGCGTCGATTCGGCCGAAAGCCACAAGGGCTGGATCGGCGACATCAACGACACCCAGCAGACCAGCGTCGACTATCCGATCCTGGCCGATGCCGACAAGAAGGTGAGCGATCTCTACGGGATGATCCACCCCAACGCCCTCAACAACCTGACGGTGCGCTCGGTCTTCATCATCGACCCCAACAAGAAGCTGCGCCTGCAGATCACCTATCCCGCCAGCACCGGCCGGAACTTCCAGGAAATCCTGCGGGTGATCGACTCCCTGCAACTCACCGATTACCACTCCGTGGCGACCCCGGTGAACTGGAAGGATGGCGAAGACTGTGTTGTGGTGCCCTCGATCTCCACCGAAGACGCCCGCGCCAAGTTCCCCAAAGGCGTCACCGAAGTCCGTCCCTACCTGCGCTTCACCCCCCAACCCAACAAGTGAGTTGAGGCGGATCCTGCCTGGGCAATGACCCGGCGCAGGGGATGCCCCCCTTCGATGATCCAGCTGCCCTCCCATCATGGGAGGGCTTTTTGCTGGCTTGCCCCACGGCGATGCGCGTTCTCGGGCTGATGAGCGGCACCAGTGCCGATGGGATCGATGCGGTGCTGGCCAGCTTTTCGGGCCGGCCGGAGCGACCCCGCTGGCAGCTGCTCCATAGCCTCAACGTCCCCTATCCGGCCGGCCTGCGGGACCGACTTCTGGCCGTGGGCCAGGGCCAGAGCCGCCCCGCCGCCGCCCTGCTGGATCTGGCCGAGGCCGTAACCGAGGCCCAGGCAGGGGCGGCCCGGGCCTGCGATCCCCAAGGCCAGGCCGAGCTGGTGGGTTGCCACGGTCAGACCCTCTGGCACCGTCCGCCCCAGGGGTCCCGCCGCGGTGCCAGCTGGCAACTGCTGCAGGGTCCCCTGCTGGCCGAATTGCTGGCCACACCGGTGGTCTTCGATTTCCGGGCCCAGGACCTGGCCCTCCGGGGCCAGGGGGCGCCGCTGGTGCCGGCCGCCGATGGGGCCCTATGGCCGGCGATCGGGGGTTGGCGGGCCCTGCTCAACCTGGGCGGCATCGCCAATCTCACCCTGCTGCCACCGAGCTCGGGGCCCGAGCGCCAGGCGCCGATCCAGGGCTGGGATTGCGGCCCGGCCAACAGCCTGCTGGATCTCGCCGTTAGCCAGTTCAGTGGCGGCAGCCTCAGCTTTGATGCCAATGGCGCCTGGGCCAGCCAGGGCCAGATCAACGAGGTCCTGGTCAACCAATGGCTGCAGGAGCCCTACCTGCAGCAGGCGCCCCCCAAGTCCACGGGCCGGGAGCTGTTTGGCGCCGTGGATCTCGAGCGCCGCCTCCAGGCCCTGGAGCAGGCGGCCCAGGCCCGGGGCGAAAGCCTCCAGGCCGCTGATGCCCTGGCCAGCCTCACCGCCTTCACGGCCGCGGCCGTGGCCCAGGACCTCGGCCGCGGCCCCATGCCCCTGGAGCTGCTGGTGGCGGGCGGCGGCGCCCGCAATCACCTGCTGATGGCAGAGCTGCGCCGCCGCTGCCGCGGCCTGGCCGTGCGTCCCCTGGCGGAGCTGGGCATCGGCGACAGCGAACGGGAAGCCCTGGCCTTTGCCCTACTGGCCTGGTGGCATACGCTCGGCCATCCCGGCTCCCGTCCCTCGGTCACCGGCGCCCGCCAAGCCGCGGTGCTGGGGGTCTGCGCCAGGCCCCAAGGCCGGCCCTAGGCCCGGGGCCGGTTAAGGCGCAGGCGCCTGGGGGCTCCGCGCAGGCGCTTGGGCTCGGCCTGATCCTGCTGCTCGAGGGCCTGGCGAAAGTTGTCGGTGTCCTGGGCTGTCGTGGCCGCTGGAGCGGGGGCAGCCGCGGCCCGCAGGGCGGCCTGTTGCTGCTCGTACACCTCCAGCCCCTGCTGGATCAACACCCGGGCCATGTTGCTGACCGTGCGGGCCTCGGCCTCGGCCACGGCCCCAAGGCGCTCGCAAACATCTTCCGGCAGCACCACCTGAATCCGAGGCGACTTGGGTCGGCCACTGGTGGAGTTCTGACGGGTCGCCACAGAGTCAGGCCAAAGCGCGAAGGACAGGGACCCCAGGGAAGGGGCGAAAAGTCGCTCGGGACCCGCTGGCCCCGAGCGGCACCGGCTGATGCCGGTTGATGCCGGCTGGCACCGGATGGCACCGAGAAGAACGGATCCCCTCGAGTATCCACGAGTGTACTCAGATCCACAAGGGTAGTATCCGGGACTATGCTTGGCTCCTTACCACCCAGCCCTGGACCCGATGGGAAAATCCGTGACAGCGCCCGCACTGGCCAGCCAGGGCGGGGCCCGTTCAGGCTTGGGCGGCCAAGGGGGGGGCAACCAGGCCCTGGATCAGGCCGCCGTCGCCCTACCCCTGGCCGCAGGCGGCAGCGCCCGTCGATCCACTGGAACCGTCAAAACCGCGGCTGCCCCAACGACTGCCCTAAAAGCCCCCGCCAAGACCGTGGCCGAAACCGCCAAGGGGGCAGCGAACAAGCCCGGAGCCCTCAAGGGCAGCAGGGCCCGCACCAGCAGCGGCCTGACAACAACCAAGACGGTGCAAGCCCTCGCCGACCAGGCCCGCACGGAACGCCGCCGCATGGCTGAACAAAGTGACGTGCTCGTTTCAGCGGTGATCAGCACCTACCTGCTCACCCATCTGCACCACGTGCTGCAACGGGCCGAGTTCGGGGCCCAGCAGGAGGGCCGCGCCGCCCTAGCCGCCAACTACGCCCAACTGCGCAAGGTGCTCTGCCTCGACGCCCGCACCATGGAAGACGCCTCCGCCAGCGGCCAACCCGAGGACTCCCCCCAGGCCGCCTGAGAACGGGGCTGATCCCAGGCAGCGGGTCCAGCGCCAGGGCCCAAGCAGGCTCCAACTCGTGCTGCTAGCTGTTTCAAATTCGTTTGCACCGGGGCCGACCTGCATAGGCTCAGATGGCGTGCAACCCAGCCATGGCCGAAGACCAGCCAACGCCTACCCCGGGGGGCGCCAAGAGCGCCGCCACCGGGGTTGTCCCTGACACCGTCAGTGACACCGTCAACGGCAACGTCAATGGCAACGCCGCCAGCCTGTATCAACGGATCAGCCAGGACCCGGACCTCACCCAGGCCCTGTTCCGCCAGGCCCTACAAAACCCTTCAGGCACCCTCGAACAGATCTGCCGCCTCGGCGATACCTGGGGCCTGCCGGTCAGCATTGAGCAGGTGAAGGCCCACATCAGCACCCTGGACGACGCCGGCAGCAAGCACTGGCTGCTGAAGGCCCGCGGGGGCCTCTAGGGCGGAGCGCTGGCGCCGGGGGCCCCCACCTCCCTGGGCCCAGCTGAAAAACAGCCAGTAGCTGACGATCGCCAAACCGGCGGCCACCACTAGGGCGGCCACCTGTTCGAGTCGCTTGATCATGGCCCTGGCCGCAACCGCACCCCTGCAGTCTGCCGCTCAGGGGATGATGGGGGCACGCCTGTAGCCCTGTCCCCGTGCTTCGTCTGGAACGTGTTTCAAAGATTTACCCCACCGGCGAGGTGCTGAAGGACGTCACCTGGGAAGTCAAGGCCGGCGATCGCATTGGTTTGGTGGGGGTGAATGGGGCTGGCAAATCGACCCAGATGCGCATCATTGCCGGCCTGGAGGAGCCCACCAGCGGCCTGGTGGTGAAGCAAGGGGAGCCACGCATTGCCTACCTGCAGCAAGAATTCGATGTGGACCTGGCCCGCAGCGTCCGCCAGGAGCTCTTCCAGGCCTTCGGCGAAGCCGCCCAGGTGCTGAATCGCCAGCGCCAGGTGGAAGACGAAATGGCCAGCGACAAGGCCGCCAGCGACCCGGACCATCTCGATGAACTGATCCACGAACTGGGCCGGCTGCACAGCCGCTTCGAGGCCCTCCATGGCTACGAGCTTGATGCCCGCATCGACAAGCTGCTGCCCACAATCGGCTTCACCCCCGAAGGCGCCGAACAGCCGGTAGGCGACTATTCAGGCGGTTGGCAGATGCGAATTGCCCTCGGCAAAATCCTGCTGCAAGACCCCGATCTGCTGCTACTCGATGAGCCCACAAACCACCTGGATGTGGAAACGATTCAGTGGCTGGAGGGCTATCTAATTGAGCAGACCGTGCCCCTGGTGGTGATCAGTCACGACCGGGCCTTTCTTGATCGGGTCTGCAACCAAATCGTTGAAACCGAGCGGGGCATCTCGCGCAGCTACCTGGGCAACTACAGCCAACACTTGGAGCAGAAAGCCTTCGAACGGGAAGCCAGCCAGGCCGCCTTCGAGCGCCAACAAAAGGAACTCTCCACCCAGCAGGCCTACATCGACCGCTTCCGGGCCAGTGCCACCCGCAGCACCCAGGCCAAAAGCCGCGAAAAACTACTCGACAAGGTGGAGCGCGTCGAAGCACCGGTGGATGCCCTGGGAGGCCCCCGCTTCAGTTTCCCGCCGGCACCCCGCTCCGGCCGCCAAGTAGCCCTGCTTGACAACCTCACCCACAGCTACGGCGATCGCATCCTGTTTCTCGGCGCCGAATTGGAAATCGAGCGGGGCGATCGCATCGCCTTTGTGGGGCCCAATGGGGCCGGTAAATCAACCCTGCTGCGGCTAGTGATGGGCATGGAGGAGCCCCTCGAGGGCAAAGCCAGCCTGGGGGACCATAATGTGATCGCCGGCTATTTCGAACAGAACCAGGCCGAGGCCCTCGATCTCAATAAAAGCGTGATCGACACCCTGTTCGAGGCGGTGCCGGATTGGACCCAAAGCCAGGTGCGCTCCCTGCTGGGCAGTTTCTGCTTCAGCAACGACTCCGTCTTCAAACAGGTAGGCCAACTCAGTGGTGGCGAAAAGGCGCGTCTAGCCCTGGCCTTGATGCTGCTCAGTCCCTGCAATTTGTTGGTACTCGATGAGCCCACCAACCACCTCGACATCCCCGCCAAGCAGATGTTGGAGGATGCCCTAATGGAGTATGAAGGGGCCGTACTTGTTGTGTCCCACGACCGCTATTTCATCTCGCGGGTGGCCAACCGCATCGTCGAATTGCGGGATGGCGAACTGGTGCTGTATCGGGGCGACTACGCCTATTACCAGGAAAAGAAAGAGGAAGAACGACTAGCCGCCCACGAGCTGAGCCTGGAACGGGAGCTGGAAGCGAAACGACGCGCCAGCAAGGAGAAGCAAAAAGCCAAGGCCGCTTCAGGCAAGTTGGCCGCGGCCGGCAAGGGCTGAAGACGCCAAGGGCTGAAGCCGCTTCAGGGGAAGGGGGGCCGGCCTGGCGCTTGCCGTAAGGGCTGCGTCCCGAACCGAAGGGCTGCGAAGCGGCAATCCCATGGCCTGACAAGGCTCGAGCAGCCCCATGGACGCCCCATGGCAAGGGGGACCCTTTATCAAACTTCATGCCCCCGTAGGCATGAAGACCCATTTCGCTGGACTCACCCCAATTGTGTGCATAACCTGACCGTATCCATTGCGACAGTTTGGCCATGGGTTCCCATATCAGCAACGCCTCCTTCCTGTCCCAGGCTTCGCAGAACCGCGGCCCCTATCGGGCCAACCTCGAGCATGGCCAGACCTTGGGCGCCAGCGCCCCAGACCATGTGGACAGCTATTTCGAATGCATCACGGCCTGCTCCCTCGATGACGGCGAGTGCGTCACCCGCTGCGTCGAAACCCTGCGGGACAACAGCTGATCCACCCCAGACCAGCGCCCCCTGACCCGGCTTGCGGGCCTGCCCCCAACGACTCGCCCGCAACCGACCAGACCCCTGAGCCCCACCAAGCCGCGGCGGGCACCGGGCCCAGTGCCGAAATCCTGACCGGGGATCGGCAACTAAGGCGGGACTATCAACTGCGCTGGGATTTTTACTCTGTGGCGATCGATACGCGAGTAGGCGAAACATTTCGTAGTGTTTAGCCGGACCCCCATGTCCCCTTGCGTCGTCCGCCATGTCCGAACCGCTCGCCCTCACCCTTGGCCAGAAATTCGAACTGGAACGCATGATTCGGGTGATCGACTCCACGGCCGATCTTCAAGCCCTCCAGGGCCTCGCCAAGCAGCTGCTGCAGGCCTGGCACAGCCAAAAAGCCGCCACCGAGTGGGTCATGCGTCAAAAGTTCAGCGATCCGCCCCGGATCGGTCTTGATCCCAGCTCCTTGCTAGCCCACTTCGATCCCCCCAGTCCCTCCGATTCCGGCTCCCACCAGGGCTGATCGCCCAGCCCCTAACCGTTAGGAACCCGTATCGGTTCCAAGCCCATCATTCAACGCTCTTAGGGCAGGTAAGCCCAGGCGATCCGGTCATTTTCAGGCCTCCCCACCGTTTCCTTCTCCAACGCCATGAACGCCCATCCCTACCTGCTTGGCTTTCTGGCCTTCGGGGCCGCCTGCAGCAGCCTCTGGGCCTGGAAGATCGCCCATCGGCGCCCTGCCGGTCCATGATGGATCTAAGCGCATGGGCTGGGATCCCGCCGTCCCGTCGCCGTCACCGCAGCCGATGACTGACCTGCTCACCCACCTGTTTCCCCTGATCTACGGCGGATTTTTCCTGCTGTTGCTCTGGCAGGCCTTCCGGGTGATGGCCCGGGGATTCAGTGCGGTGCCCCGGCCAAACGATCCCCTACCCAGCAACGGAACCGATCGCACCGGACGGCTGACCATCCATCCAGAGCTCCTCGATTCCGAGGGTCAGTTAACCCGGGATGACCTGCTCACCGTGCGCTTCAGCGCCGACCAGGACCCGCCCTTGAGCCCCAGCGACGCCCAGCCTTGAGCCCTTGGGGGAGCAGGCCTTGAGCCCTTCGGGGGGCAAGCCTTGATCCCCAGGGACACGCAGTAGGAGAATCCCTGGAGCACGCCAACTGGTACAA
>ERZ889217.1386-NODE-1386-length-12422-cov-74.495270_pt1 | contig 12422 bp, 13 predicted proteins | sample MGYA00521098_ERZ889217 | MGnify/ENA primary metagenome ERZ889217 (study PRJEB32303, sample SAMEA104408613) | aquatic metagenome | biome: Brackish water; feature: Pelagic; material: water | place: Baltic Sea | collected 2014-06-10T22:04:00 | depth 2,362 m ...
TCCAGTTGAGCCGCAGGGCGCCGCTGCTGCCCAGGGCCGTGCCGATGCCGCTGCGGGCGGTGGCTGCGCCCAGCAGGCTCTCCACGGTCGCTGCCCCCGGTGGCGATGGCAGCCCCAGCAGGGCCGCCGAGCCCTGCCAGCGCTCCAGATGCTCCGCCAGCAGCCAGGCCCGGCCGGCCTCCACCAGCACCGTTTCAAACAGGCCGTCGGCCAGCAGCAGGCCCCGATCGTCGAGCGGTATGGCCAGGTCAGCGGGGCTGCCCCAGCAACCATGCCCCGAGCCATCCCCCAGCCAGGCAATCGCGGCGGCCATGGGCTGGGGGCGATTCACGCCAGGGCCTCCAGCAGCGGTTGCAGTTTCCAGCCCAGCTCCTCGGCTTCGGCGGCGGGATCGGAGTCGGCCACGATGCCGCAGCCGGCGTGGGCCCGTAGCCGCTGGCCCCGCAGCAGCAGCGAGCGGATCAGGATGCTGCTGTCGAACTGCCCGTCGGCCCCCAGCCGGAACAGGGAGCCGCAGTAGGGCCCCCGGGGTACCGGCTCCAGGCCGTGCAGCCGCTGGCAGGCCCGGATTTTTGGGGCCCCGGTGATCGAGCCCCCCGGCCAGCAGGCCCGCAGCAGGTCAATGGCGCTCAGCCCATCGCCCAGCTGGCCCCGCACCACCGAGGTGAGGTGGTGCACCTGGCGATAACTTTCCAGCCCCACCAGCTGGGGCACCTGGATCGAGCCTGGCTGGCACACCCGCCCCAGGTCGTTGCGCAGTAGGTCGACGATCATCACGTGCTTAGCCCAGCAGCCGGTGCAACCGCTGCCCAAGGTGGGAGGCTGCCCGCTTGGCCATTAAAGCTCTGGCGGCTACTGGGTAAATAGCCGCTGATTGCCATGGGCTTCCGCTTCCGCCGCTCCGCCATCCAGAAGCTCTGGTTTTCGTTCTGCAGCAAGCAGAAAACGCCACCTTTGATCATGCTGAACATACAGGCCGCGAGTTCGTAGAGGGACAGACCGGCGTTGGTGAAATTGCCCAGTCGTGGGCAACATTTACGGCGCGCACGTTGGCATCACTCACCCAGGTCATTACAACTTAGGTGGTGAGCGTGGCACTGCTGAGCAGGGCGCTGCTTTCAGCGAGGAGCGTAAAATGCGAGGTCTATTAATAAAGGTGTGGATAACCCTGGGCTTTGGTCAGGTCATCAGCCGAGACTCATTTCCTTGCCTTGAGGAGAATTGGCTCCTATGCAGTTGTCCAGACTATCCTTAGCTCATCCGGAGCAAGAAGGTGGATAGGAAACTGCAATGGCGTCATGCCGTAGCCAACATCAACGTGGCCATTAGAATGAGAAATCAACGCTCTGTAACAGAATCCTGCAGTTTCCAAGGCTGCTGGAGCGATTTGCTAGCAAGGATACGAATCAAATCGCTGGGTGGTCCAGCTTGCCGATGAAGCGTTGGTACGCACTAGGGATTTCAGTGTTGTTGGTGGGTGGCCTAGCTACACCCTCGCTGGTGGAGGCCCGCGGGGGCGGCGGTGGTTTCGGCGGCGGTGGCGGTGGTTTTCGTGGCGGTGGGGGTGGTTCCTACCGCTTCAGTGCTCCACCTATGGAAGCTGCACCCAGGATTGATTCGGCCCCTGTGGAACGCGCGGCCCCGGATATTGATCGTGAAGCCCAAGTTTCCGCTGGCGGCTGGGCCGATCGACCGGCCGACCGCAACCTGGATCAAGGCTATCGAGGCAGTAGTCACCTTTACGGCGCAGGTAGCCGGAGCTCGTGGACGGGGCACAACATCTCACCCGATCAGTTCAACCGCTTCAACAAAGGTGGCTGGAATAATGATCGGATTGGTAATCAATTCGACAACGATCGCTTTAATCGCCAAGTGAATCTGGAGAACAACTTTTACAACCGTAATTATGGAGATTGGAACAGGAGTTGGGGAGATGACGGCTATTGGGGCAGTCGCCCTTGGGGGTATGGCTGGTATAATTGGGGGCCGGACACCTGGGATTGGTGGGGCGGCTCCTCTGTTGGTTGGGGGCTGGCAGCTCTGGCGGGGGCAGAGGTCATCACCGATCTTGTGAATACGGCCTCCGAACAGCAATCCCCGGTGATTGATGTGCCTGATAGCGATTACCAGCTCAACTACGCCACGGTGGATTCAGTGGGCTCCGGCGGTACCGACTTCAGCTATGCGGTGGCTGGCAGTCCGCCAGTGAAGGGTGCGGCCAACTGCCAGCAGGGCCTGCTGGATGGTCAGGTACCGAGCACCGCTTCCCAGGCCCAGCTGCTCAATGCAGCATGCCAAGTGGCCTACGGACCCGATCCCAAGGGCACTCCCCTGCCGGAGAGCTTGGCGGGCCGACTTCCTGGTTGGACCCGGGATCTTCTCGTTCTAGCTCTTGGTGGTGGGGTCGCTGTGGCCGGCTGGCAACTTCTGGAACGCCGGCGCAACTCATCAGCCAAGACTGATGGGCATCACGCTCCGGTCACATGGAGTTGATGCTTGGGTAGGTTGAAACTTCCGAGTTTAATTTTTTTCATTTTTTATTCACATTATTTGATCCCTAGCAATGAAACTGCACCGTTTTTTGACTTTAAGTTTCAGTGCCGGACTGCTTTTGTCGACTGCGCTGCTTCCTCTCACGGCTGAGGCCCGCGGAGGTGGTGGTGGTTTCGGCGGCGGGGGCGGACGTGCCGGTGGCTGGGGCGGCGCCGGCGCTGGTGGTCGCAGCTGGGGTGGTGGAAGTTATCACTTCCAAAACAACGACTTCCAGCGGGGCTACCAGGGCAATCACCCGATGTATGGCGAGGGCACCCGTAGCAACTGGGGTGATGACAATCGGGTGAACGGTAGCTTCGACAACGACCGTTTTAACCGAAACGTCAATGTCAACAACAACTTCTACAATCGTGATTACAACGGTTGGAACAACAACTGGCGCAACGGTGGCTACTGGGGCAACCGCCCTTGGAGAACTGGTTCGTATGGCGGTTGGGGTGGCTGGGGCTGGTGGGGTGCCAGTTCCGCGGCCTGGGGCCTGGCAGGCTTGGCCACTGGTGCAGCCATCACCGGTCTGGTTGATGCTGCTTCCAACAACAGTTCTTCTGTAATTGTTGTTCCGAATACCAGCTACGAGCTCAACTACGGGTCCGTTGAAGCCGTTGGCACTTATGGCGCCAGCTTCAACTACAACGTCGATGGTCAACAGTTGATGGGTGCCGTGAACTGTCAGCAAGGGTTGCTCAACGGCCAGCAGCCCGGCACCTCCGACCAAGCCCAACTGCTCAACGCCGTCTGCCAGGTGGCTTACGGTTCTGGCAACTGAGACGTTCCGCCCCACTGAGGGGCTGCTGTGCCCACTCTTCTGCTGGAGGTTTAAGCCACGCCCACCGCGTCTCAGCAGGCCTTGCTGGCGAAGCAGGCAGCCATCGATACCGAACACCCTATGGGCTGGAGACATGCAGCCCATGGCGTTATAGGCCTGCAGCTGATGGGCAGGATTCGTCTGGGTTGCAGGAGCCGCTGGCTCTCCGGCATCACCAGTGAGAAACCCATGCCCAGGGCCTTAAGCCCGCCGCTGATCGTCGCAGCAAAAGAAATAAGCGGTAGCGCGATTTCCCGTGGAAGAGCTCATCACCCAATGTGCCCACAGCAGCCTGCGGATCTATCTCAAGGATGTGGCGTCTGATGCCCTTCAGGGAAGTCGATCGGGGAGTCCTTCCGCAAAAACTGGATCGGCTGCATTACCGCTGTGGTGGTCTGGCTGGTGTTTTTGCAAATGGCACGGCGGTCGCTGCCGCTCAGCCCAGAGACCGAGAACTGATCCGCAGCTCGGCGTAGCTCGAGGAACTAATCCGCGCCTTGTCAGCTGGCCAATGACGACGGCCGACGCCACCCGACTGAAGCAGCTCGTCCGCTTTCTGCTACGAGGCCTGCGCATTGGTGCCAGCACGGTGTCGATCGTGGAGCTGCTGCGCAACGAATGGACCGGCGGCATCAGCGCTGGCGAGGCCTGGCTGATGTTTCTGCAGGTGGAGCGGCGTCTGCCGCCCCTCAGCCGGGAGCCCGAGGAGTGATCCGCAGTTCGGCATAGCTGGTGGCCTTATCCAGCTCCCGGCTGAACCCCCAGTCAGGCAGCAGGCCAACCACCAGCTCCGCGGCGGTGCGTACCAGTGATCCCGCGCAGAAGTGCCCGCCAATCACGGTGCCGCTGTTGTCTGAGACAGCGATGTACAGGTGGGCGCCATTGGGCGAGAGGGTGCCAGAAAAGCTGAAGATCTCCAGCTCGCCGCGGATGGCTGTGGACGCCGCCGCTCCCGCGAAGCGCAGCTCGGCCACCGAGAGGCTGCCGATAGCGTTGATTACACAGCCGGCCTGCTCTCTCTGCTCGCCCATCCAAGCCTCAAGCGCCTGGCGGAGGTCATCTCCCGATATCAGCAGGAACGGCACAACCTTCATGGGCATGCGTCCCCCCACCAGGGGTGTTTATACCTGCGAGCTGCCCTGTTGCCTGCCGATGACCAGCAGAAGTAGGCTAATTGCCCCCAGTAGCGCCACCAGCAAGGCCACCACGAGCATGGTGCCCGCTAGGCCGCTGGCGTAAGAAGCAGTTAGCAGGTCAATCGCTGGGGATGGCTCACCCTTGGGATGGCTGAGCACTCCGCTGCTGAGTGCAGCTCGCACCTTGGCCTCAACCTCTGGCCACTGGCTGGGGCTGGTGCCGAGCTTCAGGACGCGGTCGCGCAGGCTGGCGAAGCCGAAGCCGTTCACCAACGCTCCACTGGCGGCAAAGCCCAGGGCAAACCCGAGCTGGCCGGTGGTGGTGCGGAAGGCGGTGACGGAGCCGAAGTAGCGGGCCGGAGCCTCCTGCACAAACAGCGCCGATTGCGGCACTGAGAGGAAGGCCAGGCCCGTGCCCGCCAGCACCAGGCCGGGCACAAAGGTGATGTAGGCGCTGCTGGGGCGGATGCCGGCGAGCAGCACCAACCCCAGCACCAGGGCAACGATGCCGCCCGCCATCAGCTGGGTGGTGCGGCGCCCCGGCGCCATCAGCCGGCCGGCCACCAGACCACCGCCGGCGAAGCAGATCAGCAGCGGTAGCTGGGCGAGGGCCACCTGGCTGGTGCTGAAGCGCTGCACCAGCTGCCAGAAGTTGCTGGTTTGCAGTTGCACCACTGCCTGGGCAAAGTTCCAGGCGATGCCGCTCACAATCGCCGCGGCAAACAGCCCACGGGTGTAGAGCGCTACCGGGAAGATGGGCTCCTGGCGGCGACGCTCGATCCACAGATGAAGGGCGAACAGCAGCACTCCGCCCAGGGTGGGCATCCAGAACAGGGGCGCCGAGAAGCCGCTGACGGCGTGGCTGACGCCGCTGAGAAACAGCACCATCGCCAGGGCGATGCTGATCAATCCCGGCCAGTCGGCCCGCAGCTCGTGGTTGGCCGGCATCTCGGGCAGCAGCACCGGGATCAGCGGCAGGCACAGCAGGGCGATCACGGGCACCAGGCCTAGGGCCAGGCGCCAGCTGCTGTCCGCCAGCACGCCGCCCAGCAGCGAGCCGCCGATGAACCCCGCGATGATCAGCAGGTTCCAAACCCCAAGGGCCTTGCCCAGTTGCTCGGGCTTGCTCACGAAGCGCACCGAGGCGAAGGTGAGGGCCAACACAGCGCCCACGCCGATGCCCACCAGGGCGCGGCCGACCAGGAAGAGGCCTGCATTCGGGGCCGCCAAGGCGATGCCATCGCCGGCGATCGAGAGCAGCAGCGAGGCCATCAGCACCTGACGGCGCCCAAGGCGATCGCCCAGAAAGCCCATCAACAGAACGGTGGCGGCCTGGGCCAAGGTCGAGATGCTGGCGGCCAGGGCCAGCGTTGAACCCTGCATCTGCAGGGCGGCGCCGGCCTTCACCAGGGCGGTGTTGGCCACGGTCGGATCAATCAATTGGAGGCTGGCCAGCACCCCTAGAAAGGGCACCGCCAGCGCATGGGTGGATTTGTCGCTCATGCGGGGATCAGGCAGGTGGACGGCAGGGTTGCGGGCCAGCGCGGAGTGGTGGCGGTGGAGCGGCTGATGGCCACCAGCTGACCGCGGCGTTGCAGGGGGCTGCGCCAGGGGTGGCTGGGTGCGGCGGCCAGGGTCACCCGATCGCCGACGCGGTCAAACGACACGGGGCCGTCCGGGGCATCGGCAAGCCAGAGCTCTCCCTTGGCACGGAGCACCTCGGGACCCAGCTGAGCCGCCCAGGCCAGCACGCGGCTGCGCTCGAGCGGTTCGAGTTGCAACCACCGGTCACTGCGCACCAGTTGCCGTTCGCTGTGAAACGGCGGTGCTGGCTGTTGCTGCCGGGCCTGGAGTTGCTCCCGTAACCAGTGCTGGCGCTGCTCCGCTTCTGCCGCCACCAGCAGATCGCCCTTGCTGAACTGCAGTACGTCGACACCGTCGAACTGCTGCTGCACCAGCTCGCCCACCCAGGGGTCGTGCCATAGGGCTTCGATGCGCTCCAGGTCGACGACCAGCAGCAGCCGCGCCAGGGCCAGGCCGTGCAGCTGCAGTTGGCTGGCCACCCGCTGGGGGATGGCCATGCCGCTGGTTTCAATTAGCACATGCGCCGGAGGCTGCTCTCGCCGGGCCAGCTCCAACAGCGCCGCACCCAGGCCATCGCGCAGGGTGCAGCACACGCAGCCACCGCCCAGCTCGAGCACCCGGCCATCGGCCTGGCGCAGGCGCTCGGCGTCGATGTTGATGCTGCCGAGGTCGTTGACCAACAGGGCCCAGCCCTGGTGATCACACTCCTGCAGCCAACCGTTGATCAGGGTGGTTTTACCCGAGCCCAGGTAGCCACCCACCACCGTGGCCGGCACCCCGCGCAAGGATGCCAGCGGCGAACCAACCTCAGTGACATTGCTCATGCCTTGGCACCCTCCAGGGAGCCGTAGATGCAGGCACCGTCCTTCAGGGTGGCCACCACAGCGATGTCGTTGAGCTGTTCGGGGGCAGTAGCGGTGGGATCGGCGTCGAGAATCACCAGATCGGCGCGCTTGCCCGCAGCCAGGCTGCCTTTGCTGTCCTCTTCTCGGATCTGCCAGGCAGCCTCGATCGTCAGTGCCCGCAGAGCTGCTTCCGCGCTCACCCGCTCCGATTCGCCCAACACCACACCCGTGCGGCTGCGGCGGGTCATGGCCGTTTCGGTCATGCGCATCGGCTCGATCGGCGTCACCGAAAAGTCGTTGTGGTTGGAACAGTGCAGCCCCAAGGCCATGGCACTGGCCATCGGGCTCATGCGTCCGGCCCGCTCGGGGCCCAGGTTGGCGAGATGGGTATCCCCAAAGAAGAACGCATGCACCGTGAAGAAACTGGGGTGCAGGCCCAGCTCCACGTACTGCTTTAACTGTCCCGGCGCCATGAACTGGGAGTGGATGATTACCGTGCGGTGGTCCTGCTCGGGCTTCAGGCCAGCCTTGCGGCAGGCCTCGATCATCATGGCGATGGCGGCATCGCCGTTGCAGTGGGCAAACAGCTGCACCCCCTGGGCAGAGAGCTCTGCCACGGATGCGTTGAGCTGCTCGGGCGGAAACACCGGCTGACCGCGCCAGTTCTCCTCGCCATTGGGGCCGGGGGTGAGCAGCGGTTCACCCCAGAAGGCTGTTTTGCCCTGGGGTGAACCATCCACCAGCAACTTGATGCCCTGCAGCTTGAGCCGGTCGTGGTACTTGCCAAAGGCATCGAGAGCCGGCTGGGGTATCTCCAAGGTCTTGCCGTGGAAATCGGGGAAGCGTTCGCGCAGCATCGTCGGCACCTCCAGCACCAGCGGCAGCAGCACCAGATCGATGCGGAGGCGACCTTCGCGGGCGGCCCGCTGAAACAGCCCCAGATCGCCGGCCACGGTGGCGCCGTCCTGGGCGGTGGTGATGCCCTTGGCGGTGTAGAGCCGTTGGGCCGCGTCAAACTGGGCCAGCCGGTCTTCTTCTGAGGGCTGGGGCATGTGAAGGAACAGCGGGATGAAGGCCGTCTCCATCACCAGGCCCGCCGGCTCCGTGCTGCCGGGCCGGCGCACGATCACCCCACCAGCCGGGTCAGGGGTGCTGGCGTCGTAACCAGCAATGGCCAGAGCCCGGCTGTTGAGCACGGCGCCGTGGTTGGAGTTGTGGATCACCATCACCGGGTTGTCCGGAAACAGAGCATCCAGATCGGCCTTGTCGAGCGGGCGGCCGTCGGAGAGCCCGTCGACGTCGTAGCCGTAGGCGATCACCCATTCGCCTTTCACCACCGGATGGCTCGCCACGTGCTCGCGCATCACCTGCTGCAGGCTGGCGATGCTGGTCACCGGCCCGGCCGGAGGCCGCTGGATGTTGGCCCAGCCAACCACCTGCAGGGCGTTGGCGAAGTGGCCATGGGCATCAATGAAGCCCGGCAGCAGGGCGCGGCCGGCCAGATCGATGTTCAGGGTGTTCGGTCCCGCATGGGCCATTACCTCATCCTTAGCACCCACAGCCACGATCGTTCCGCCGCTGATGGCGATGGCCTCAGCCCGGGGTTGCGAAGCCTCCATCGTGAGGATGGGGCCTCCAGAGAGGATCAAGTCGGCAACTTGGGCCATCAGGGCAGGACGGGTTGAGTGCCCACGGTTTAGCCAGCCGCCGCCGAGGTGTCAGGGAACTGCCGTGAAACTTGGCTGCTGATCCGTGATCACAACGACCAGCACCAAAGCAGATTGGAGATGAACACTCCTTCATGAAGACCCCATTGCCTCCGGTGAAGACCAGTGTCGAATGCGCAGCGCCCCTTGCCCGTTTCTGCCGGCAGATCAATCGTGGTTACAACAGGATTCGGAGGCTCCATTGATGGAAGACACCCCCCCTGAGCACCAGACAGGAGCGCGCTGACGATCCGGCCCATGCTCCAACATTCTCAACGGATCACTTGATGTTCCTGGCCGCAATAGGCCGTCCACTGCATCGCCCTAGGTGCCCCGGACCTGACGGAACGTCACCCTCGACACCTGGCCCCAGGTGCCAGCGCCGGCAGCTCCGCCCACGACTGAAGAATTTTTGATCTGAAAACGATCAAGGCTGTTGCTAAGCAAAAAACTCGCACAGCTGCGCCCGACCCCCCTGTGACGGCACCACGGCTGAGCAGACAAAGCCCGGGGCCAATGCTCCGGACTACTCACGCCTCTGGCGCCAGCATCCGCGGCGATCCACTGAAACGCCGCTCGATCAGATGGGCCAGGGCCATCATGAGCAGTGCGATGGCGATGCCTAAAGCAGAAGCCAGCACCCTTTGATCAGCACGCAGCAGCAGATCGCCACTGTTGCTGTTGAACAGCACGATCGTGGCCGTGAGGGCGGTGAGCATCAGCGCGCGGTGGCCACGCCTGATGGCAATCACCACCGTGAGCACTGCGGCTGCAAAGGCCGGCAGCAGCAGCGGCACGGTCTGGGGCAAGCCCACGGCCAAGATGATCACCAACAGCACCCCGGCCAGTGTTCCCAGGGAGCGGTGCAGGGCCACCTTCCACGACTCGCGCACGAACGGCTGCAGCACCAGAAAGGGCGTGAGGATCAACCACAGCCCACTGGTGTGCCAGTGATTTGCCAACGCGATCGGGGTGGTGACCAAGGTGGCGGCAGCTAGCATCAAGCCGTGAGCCCAGCTGCGCCGCCAGCTATGGGCCACGGCGAAGGAATAGGTGTCCGCAGTGCGGCCAACAAGGCTCAGTAGCCGGGTCTCCAGCAGCGTCGCAACAGCCCCGGAGGTCATCAGCGCGACCGCTATGAGGATCGCTTGACCCGGTGAGGGGCCTGGCGTCAGCGGACTGTTGGTGATCAGCATGCAGAGGCTCACCACCAGCAGCCAGTACACCGGCTTCAGCTGCCAGCGGGCGCTGATCCCGAGGCCCAGCCCTGCTGCCATAAGCACCAAGGTGGCGAGCAGGGGATCGTTGAGGCTGAACACGGCAGGAACCGACAGCACGGCAAGCCCGCCGACCCCCAGCAGGGCCTGACGCCATCCCAGCCGTGCGCAGACCACCACCGTGGCCAGGCTTGCCACAGACAGCACGCCGCCGGCATGGTCAAGCTGCAACATCCGAGCGATCTGCTGCGCCACTACCAGGGCGATCACCACCACGAGGCCCTGCACCACCAGCTGTGCCCGGGGGATTTGCGCCATTAGAGCTCCCCCTGTTCTGTTTGCTGAGCAGTCTCAGCCAACATTGACAGGTGCTGTTCTGTTCCGGCGCTGGCGCGACAGTCAACGCCCAAACTCACCTTTCACCTTGACTCAGCGGTTGAGCCGCTGCATCTACCAGGTCACCAGCGTGCCGATCGGGCTCCACAGGAGATAGGGGATCAGCAGCAGCACTGCTGGCAACGATTGGTTCAGCAACACAAGTCCCAGCGCCACGCCCCCCACCCAGCCGGCCAGCCCGACGGCGGTGCCGTTGGCCAGCCGCCGGGTGCGGCAGATCACTCAGATGTAGCTCTGCGTTAGCACCAGCAGAACCTCAGCCACAAGCTGCAGACCACCGACGGCGTGCCTGCTCCACAACTGCCGATCCTTGTTAGAAGATCACGCTGGCTTCAAGTCGTCCTTCCTTGATCGCCTGCATGAACAGCAGGTAGTCGCTTTCGGCCTGGTCGGCGTATTGGAGGCCAAAGGCCTCCAGAGCCTGGTCAAACACCTTGCCTCCGGCCAGCCAGGCCGCGATCGCTTGGCGATCCCCCGAACGGGCGTGGGCCTTGGCCAGAGCCCGACCACACAATTCGCCGTAGAGCTCCAGACCCTTGGCATCCAGGCTGGCCAGGTCCACCGACCCTTTCCAGTTGCGCAGCTGGCGCCAGTAGTAACGGCGATCCCGCTGCAGACCGCTTGTCCAGCCCAGAAACGGGTCGCTCACGGTCTGCATCAGCCGCTGCCCTTCGATCACCCGCTGACCGTGGTGCTGGGGTGATGGGCTTGTGGCGTAGGGCTCAAACACCGAGGCTTCCGCCTGCTTGCTCTGGAGGATCAACACGTCATCAGGGTGGGGGCCCACAAACAGCCCAATCGCGCAACGGGTTCCCACCGAACCCACCCCCACAGCCTTCATCGCCGCATCCACCAGCCGGTAGTGCTGAAGCCTGTGGCGTACCTCGGCCGGGACGGAGCACAGGTACGAATCCAACATCTTCTGGCTCAGATCGCGCCAGTCGATGCCGGCGGTCCAGCTGCGATCCAGCTCGGCATGGCGCCAGATCAGAGGGGGGTCATGGCGCAGTTGCAGGTCCCCATCAGGTCCCAGTTCGCAGAGCTTGCCAGCTGCTTCGCTGCTGGTGTGGGCCCTTGCCTTGGCACTCAACTTGAGGACGTGCTGCCGTAGAGGTGGGTGCTCCAGCTCGTTGACGTAGGCGTCGACATCGATGCGCTGCGCCCACACCTGATGCAGTGATTGGGTTGCGAGCGTCTGCATCGCCTTGCGGTAGGCGCGGGCGGTGCGCCTCGCCACATGGCCCTGCTGGTCGCTGCTCAGAGCCAGGCTGCGCCCAGCGAGAACAGCACTGGCCACCAGCCGTTTGAGGTCCCACTCAAATGGCCCGCGCACGGTCTCGTCGAAATCATTGAGATCAAAGACCAGGCTCCATTCAGGCGAGGCGTAGAAGCCGAAGTTCGCCAGGTGGCAGTCGCCGCAGAGCTGCACCTCCAGACCGCTGCTGGGTGCATTGCCTAAGTCATGGGCCATCACCGCCGGGGTGCCGCGATAGAACGCAAAGGCGTCGTGAGCCATGCGGCTGTGGCGCACGGGCACCAGCCAGGGCAGACGATCGGCCTCCTGTTCCTGCAAGACCGCAATCGGGTTGCGCCGGTCTGCGGCAGGGGCCCAGCGGCTCAGGTCTTGAACCTTGAGTGGAGGAGCTGGTGTTGGCACCATGACCCACAAAATAGCCCTGCTGCTGAACGACACACCTCGAGCATCACCTCGCAGCCGATGATCTGGCTCCGACGCGCTGAGCGGCTACTCCCGCTTGGCCAGGCCAAGGCCGCCAACGCAACCACACCCAGCAGAAACTTTCTAGCCATTGCCGGAATTTGCACCGGCAACCAAGTCATGCGGTTCCTGCATGACTTGGTTGCAGCTGGCTGATCTGCGCCAATCTGTATCTATGCCTCAAAAGACGCTGGGCCGCAATCGGCTGCTTCTTGCCTGCGCGATTGCAGCTTTGGCGGCAGGAAGTGCCCTAGCCCAGCAGCCGGTGCAACCGCTGCCCAAGGTTGGAGGCTGCCCCCTTGGCTACTACAGCTCTGGCGGTTACTGCGTGCCGAGCTCTGGTGGTAACTCCCGCGGCGCCATTGAGAAAAGAGAAGCTGGGTGTCCGCTGGGCTTCTATTCCTCCGACAGCTACTGCGTCAGCAGTCCCAGCAACGACCTTGAGGCAATTCAAAAAACCGGA
>ERZ889217.1387-NODE-1387-length-12418-cov-27.522527_pt1 | contig 12418 bp, 2 predicted proteins | sample MGYA00521098_ERZ889217 | MGnify/ENA primary metagenome ERZ889217 (study PRJEB32303, sample SAMEA104408613) | aquatic metagenome | biome: Brackish water; feature: Pelagic; material: water | place: Baltic Sea | collected 2014-06-10T22:04:00 | depth 2,362 m ...
GCTGGAGCCGCATCCTCACGGAGTACGTGACGAGCGGCCTCCTGGCGGCAAGTTTCACCGACTTGCCATCGTTTTACCTGGCGCTGGCGCAGCTGGTCATCGCCACGCCAGCGAACCTCGCCATCCTCGCACCTGATTTGAGAGTGGGAGAGGCATTCGACTCGCCGGGAGTACCGGCCGTGCCCGGCCGTGCTGGTGCACGCGGACGCCCCGCGAGGGCTGCCGTGCCGGCCGTCGCCGCGGTACCCGGGCCTGCAGAGCTGGCGGTACTCAACCTGGTCACGATCGAGTCCCTGCGCGAGCCGTCGACCACCTCGCCCCTCCTCGCCCTCGCCAAACTGATGGCCTCGCTGGGAGGAGTGCTCACGCGCGCTGCGCGCAACACTCCCCATTGCCTGGCGAAGATGACCGTAGCACTTCTTCGCCCGAACTTGGAGCGACGCATCTTCGGGGTGGCGAACGGCACTAGCGACGCGGCCGTCGCCTTCCACCTCAAGACGTTCCTCCTGGACATCAACCTCCCTCCGATGTTCGCCTCTCGCTCAGCGCGGCCCACGGACGTGCAGCGGGACCTCTCCGACGCTATCCGGTATTCCTTCGGCACAGACGAAGATCGCATCGCGGTCGAGACCGCCAGGCTTTCGTCTGCTAACGGGTGCGCGGCGGCCCTCCTCCCCGCCTAGCGCCCCTCAGCCAGCGTCGCGAGCACCACTCTCGTGCTGGTGCGCGCGGACGCCCCGCGGTGGCCTACGTGCCGGCCGCTGCCGCGCCGGGCTGCTAGATCTGGCCAAGAGCTAAGCCCTTAGCCCTTGGCCTTTAGCCAGCGAACTCCGTTCGCCTGGGAGGGACACAGCCAGCCTCCCTTGTGCGCTTGCGCACACCCGCGAGCTCCGGCTTGCCCCCTGGGAGGGCCACAGCCAGCCTCCCTGAACGCACTGCGCGTTCCCGCGGCTCATTGCTCGCCCCTCGGGAGGCTCTCACGAGCCTCCCTGAGCGCCTCGCGCTCCCGCGTGTTCCCTACCGGGAGAATCGCCCCCCGGGCCCTTCCGCCGCAATCACCCTTGCGTGCTTGCGGTGTTGCCCTGAGCGTACTGCGCGCTCCCGCGTGTTCCCTACCGGGAGAATCGCCCCCCTTGGGCTAGCCCGCCGCGATCCACCCTTGCGTGCCTGCGGCGTGGCATGCCCCGTGCGCCTCCTGGTGCACCCACCGTGTCTTGGACACACCACTGAGTGGGGTCCGCGCCCTCGGGCGCGGCTTGCGTGTCATCGGCACGCCCCTCCTCCCCGGCAGGATCCCTGTCGTCGTCGCCTCCCTCGTGAACGGAGCGGCCTCCATGGCCAACGCGCGTAGTGGGCTCATGCGCGTATGCGCAGCCCTGCTCACGTCGGAGCAGCGCACTCTTCTCTTCCCCGAGCAACTCGCCGCCCTCGAGCCTCTGATCGAGGATCGGTTGGCGCTCTTGGGCAACACGGTGGCCGAGTCGGTGGAGAACATTCTCTCCGAAGACCGCAGCTTCGGCTCGGGCTCAGGGACTACCGCAGGGTCTCACCCCGCCAAGGACGATTCCGCCGTCGACCTTGGAGCCCCGCAGGGGCTTGACGATGACGTGGTCCGCCGTGCCACCCTGCTGGCCGGTTTCCGCGCCTGTCAGCAAACCGTGTCTGGGCTCGACATCACCACAGCCCTTGGACGCCGCCAAGCCATCGAGCATGCCTTTGGATCTGGCAGCACGCTGCTGGTCCGCCTCCTTTGCTATGGAGAGCGCAGTCTGGCCCGCCGCCATCCTTTTCTGCAGACTATGCTGAACTGCCGCGGCGACATGGACATGGGCGGTTACTTTGGTTACTGTCTTTCTGTCGACCCTGCCACGGGAGCACGGCCGAAGCGGGCCGAGAACTGGAGCATGGTTGGCTCGGCGGGCACCGAGGTCAAGCTGCTCCACGCGGCCTTGCGCATCGACTTGCTCTCGCACGACTTCTACCATCTGCCGGGTGGCGTCTACCCTCTCAAGACGGTGGTGACCGGCACCATCTTCTCACCTGTCCATGAGGCGGATTTCTGGACCCGCCCCGAGTGCGTGATCGACTACTGCGTGTACATGCACACGCTTGTCGTCAGCATGGGCAGCTCCGCCACCGTCGCGTCCGGCTTCACCTTCAAGACTTGGGGTGGCTCCGACGACTCCTTCTACATCAAGCATCTGCGCATCGCTACCACCCTCCTCAACAAAACTGAGCAGTACCGCTGGCTGGATTTTGCCCACGAGCAGATGCAAGGCTTCATCACGTACGCTTCGCGCACGATGCGCGCCACCATCCAGCTCGCCCGTCCAGGCGAGGGGGAGTTCGGTGCGCTCGTCCCCGACGATGCGCCGCCGCCGACCTTACTCCGGGAGAAGCAGGAGAAGCTCTCCCAGTTCCTGGATCACCGGGACGAGTGGGGCTGGCTGGGCGCGGACGCGAAGCGCGAGCCTGTGGACCCGGGCTCCCTTCCCCGCCTCTCCACGAGACGCAAGGGCGACGCCGACGCTCCGGACAAGAGCGAGAGCAAGAAGGAGAAACAGCAGCGCACCACCCGCGATAAGAAGGAGCGCGAGAAGCAGGAGCGCGGGAAGCGCGAGCGCGAGAAGCGGGAGCGCGACGAGCGCGGCGGCGACGGCGGCACTGCCAAGTCGCACAAGCCAGAGCAGAAGCCTGGCGTCAACAAGAGCCAGGCGCTCTGGCTGACCCCCAAGTCCTCCTCCAAACCCGAGCTGTTGGTGAGCGGACGCGTCTGGGACGTGCAGTGCCTCGCCAAGAAGTTCGGCACCACCGTCAACGGCAAGTGCTGGGAGTTCCTCTGCTGCCAGAAGCTTGGCGCGAACCGCCTTACGGTTTGCCCCTGCCCGGACGCGGCGGGCCACAAGACGTCGTCGGACGCCGCGCACGTGCTTAAGGGCTTCGACGTGACCGACGCGAAGGACTCGTGCTCGCGCCAGGCGACGGCGGCCGAGAAGAAGAAGCTGCCGCCCCCTTTTCGGCAGCCGGCGTCGCCCTAGAGGGCGGCGGCGTCGGCTTTTCTTCGCCCTCCTACAGGCAGCGCGCCGTTGACGCCGTTGAGGTTGACGTCGACGGATCATCAGCGCCTCCCGCCTCGCCGCGCCCGCCGCTCCGTGGCGGTCTCGCGGTTCCAGCCTCTCAGCTGATCATCTCGGCCAGCTGTGCGACCGCCCCAGGCCAGCTCTCTCGCGCGCTTGCGGCCGTGCTGCGCACCTTGCCCGGCTATGCCCTGCTGCCCAACGCGGGCGGTGGCGACTGCGGCGCGCACAGCATCGGCGCCTTCGTCGGCGCCGACCATGCCGCCGTACGCGCTGCCGTGGTCTCCTACATCGCGCACGACGCGACGGCGCTCCAACCAGTGTACGACGGCGACGCCGCGGGCGGCGACCTCGACGCCTTCGTTATCGCCTCGCTCGCTCACTGGATTGACACGGCCCACGCCCGCGAGCACCGCTACAGCCAACCGACTCGCGCGATCTACTGTGACCTGATGGGGCGCCCGGGCACCTTCTTCGATGACGCCGCCTTGTTGGCGGCAGCCCTGGCATTCCAGCGTCCGGTGGTCGCGCATTGCGCGCGCAGTGACGGCAGCACCGTAGCGCCCGTCATCTTCCAGCCGCCGGCAGCAACGGGCGATCCCATCGTCTTGGCGTGCGAGCTGGACGTGCACTTCGTTGCTGTGGGCGCGACGCAGCCCCTGCTCGAGCTCCCCCGATCTACATCACACTCCGCGGATGCGCACCTCATCACCGTCGAGCCCACAGGACTCACCCCCAGCGAGCGTGCCGCCATCGCCGCCGCCATCGCAGCCTCGCTCGCCGACCGCGGCCCCCCTCCGCCCGACGATCTCGCGCTTGCGCTTGCTGAGTCACGAGCCTATGCCGCCGATACGCTCACCGAGCAGGCGGATCACGCTCGCCGCATGGAAGCGGCGGTCTGCGAGACGCAGTTGGTCGATATGGCCAGCCGCATCTCCACGACGCCGCCGCGCGGCCTGCCAGCGGCCACCGGCTCGGACCACGACGACGTCCAGCGGGCGCTCAACAGCGCCGCCGCCGATGCCTTCTTCGCCGCGAACGCGCCCATCGCCGCCGGTGTGTGCGGTGACCTCGACCTCTCCGACGACCCAGGCGCGGCCGCTGCTAGGCTGGACGGCGATCTCGACCTCTCTCACGAGGTGGCCATCGCCGACGTCGCCGATGGAGACCTCGACCTCACGGGGGAGAACGCGGTCGAAGGTCGGGCTCTCTCTGGCGGCCCGTCCGTAATGGACGACCTGCGGTCCGACGAGCCGTGCTACTCCTGCTGCGGCACGGGCGAGGTCGGCGACGCTTACGAGGAATGCACCAGCTGCGGCGGCTCTGGCTTCGATCGTGGCGGCCCTGGCTCGGACGACATGCAGGTCGACGAGCCCGGCCACGCTTGCCACGCGGACGCCCCGCCCCCGCGGCGGGTCAGCTTCTCGGACGTGCCCACGGTGCACACGTACTCGGCCGACCAGCCGGTCGTGTCGCCGTCGCCGGCGTGGACGTTGCAGGTCATCGCCGCGACGTCTGAGCCTTATCCGACGTCCGACCCGCGGTGGTGCGAGGTCACGGGCAGCCGCGTGGCGAGCCGAGGCAGCCCTGGATTCTGGTTGAGGAAAGGCCTCGCGGCCGAGGCGACCCCGCCGGCCCGAGACGGAATTCTGGTGGGCGGCGGCGGCACCGCAGGCGCCGCCGACAGGGACCAGGAGCGCCCACCGGACGAGGGTCCCTCGAGGGAGCCAGGAGACCAGCCGAGATCAGCCAGCTCCCAGCCACCTGCGGCCACGGAGCGAGTCCGTTTCGCCTCCGACGAGGCGCCACAGGAAATCACGCTCAAGGAGGCGGTCACCCTCTACGAGCGGATGATCGAGGCTACCGCTGGACCTGATGCCGTGCTCATGCAGTCGCACGGCCCCGGCCTGCTCCGCCTCATCGATCGCTTGCGCAAGCTGGAGATGAAGCAGTTCTCGTGGCCTTTGCGTGGGATGCCGGAGGTGCGGCGCCTCCTGCGCAGCCCCCTCGCCCCCACCGACCTAGTGGGCTTCGAGTTCTCAGCCTCGATGCGCTCCGCCCTCGAGCGGCGGGGCCGTCTCGCCGTCTCGGTCGACGAGCGTGACTGCGATAAGGGAGGGATGCACATCTGCCTCGATGTTCGGCTGGTGCTGGCGCTTCAACATTGGCACCGCGCCTACCTTTTCCCCCCGTGCTTCCAGCAGCTGCGGGCCGACGAGGACTGCCTGCCCCTCAAGATCGCAGACGGCCGCGCGTTCTGGGGGTGCTTGCTGGTCATCCTCTGCCTGTGCGCCGATGCCGACATGGTGCTGGTCGAGCAGCCTGACACGATCGTCTGCGACTACCTGCCCTACGACCACGTAGACCTGCGTTCTTCGGCATTCGGCGACGCGACCAGCAAATTCATCAGGCTGGGCGTACGAGGGGCTTCGCTCGAGCTCCCCACGCACTCGCTCGCGCGCGACCCCTCGACAGCGCCGATGCCGGCCGCCCACTACGCCAATCCTGAGGAGCGCGACCGAGCCAAGAGCTCGTGGCAGCCCTTCCCGCGCCTGTGTGACCACCTCGCTGCGCTGCGCCCCTCCGCCTCGGTCCCGCCTCGCCCCTCCTTCTCGGAATGGGCAGAGTGGTTTGCAGTCGAGTGGTTCACCGCAGGCCACCCGGTCCCCCACGGCTACCTCGACGCCGCGGCACGGCCACCCTCGGCCGAGGAGCGCTCGTACCAGCTCCAACGCGGACCGGGCGACGGACGCAGCGTCCACGCGGTGGTTCCCGCCAGCCTCCTTAACCCAAGCTGGCCGGAAGCGGGCGACGACGACGCTCCAGAGTCCTCGTCAGCACCGCCGTCTCCCCAGCCGCATCGCCCGCCTCGACCCTCTCTGCTCGCCGGGGCTGATGAGACGCGCGTCGACTCGAGCGGACCTGCGCTGGACCTGCGCGTCGCCACCTCGGCGGCCGTCGTGCTCGTGCTCGTCTCGGTGTTGAGCGCCCCCCTCGTCTACGCCCACGTGAACGGGTTCACGGTCCTCGGTGCCGAGATGCCGGAGCGGCTCAGCCGGCCCGACTGCCGGCGCCACGCGCAGGGATGGACTGACTTGGCCAGCGATGCCGTTCACCACAGCTTCATGGTCGGCGAGTACGTGGGCGGCTGCCGGCTCTTCACCTCTCCACTGGACCTGCTGCCCCCACCGTCGGCAGTCTGCCGCTCCGCACGCCAGCGACGCCGTCTCCTGTCGAGCGGCGCGTCCTTCGTGTGGTGCACCTTAGCCGCGCTCGGCGACACAGCCTCGGGCGACGTGGCGGCCAGGAGTCTGCTTGCAGTGGAGTCTTTCGTCAAACCCATGAGCCAGATGGTTGACTTCGCGTCAGCAGGCTCCGCTCCCGCCGTCACCTTCCGCTTCGGAGCAGCGCCCGCCACGAGCCTGTTGAGGCGCCCCATCGCCAGCCTAGCCAGTCCTCCTGCGTGGCGCGCGCTAGCTGACAGCATCCACAGCGGTCAGCTGCTCGAAAGCGCGCTCCGAGCCGAACGGCTCGACCACCTCCTGGACGGCTGGCTTGAGCGCATCACACCCCTCGACTCGACTGCGATCCCGCCGGAGATGCTCGACCAGCTTTGGAACTTCGCGGATGAGCGACTGAGCCACGCCGCGCTCTCGCCGGTCAAGCCTCCGCTGCGCACCCCCTGGCTGCCACGCCCGCCTCTCCAGCCCGCCCCCTCGCCAGACGCTCCGGCGTGCGTGCGCTCGCCTTTGGAGATGCTACCTCCAGCCGCCAGGGCTCGCCTCGACGCGTGGCTCGACGCGACGCTCGCAGACCTCACGCAGGTCCGCGACGCGCTGGCCTCCGGTGCCGACCCCGGCGACATCGAGCGCCACCGTCCGCCACCGATCGCCATCGGTCAGGGCGAGCTATACGTGTGGGCTCGCGGGTTGGTGTGGGACTGCCGAGGGGCCTGCTGCAAGCCGCTCGACTTCCATGCGCCGACCGACACCCACCTCGACCTCGACTACCTGAGGAGGCGGCTGGAAGGCTACCCGGACCAGCACCTCGTGGCTAACCTGCTGGAGGGCGTGAGGCTCGACGCTGATCTGGAGTTGCACACCGTGCTGGTCCCGCACCTCACCTCTCTCTCCAAGGGATTCGCCTCGGTCGAGAAAGAGCTGCACCGCCTGCGCGACCTCGGATGGTACGGGCTCTTCGCCACCTTCCCCTTCTGGCCGATGTACCTCAACGGCCAGGGCGCCACCGCCCGCAAGCTCGAGCCCGACCGCTTCCGGCGCACGACGGAAGGAGGGGGCCCGCGCCGTGACGTGTTCGACGGGGATGGGCTGCGCGCCCTCTCCATCAACGAGGCCTCGCACCTACCCCACTTCCCGCGATACTTCCAGCTCGACGAGAGGCCGGAGTTCCGCGCGTGGCTGGAGGCGCGAGGCCTCCCTCGAGACATGGGCGAGGAGCCGCTGGGCTCGCGTCCCAACGAGCAGCCTACCTCAAAGTATCCGAAGGAGACCAAGCCGACGCTCGCCGAGTTCATGCGTGACCTAGCTGTGCTACGCCACGCCGCGCACGTCCTGAGAGAGCCCATCTACGTCTTCGGGGACGACGCCAAGGACTATTTCAACCAGCTGGCGATGAGCTCGAGCGAGCTCTGGAAGCTTGGAATAGTCTTCCTAGCCAGCGACGGCGACCTCGACGCAGCTGCGGCCGCGGCGGACTCACCGACTTCGGAGAGAGATCGGCTTGTCTTCGTGTCAGAGTTGCGGCTCGGCTTCGGCACCCACGGCGCGTCCAACATCGCCCAGCGCTTCTCGGACGCGCTCCTCCACATGTTCCGCGCGGACATGGATCGAGCGGACGAGCCGACCATCCCGCCCGAGTGGCGACGACGGCGCGCCCGAGTCTCGGCCCGAGTGGGAGACTGCTTCCTCGACGGCACGATGAATATCTGCCCCCAGGAAAGGCTGTACGCGGCCTACATGTACACCGACGACGCGGTCTTCGCAGTAGTCGGTGTACAGCGCGCCATCCGCGCGCTCCGCGCCTGGCGACAGCTCACCAGCAACGTCAACCTCCTGATGGCGGTGCCGGAGAAGCGCAGCCTCGGCGTCTGGTGCGTATGGCTCGGGGTTATCATCGTGGCGTCGCTTGGACTGGTGGTGGTGCCAAAGGACAAGCTTCTACGTGCCGCGGCGGCCATCACGGCGACGCTCGAGGGGCGCGCTGAGTTCCACGTGTACCGCTCGCTCTGCGGGCTGCTCGAGCACTTTCGCGCGATCAACCTGGCTGGACGTAACGTGATGCACGGCCTCTATCGCCCCCATGGCTCGAGCGAGGCGGGTAGGCTCGGGCCGAACGAGCTAGTGTCCTGCGACGTGCTGATGACCAAGCAGCTCTGGCGCTGGCGCCGCCTCCTCACCCAGACTTCAGGCACGTGCGTGGTGGCGGCGGTGGAGCGCTTCGAGCTTGACAGGCCCATAGCGCTCACGGTCATCATCTGTGGCGACGCGTGCTTTGGAGACGACGATCCCTCCGGCCTCGGTGGCTTCTGCCATGGCTTCCACTGGCACTTCCTCGTTCCCACCGAGGACTACGCGATTCTCACGACTCCGCTACTCGAGTTCCTTGCCGCCGCCTTCAACATCCTCGTCTTCTCCTCCCTCGTCGGCGGCCTCGCCTCCTCTGACACCTTCTCCGTGCTGCTACGCACGGATGCCCTCACCACCGCCTTGACGCTCCCGAGAGAGTCTCAGCGCTCCTACGGCCTCGTGGAGACGTTCCAGTGGCTGCGCAGCCGTCCCGAGTTCACCGCCCTGCTCCCTAGGCTGCGGGTGGCTCATCTCTACGGCGATGCGAACCCCTTTAGCGATCGCATCTCCAGGTCGAGGTGGAGCGAGTTCGGCCGGCTGTGCGTGCAAGCGCATATCACGCCGACGCGTGTCGACCTGCCGCCGGCAGCTCACCAGCTTTACCAACACGTGGTCTCGGCTCTTCGCGCTCGGCCGCACATCCATGCGGGCGCCGGCGAGCTACCGACCGCGCCGACGTTGGGCTCCACGCTAGCACTCGAGCGCAGCGGCGTCCGGCTCCTCCACACCAACCGCACGTGGCTGACGCTGCTGGCGCCGCTGGCCGAGATCGCCGTCGCCTCGGCCTGCGCGCGCCGCACCGACATCGTCTGGCTCCACATGGAGCGGGGCATCGTCGAGGCCACCATCGTGCCAGACGTGAACTACTGGCCAGCGTTTCGCGGGGACGCCGGCGCTATGGTCAGCTCGCAACCGCCTCGCAGCAGTTCCAGCCACTACTGGGCGGTGGCGGACTATGTCTTCCAGGGCAGGTTCTACCGCCGTCTCGTCCAACGAATCGAGGAACACGCAGGGCGCAACGCCCTCGACGGCCTGGTGCTCGCCGGCGTGCAGCTAGCGCGCGCGCCTGCCGGCAGTGGGAGAGGGCTCCACCATGACCAGGAGTCGATCGCTCGGCTGTTGGTCACCTTCTCACTCGAGGGGGAGGGGTGGATCAGAATCTGCGGGGAGGATCCCGACGGCGATGACATCGACACGTGGTTTCGGCAGACTGACGGCGACGGCTATGTGCTCTTCGGCCACGGAACGACTGGCGTCAAGCACGACGCAGCCGCGGGAGCGGCGGGGCGATGGGCGGCTACGTTCCGGTTCGCCCGCGAGATCCAGCCACGCCCTCCCACTCGCCCGCACATCCGCGCGGGCGCCGACTCCGACTCGAGTGCTGTGCCTGGGTGGACGCCGGGCTCCGCCGGCGGCGAAGCGATGATGCACTGGTGCCGATGCCGCGCCGCGGCCCGCGCTCGTTTTGATGTGGGGCCTGCCTCCCAGCCGCCGCACCCGCTCTGCTGGCACCGCTCCTCCGGCGGGCTGTGCACCGACTGCTCCCCTCCTCCCGCTCTCGCCGCGGTCGTCATCCCGCCTCGCGCTGACCTGGCGCAGTTCCACATGCTGTCAGCTCGCCGTGTCGCCGAACAGACGTGCCGCTGCCTGTGCCCCGCGTGCGCGCTAGGCCGCAAGGCTGCGCCATCCTGGCGCTGGCGGTGGCAGCCCGAGAAAGGCGGCTCGACGGAGATTGCCGCCAGCGACGCCGAGGACGACTTCTCGCGGGCACCAGACGCTATCCAGGACGATTCGACACGCCCGGCTTGCGCGGAGGAGGAGGCCGCTGCGCCCCCCTCTCTGACCCAGCCGTGCACCCGTCCGCATCTCCACGCAGGGGGCACGTTCTTAGAGCGCATGGGCGAGGTCACTCCTCCCCGCGCGAGCTCGGCGGCAGCAGCGGCCGCGTCGCCATCGCCGCCGAGCGCGGGCGCATCACATACCACTGCCTCCCCCGCATCGCCCGTGGAGCACGGCGCGCCTGGTTCCAGTTCCTTCCTTGCGCGCATATCCTCAGCGGGCAGCGCCGCTGCGTCAGCGGGGGCCAGCGCCGCACCCGCCATCGCTCCCCGCGCCGCGCCCGCCCTCGCCCTCGACATGCCGGCACGCCCTCGCACCTCCGCCCTCGCGGCCGCGAGCGTCCACTACGCCCAGATGCGCGCGGCCTCCCTCGCCTCCGGCGGCGAGCCTGATATGCAGCTGGCAGTCTCTCTCGAGGACATCTCGAACTCGCTTCTCACCATCGAGGATATCTCGGACTTCGGTGTCAACGCTAACACCGCCAAAATGGACGAGCGCGCGTGGACGATGTTCGAGCTTATCTGCGAGCGCTTTGGCACGAGCCCGCTGCGCACGCGGGCCGATGTCCGCGAGTACCCCCAGCGAACGCTCCACCTGCTTGCGTGCCTGCTCCTCCACGCCTTCGTCGTCGGCGTCCCCCGCGATCCCGCGCGCAAGTACATCAAGCCTCGGTCGGCGCTGGCCTACCCACTCGCAATCATCAGGATCTTCGCGCGGTGGGGCGTCGAGCTGCCCGGATACAAGATGCTGGTCGCTGAGGTCAACGGGCTCATGCGCCTCTACGTGCGCTATCACGGCCCCCACTCGCTCGCGCCCCGACGGGCGGAGCCGATGCGCTTTGCCACGGTGATAAGGATCAACCAGATACCAGTCGACGGCCGCCTTGTTGGAAACCTCACCTGGAGCGATTCCACCCACCTCGTGTTCACGTTCCGCCGACTGAACCGCTTCCTCATCCGCACCGCCTTCCGCCTCGGTGAGATCGTGAGCCACACGTCAGGAGAGATCATGTACCTCACTCGTGCCTCTGTGGTCTGGCGCATCAACGGTGTACTCATCGCGAACCCGACGGCCGCTCAACTCAGCGGCATGCTGCCTGGCCGCGACGGCTGCCTCGTCTCCCCCCCGCGATCCAAACCCGACCAGTGGGCTGAGATGCACTGCCCGTTCACCATCTTCCTTCTCCTCTCGACCTCGCCCGAGTGCGCCTGCGGCGCCCTCCGCGACATCGAGCTCGCGCGCCCGTGTAGCGGCGTTGCGCGGGAGGCCACCGCGCTCTTCGCGGACGAGCGAGGCCAGCCCTATACTCACGCGAAGCTCGACCCGATTCTGCGCATCGTCCTCACGTATCTGTTCGGCGCGGCGGTCGCCTCCATCTTCTCCTGGCACTCCTACCGCGTCGGGCTCGCCACGATGCTCCACGCAGCCAACGTGCCGGACGCCGTCATCATGCTCATGTGCAGGTGGATGTGCGAGAAGAGCTTGCACGTCTACCGCCGCCTCGGCGCCAGCGAGCACGAGCGTAACTTCCAGCGCGGTACGCGCGCCGCCGTCGACTCCATCCAGACCGCCAACGTCGTCAGCGTGGTCGGCGACCAGGGGTACGCTCATCTGCTCAACCACCTCAACGGCAACCGCGATCGTGCGGCGGCCATCCAGGACTTCGCCACAGCGCTGAGCGGCCAGCAGGCTGCACCTGCCGCGCCCGCGCCAGCCGCCACCGGCCGCGCTGCTGCGCGCCCGGCCGCTGCCCCCCCGGCACGCGCCGCCGCCCACGCGCCGCCCCAGCCTCCACAGGCACCGCCGCCTCCTCCCGACCTCCGCCCACTTGCCCCCGACAACGCCGTCGGTCGACGCGTGCTGGTCTCCAGAGCCCGGTGGCCGCAATACGCTTGCCGCGAGCACGGCGGCACCGGCTGGGAGGCAACGGTGAGCTCCGCCACCAGGACGACCGCGGTGGTGCGCTTCTCCTTCGCCACCACCGCCGACGGCCGTCTTTACCAGAACGAGCGCGTCCCATACGGCGACCTCTCGCCGTTGTGACGCGCCCACCCACGGAGGGGCGTCGCGACCCGACGCCCCACACTGTCCTCTCCGATAGGCTACTACCTTGAGCCGGGACACCTGCATGAAATC
>ERZ889217.1388-NODE-1388-length-12414-cov-7.331499_pt1 | contig 12414 bp, 9 predicted proteins | sample MGYA00521098_ERZ889217 | MGnify/ENA primary metagenome ERZ889217 (study PRJEB32303, sample SAMEA104408613) | aquatic metagenome | biome: Brackish water; feature: Pelagic; material: water | place: Baltic Sea | collected 2014-06-10T22:04:00 | depth 2,362 m ...
CCTACTATATATTTAGGGCAGAAGTAAAGATTGTAGCCTTAATTGAGGCAATTTGGAATCAGGAAGGTTTCGATTTGGCATAATTGAGTTTATGAGTGCTGATTACCTGAATAACTACGATTCGAGAATGAATGATACGGAAGCAGAACTTTTAAGAAAAAGAGATTAATCATTACACCATCACATCAATCCTCAAATACAATAAAATGATACATTATTACTCATTCTTTTTTCGTTTTGGAGCGTGTTGTGAAAATTCTAATCGGGTGGGAAGATACTGAACAAGTTGATCTCATGACTATGTATCTTGGGGCGGGCGATAACGATATCACCATTGCAACGAGTAAAGAGCATTTTAGTGCCAGTCTGTTATCCATCAAAGATTTAAGTGTGGTGCTGCTATCCACCCGGTTTCCAGATTTAGAAGCCTCGTTTGAACTATTCAAGGAAATCCGGGCACTAAGGCCCCAGACACCGATTGTTTGTGGCTGTATGTCCGAAGATATTTACCGCCTAGCCCGTTACATGATGGCAGGTATGAAATCGTACATCTTGCGCGATCCTAATGGCGACTTCCTCTTCCTGCTGAATGCGATGATGGATAGTGTGGTTGAATCCGTTAAAGCAGAGCGGGAACAAAAGCTCGCTGAAAAACTTCGTGAAGAAGTCGAATCGGTTCGCAAGCTTCAAGAAACCATCGTTCCAAAAAACATTAAACCCCCTGTTGGCTACCGGGCCTGCGCACGCTACGAACCTTCCCAAGTTAAGGTGCTTGGGGGCCAAGCTGTAACCATGGCGGGTGGCGATTATTACGACCTCTTCGGTTTGAAATCTAACAAATTTGTAGTTTTAGTTGGCGATGCCTCGGGCCATGGCATGAAAGCCTGCATGTCGGTTATCACCATGCACACCCTCGTGCGCATGCTCAAAGATGATGAACATTTAAAACCATCGGATTTCGTCGCTACGGTAAATAGAAACCTTTGCGAACAAGCTATCGTTAGTGCAGATGGTGGTTTTATCACCTTGGCCTATGGCATTCTTAATGGTGATACGCATGAATTTCAGTGGTGCTCTGCAGGCCACCCCGCACCGTTAATTCAATCCATAGAAACAGGCGAAGTCACCAATGTTTCAGATGAAGAAGTAGGCGGAATGCCCCTGGGCCTTTTTGAAGGTGCAGAATACGAACAGCACACTTTCAACATCCCACCCAAAAGCAGACTTCTGTTTTATACCGATGGTTTGCAGGAAGCTTTCCCCGATCAGGAAGTGCATGTTGAATTTGGTATCGCTGGAATCTCTGCAACCATGAAAAAGAATATAGGTGAGCCCATCGAAAAAGTCATGGCTGCCCTTTTTGATGATTCCAATGCCTTCACCCAGGGCAATGGTAGGCACGATGATACCTCCGTGGTTTTCATCGAACGCTTTTAATAATTGCTTCTTCATAATAAATGCTAACTCCCAACAGAGTTCTTGCACTCGGCCATAAAATCGAGGAAACTATTGCAAATGGAGTGCTTGCAGGGAATGGCCCTGCTCTCCTTGTTTTTCAAACCTGCCTTTGACCTGCTTTTTAAGGGCCTACCATGATTCATGCACTGTATTCAAAATTGATTCCCACACTTCTTCTGTTGGTAATCTTTTCCACGACAACCCAAGCCGCTGGCCCCATTGCAGACAAAGCCCTTGAAATGGAAATCCGCAGGATCATCCAGGAACCCATGGGCGACCTCACTGCAGAAAAACTCCTTAAACTCTTCATCCTCGAAGCCCCAGGCAAATCCATCAAAGATCTTCAAGGTCTCGAAAAGTGCAAGAACCTCGCCCTTATCCGCCTTTCCAACAATCAAATCACAGACCTCAAGCCCATCAAAGATCTTGCCAATGTGCAATCTCTCGACCTCGCTAACAACAAAATCTCAGACATCAAACCTATCGCAGGGTTGATCAAACTCCAGTACATCGAACTTTCAGGCAACCAAATTGCAGACATCTCCGCACTCGAAAAACTTACCGCACTCAATGCCATCTACCTAGGCAACAACAAAATCTCAGACATCTCGAGTGTAAAGAACCTCGCAAAGCTTTCTTCCCTTTCGCTTCCCAAAAACCAGATATCCAACCTTGCACCCTTGGCCACAGTCACCCGGATTTCCACCTTAGACCTCAGCGATAACCAAGTTTCAGATCTTGCACCTTTATCAAAGCAGACCGATCTTCGCATGCTTATCATCGAACGCAATAAGATTGCAGACCTCAAACCTTTGGTGGATTCATGCAAGGCCGATTTTGCAGGCGCAAAACGCTTTGCACCATTCCTCAGGCTTTACCTTGCAGGGAACACACTAGGCGCTGATTCTGCAAAACAACTCGAAGAACTAAAGGCTGCAGGCGTTCGCAAAGAATCTTAATTAAAACTTATAGCATCTCGAAAGGTTTAATCATGTTGAACCGTAGAACCTTCCTCGCCTCCATGGCTTGTACCCCCTTTGCATTCGCAGCAGAAACCCCTGCCCTGCCTGATATTACAAAGCTACCCTCGGTAGTAAACCTGCCCGACCCTCTGATCTTCCTCGATGGCACCAAGGTTGCAGATAAGGCTGCTTGGTTCCACAAGCGCAGGCCCGAACTTAAACAACTATTCCAACATTACATGTATGGGTATTACCCCACCCAAACCGTTGCAGTCACAAGCAAGGTACTGTCCCACGACCCCAAAGCTTTCGCAGGTAAAGGCATCCTCAAGGAAATCGAGATCTCTTTCGGCCCGCCTTCAACTCCCACCATTAAAATGCTTCTTGCAATCCCCGCAGAGCGCAAAGAAAAAGTGCCTGTATTCATCGGCATGAACTTCGCAGGCAACCATGTGCTTGTTGATGATACTGCGATCAAAATCCCGACCGCTTGGATGTATGATCGCTACCCTGGGGTTGTAAACAATCAGGCATCTGAAAAAGGCCGGGGCATGCAGAAAGATACTTGGAATATCGAGGAAACCCTTGCAGAGGGCTTTGCAGTTGCAACCTTTTACGCAGGCGATGTTGATCCCGATGTGAAAGATAAACGCATGGGTATCCAACCTCATCTCGAAAAAGCGGGGATCGCACCCACAGGCAAAAACGCTTGGGGCACCGTCGCAGCATGGAGCTGGGGCATCATGCGGGCAATTGATGTACTCGTTAATCAACCCGAGCTTGATCCCAAACGCGTTATTGTCGTGGGCCATTCTAGATTAGGGAAAACCGCTCTTCTTACTGCTGCGTTTGATGAGCGTGTAGCGATGGCAATTCCTAATCAAGCGGGCTGCGGAGGCACCGCACCTAGCAGAGGAAAAGTTGGCGAATCCGTACAGCGCATCAACACTTCCTTCCCCCATTGGTTCAATGATGCGTTTAAAGAATTCAACACCCAGACCGATAAACTTCCATTCGATCAGAATTGCCTAGTCGCACTCTGCGCCCCCCGACCTGTGCTTTTCACCAACGCTGTCGAAGATACTTGGGCCAACCCCGAAGGCCAGTTTGATGTGCTTAAAGCTGCAGAAGGAACTTATAAATTCGTAGGCGCAACCGGCCTCGCCTCTCCCAACATGCCCGAGTTGGGAAAACTCTCAGACGGCACCCTAGGCTACTTCATCCGAGCGGGCAAACATTCCATGAGCCCCATCGATTGGCAGGCCTACCGCGCATTTGCAAAAAAACATCTACCCAAGCAGGGCTAAGCCTACGAATCTTTACGATCTTACTTTTGCCCAGGTCGATCTACCTCGATCGTGAAGCTGTTCGCCTTGATTGAACATGTCGCATCAACAGCAAAGCCCCCATCTTGCCACAATCGTAGCAAAAGCCTAACCTTACGGCCCTTTACTGGTTTGGTCTTGCTGGAACTTCTCCCCGCTCGTTATATCATTTTATTGTTCTTTTTAGCAAAGGTGGGATGCTTGTGAATCATGTTTGGGTGCGAAGATTTCCGGTACTATTCCTACTGCTATCAAGCTTATTGTTATCCGCAGGTTGCAGAAGTCCCAATAAGCACAAAACAAGTTATTACCCCTTGCCTAGTTCTCGCTGGACACAACAAACCGAACAGTATTTGTTTGCGCAAAATTTACCCTCGAAGCTTGCAGAAGCCAACCCTAAATCATTGTTACGAGCCCTCAGAGAAAAAAACCTAAACCTCACCGACCTAGAATCGATGATGGAGCTTTCGTTCGAAAAGGCAGATCTCACGGACAACACCGATATCTATTCCGGTGTGGAATATTATGCCTACGCTGCTTGCTTTGCTTGGCGAATCCTAGATCGTGAAGGTTTTGATAATCCAAAAACGCAAAGAGCATCCGCTATTTATCAAGCCTGCCTAGCAAGAGTTTTGGAAGATGGCACCAGAGACAAAGGTTTTCAAATGAACGGGCAGTGGAGCGTTCACGAAAAAATCCCCTCCTTCCCTGTTTACTCCCACGGATTCCCAAACAGAATTCACCTGTTTCGAAACCTTACCGTTCCAAAGACCGATACCAACTATAACTTGACCAATTATTATGTAAGAAAAGGCGCTGGCCTGCCCGTCATCTTCCACCCCGATGGAAATGCAAGCTCTTCAGACCCTCTTGATATCTATCACAATCTTGGGCACCCAATGAGTGCCACCATCGTTATACTTCCCAATGAAGATCTTGAAAAAGGTTTTTGTAGGATTGAAGTTGTAAACTCAAGAGCCTACAGCACCATTAAAGTAAGTGGCAAAGAAATCCCCTTAGCAGGCGACTTTTCTGCTGCTTATCAGGAAATGCTCGAAAGAGATCTAAGCTCGAAACTTTGGATCATGGGTTTCCTCGATGGCGACCGGGAATCCAAATTTCAAGGCCTCTACATGGCTGAGCCCTACCACCCCGATAAAATCCCCGTCGTTTTTGTTCACGGCTTGCTATCCACCCCCGCAACTTGGATGGAAACCATGAACGAACTTGATCAAATCCCAGGCATCAAAGAACGCTATCAATTCTGGTTTTATATGTACCCAACATCTGGGTCCATCGTTTTAAATGGCACAGATCTGCGCGAAAATCTGCAACGCACAGTCCACCACTTAGATCCAAAAAACGCTAACCCTGCCCTCAAGCGCATGGTGCTTATAGGCCATAGCATGGGCGGCCTTCTCGCCAGGCTTCAGGTAGTTTATAGCGATGACAAGCTTTACTCTGGTTTATGCAGGGTACCTTTCAATGAACTTCAAGGCAAACCCAGCGTGCTCGAACTTGCAAGAAAGACTCTTTTTTTTGAACCTAATCCAAATATTTCCCATGTGGTTTACATTGGCACTCCCCATAACGGTTCACCCCTTAGTTTCACCCCCACAGGGAGGTTGGGCAGTCTGATTGCCCACACTCCCTCTTGGCAGAAAAATTTCCGCTCCGAACTCAACGAACATAACCCCAGCGCTTTTCTCCCCGCTTTCAAAATCCAAAGCCAGCCCAACAGCATCGATATGCTTGGATTCGAAAACCCGTTCCTCAAAGTTTTTCAAGGCCTCCGGCCTTCCGAACATATTCAAGTTCATTCCATTGCAGGCGATTTGAACCAGCTCTTTGAATCTCGTAAAGGCGACTCCGTTGTACCCCTTAGCAGTGCCCTTGCTACCAAGTCTGACACCGTTACGATTGTCGAGGAAAGGCACATGGAATTGCACCATCACCCAAAAACTATTTCTGAAATCACACGAATTCTTCAACAAAATATAACCGAGGTAGATGCCCTCGCCTCCGAAGCAAAATAGTCAGATTTTTTCAGCAACTTTTATTATTCTTTCTGATACATTAGCTCATTATTATTAGTGCTTATTTTATTTTTGCAGGAGTTCCCTTTCATGGCTTCTAATTTATTCGTTCAAGCCCCAGAAGGCGTTACCAAATACACCGACCGCCTTGCAGACCCTTGTATCATGGTCATCTTTGGCGCCTCGGGAGACCTTACCAAGCGGCTCCTCATGCCCGCATTGTTCAACCTTCATTGTGGCGGACTTCTAAGCAGCGAGTTCGCAATCATCGGCATCGCTTTCGACAGCCTCGACACCGAGAGTTTCCGCAAAAAAATGACCGAAGACATTAAAAAATTCAACACACGCAAAGTCTTTGATGAAAACCAGTGGAACGAATTTGTCGAAAAACTTCAATACACCCAAGGCGATTTCTCCGACCCTGAAGCTTACAAAAGGCTCGCTGTTTTAATCAACGCCACCGAAGCCAAATTAAAAACCGGAGGCAACACCCTGTTTTACATGGCTACACCGCCATCAGTATTTGAACTGGTTTCCTCCAACCTTCAATCATCAGGTGTTAAGAATTCCGAAAAAGGCTGGGTCAGAGCGATCTTCGAAAAACCATTTGGGCATGATCTTAAAACCGCTGTTGAGTTAAATCGCCTGCTTTTAAAGCATTGGGAAGAAGAACAGATTTACCGCATTGACCATTATCTGGGCAAGGAAACAGTACAAAACATTCTCGCATTCCGCTTTGCCAACGGGATTTTTGAGCCCCTTTGGAACAAAGAACATATCGATCATATTCAGTTCAGCGTCATGGAAACCGTGGGCGTTGAAAGCAGGGGTAAGTATTATGAAACCTCGGGCGTGCTGCGCGACATGATCCAAAATCATATGTTTCAAATGCTTTCCTACCTTTGCATGGAGCCTCCTTCTTCCTTTAAGCCCGATGCAATCCGAAATCAAAAATCTGAACTTCTCGATGCGGTTCGCATCATGACTCCCGAAATGGTTCGAACCCACACCGTTCGTGGGCAATATGGCCCGGGTAAAAAATGGGATGAATCCCCAGCGCCTGGCTATCGCCAAGAAGCCGATGTTTCTCCTACTTCCAACACCGAAACTTTCGCATGCTTAAAATTATTCATCGATAATTGGCGCTGGGATGGTGTGCCTATTTATCTCCGCTCGGGTAAAAACCTCTGGAAACGAGGTACCGAGATCATGGTCCAATTCAAAAACCCGCCCGACATTCTTGGTAGGGGCCAATCTGCAAGTAACACCAGAATTCCCAATCGTCTTTTCTTCCATATTCAGCCTGATCAAGGCATCGAGCTTCGCGTCCAAGGCAAATCTCCCGGACCAACCATGTCCACCCAAACCATTAACATGCGCTTCGATTATAGCGAGTCTTTCGAATCCTCGAGAGGCACAGGCTACGAAGTCCTTCTCTATAATTGCATGATTGGCGATGCCACCCTGTTCTCCAGAACCGATCTGGTTGAAACAGCTTGGCGCATTGCCCAGCCCATTTTTGATGTCTGGGAAAAAGAACCCGCAGGTGACTTCCCTAATTACCCTGCAGGGGGATGGGGGCCCAAGAAAACCTACGACCTCATCGAGAATGATGGCCGTATTTGGGTGGAAGTGGTCAGCCGTGATGTGCTTGAAAAAATTCCGCTCTTCAAAGACACTGGCAAGATCTTCCTCTACAACCTTGCAATCAACCTTAGGCCCGATATCTACGCCCCTGGTGATTTCATCATCAAAAAAGGCGAGGTTGGCACCGAAATGTTCATCATCTCCAGCGGTTCGGTCGAAGTTCTGGATGATCAGGGCAAAATAATCAACACCATGAGCGATGGCGCCTTTTTTGGGGAACTCAGCCTTCTTAATGCCACTCCCCGTACCGCTAGCATCCGCGCAACTACTGATTGCGATATCTTTATTCTTTCCAAGAAAGATTTCGACAGGGTACTTAAAACCTATCCTGAGTTCCTCAGTAAAATCAAGAAGATCGCAGAAGATCGCTACAAGGTGAAAATGCCCACCGCCTAAGCACAGGGAAAATAAGCCCTACCGTTTCAACTGCACTTCATTTAACATCAAGGAAATAAGATGCCCTATATTCGTACATTCACACTCTTATTTTTCACCTTACTTCCAGCTCTTTTGCTCGGTGATGAAAAACTCAAGGGCATCGCTTGCAGATCGGTTCACCTAGGCTACCCTGCACCCGAAAGCAACTCTTTTTACATCGAGATGAAAATCCTTTCCTCTGCGCCCGGCACCTACTTCATGGCTTGCGGTTGGAACAAGGGGTACTTTGGCGTACAAGAACTCGCGAACGGTAAAAAAATCATCCTTTTTTCTGTCTGGGACTCTGGGCAGAACGATCCCAAAGCAGTCGAAGAAGATAAACGCACCAAGCTTATTCATAAAGATGAAAAAACCCGCATCGGTCGTTTTGGGGGCGAAGGCACGGGCGGGCAATCATTTTATGATTACGATTGGAAAATAGGCAAAACCCTGCGCTTCCTCGTATCATCCAAAGTTGAAGGCAACCGCACCGTTTACTCCGGGCACTTCTTCCACTCCGAACAAAAAAAGTGGATCCATATGGTTTCTTTTTCCACCATCACAGGCGGCATCAACCTCAAAGGCTATTATTCCTTCATAGAAGATTTCAAACGCGACAAAGTTTCCACCACCTTCGCTCGCAAAGCAGAATTCGCTAACCCTTGGATCAAAAACATCAACAATGCGTGGATTCCCATTTCCAAAGCCAACTTCACCGCAGATGCCAACCCTGTTCTTAATATCGATGCAGGCACCACAAACGGACACTTTTTCTTGGTCACCGGGGGCAATACTGATAACACCCTTAAACTTCGCACTGTTATCGACTACCCCAAACCGGAGTTAGCTCAACCTGCTGACATTCCCAAATAAACGAGATCGATTTCGCGCTTTTGCTGCTAGAAATCCCAAAAATCTTCCCAGTTTCAACGGTTTTTGTCATTCTCCAAGATTCACCCGTTATGGTCTCGCTTGCAATGGCAATATTGACTATAAATACTAAAGCAGAATCGGCTTTTATTGTCGTAATTGACTTTTTGTATGACTCTAGCGAGAGGATTGCATGAGCTCTTTTGTTCCGATTCCATCCAGCTCGATTGGCTGTAAATTCTTCATGGGCATCACTGGCCTTCTACTAATAGGCTTTGTGCTCGGCCACATGACCGGCAACCTTCTTATATTCATGGGCCCAGAAGCCATCAACGAATATGGCGAATTTCTGCAAACCATGGGTCATGGTGTACTCATCTGGGTTGCTCGCATCGGCCTCGTTGCTATTTTCTCCATTCACATGACACTCGCTTTTATACTTCGAAAGAAAAACACCAGCGCTAGGCCCGTTCCTTATGGTGCAGATGGCACCATTCAGGCTTCGTGGGCTTCCCGCCATATGATGCTCACGGGCATCGTGATCTTTTTGTTTCTTGTTTATCACATTGCCCATTTCACGGTTGGAGCAATAGACCCTGATAATCATAAGGAAGTAATCGCCCGCGATATTCACAACAAGTTTGATATTTACACGATGGTGGTAAGGGGCTTCCAGCAGCCATTGGTTAGCGGATTGTATATTCTTGCTCAACTTGCTCTAGGCTTGCATTTAACCCATGGGGCAGGGAGCTGGTTGCAATCACTGGGGCTTGCCCGCGGTTGGGTTCGCAATCTCACTCTCCCTTTGGGGTATGGAATTGCAGGCATTATAGTTATTGGCAATTGTTCAATTCCTGTTTCCATCCTACTGGGATGGGTGAAATAAGGAGAGGATCCAGGGACGATGAACCTAGATAGCAAAATTCCCGAAGGCCCACTCGAACAAAAGTGGGATAGCTTTAAAGCTAACATGAAGCTGATCAATCCTTCGAACAAGCGCAAATACAAAGTCCTTGTCGTCGGCACAGGCTTGGCAGGAGCATCTGCCGCTGCATCTCTTGCTGAACTTGGCTACCAAGTCGAAACCTTCTGCTTCCAAGATTCACCTCGCAGAGCTCATAGCATTGCTGCTCAGGGTGGTATCAATGCTGCAAAGAATTATCAAAACGATGGCGACAGCATCTGGCGCCTTTTTTACGACACCATCAAGGGGGGCGACTTCCGCTCCCGCGAGGCCAATGTTTACCGCCTAGCCCAGATGAGCGTTAAAATCATCGATCATTGCGTTGCACTTGGCGTACCATTCGCCCGCGAATACGGCGGCCTTCTCGACAACCGCAGCTTTGGTGGCGCACAGGTTTCCCGAACCTTTTATTGCAGAGGCCAGACAGGCCAGCAACTTCTTTTGGGCGCCTACAGCACCATGGCTAGGCAGATTGCCCAAGGCAGAATTAAATCCCACCCACGCACAGAAATGCTCGACCTCGTGACCATCGATGGCAGAGCCAGGGGCATCATCGTTCGCGATCTCCAAACAGGAAAAATCGAATCCTATGCTGGCGATGCAGTCGTGCTTGCAACAGGTGGCTATGGCCCAGTCTTCTTTCTTTCAACCAACGCAGTGGGCTGCAATGTTACTGCTACTTATCGTGCCCACAAGCGAGGCGCTTTATTTGCCAACCCCTGCTACACTCAAATTCACCCAACCTGTATCCCTGTGACTGGCGATTACCAATCCAAGCTTACTTTGATGAGCGAATCGCTTCGTAACGATGGCCGTATCTGGGTTCCCAAAAAGCAAGACGACAAGCGCAGCCCCGATCAAATCCCCGATGCTGAGCGCGATTATTTCCTCGAACGCAAGTACCCAAGCTTCGGCAACCTCGCTCCCCGCGATATTTCTTCCCGGGCTGCTAAAGAAGCTTGCGATGCAGGCAAAGGCGTTGGCGAAGGCGGCAGAGGCGTCTACCTCGATTTCACCGATGCCATCAAAAGGCTTGGCGAAAACCTTATTCGCGAGCGCTATGGCAACCTCTTCGACATGTATCACCACATCACCAACGAAAACCCCTACAAGGTGCCTATGCGCATCTACCCCGCAGTGCATTATTGCATGGGCGGCCTATGGGTGGATTACACCCTGATGAGTAATGTCTCTGGGTTGTTTGTTTTGGGTGAGGCAAATTTCTCTGATCATGGTTCCAACCGCTTAGGCGCAAGTGCCCTTATGCAGGGGCTTTCAGATGGTTATTTTGTCGCCCCATACACTATCACCAATTATCTCGCTTCGACTAAGCCGGGTGATGTAACCACTGATCATCCCGATTTCAAACGCTGCGAAAACGATGTGAACGAAAACATCAAAAAAATTCTTTCCATCAAGGGCAATCGCAGTCCGCTTAGCATTCATCGCGAACTGGGCAAGGTGGTTTGGAATGAAATTGGCATGGCTCGAAGCAGAAAAAGTTTGACCACTGCCCTTCAACAGATTCCTGCCATCCGCGAAGATTTCTGGAAAAATATCTCAGTGCCAGGCTCTGGTGATGAGATGAACAAGGGCCTCGAATATGCCCTCCGAGTTGCTGATTTTCTCGAGTTCGCAGAACTGCTTGCTGAAGATGCACTTGCCCGTGAGGAATCATGTGGCGCACACTTCCGCGAAGAATATCAGACCGACGATGGTGAAGCTATGCGCAATGATCAGGATTTTGCCTTTGTCTCTGCCTGGGAATACAAGGGCATGGGCAACAAGCCACACCTCCATAAAGAAGCTCTCACTTACGATAATGTCCACCTTGCAGTGAGGAGTTACAAATAATGAAACTTACCCTTAAAGTTTGGCGCCAGAAAAACCCCACCGATGCAGGGCGCTTCGTTGAATACCAAGCCAACAACATCTTCCCAGATATGTCTTTCCTCGAAATGCTCGATGTCGTAAACGATGGGTTGATGTCTAATGGTCAGGAACCAATCGCCTTCGATCATGATTGCAGAGAAGGCATTTGTGGCAGTTGCAGCTTAGTAATCAACGGCAGGGCCCATGGCCCAACCCGAGGCACTACCTGCCAGACTTACATGCGCAACTTCACCGATGGCCAAACCTTGGTAATCGAACCTTGGCGCGCCAAAGCTTTCCCTGTGCTGCGCGACCTCGTCTGCGATCGCTCAGCCTTTGACCGCATCACCCAAGCGGGCGGTTATATTTCCTCCAATGTCGGGGGCGCACCCGATGGTAATGCTCTGCCCATCGCCAAGGTGATTTCCGATAAAGCCATGGATGCTGCAGAATGCATCGGCTGTGGCGCATGTGTCGCTGCATGCAAAAATGCTTCCGCAATGTTGTTTGTCGCTGCAAAGGTTTCGCATCTGGGGATGTTGCCTCAAGGCCAACCCGAACGCACTGCACGAGTTCGCAAAATGGTTTCGCAAATGGATGATGAAGGCTTTGGTGCCTGCACTAATCAGTATGAATGCGAAGCGGCTTGCCCCAAGGAAATCAGTGCGGACTTCATAGCCCGCATGAATGGCGATTACCTCTGGGCCTCCGTTACCCCCGAAGAATAAACCGAACGCTTTAAAAGTTAAATACCTTAGCGCCCTACACCAGGGCCTTCGGGCAAGCTGCCTGAACTCCAGATCACCTTGTTGGCATGTTCATAGCCAAGCACGGATACGCTACCCGCACGAATTGCAAAGTTG
>ERZ889217.1391-NODE-1391-length-12381-cov-17.496755_pt1 | contig 12381 bp, 12 predicted proteins | sample MGYA00521098_ERZ889217 | MGnify/ENA primary metagenome ERZ889217 (study PRJEB32303, sample SAMEA104408613) | aquatic metagenome | biome: Brackish water; feature: Pelagic; material: water | place: Baltic Sea | collected 2014-06-10T22:04:00 | depth 2,362 m ...
AATCAAGCCAGTCGTGCGGTCAGTTCTGGAAGCGTATTTGGCTTAGCAACAGAAGCATGTTTGAACCCATCACTGATAGAAAATCAAATCAATAATCGACTTGCTGCACTCAAGTTAGTTAAAGACTCTGCACTGCGCGATTTCGTCGACAATAGTGTTTCACCAACTTTGGTTAGAACTATTGAGAGATCTCGTCGTTTAATGGTTGATGGGTACGGCGCAAATCTTGATCAAAGATTTTGGACATTGAGTCCCTCTGATTTTGGTTTACATAATGCAATCGTCACGCCGCAAGGCGATCTTGTTTTTTTTGATTTTGAATATTTCGGCTGGGATGACCCGGTCAAGTTGACTGCTGACGTTTGTCTGCATCCTGGAATGTCTCTCGATGAAAACGCGCAACAGTATTGGATCAGTGAAGCCAAGAGGCTTTTCGCCGATGATCCAAACTTTGGCGTACGACTAAATGCTCTTTACCCGCTTTACGCAATTAGGTGGGCATTGATTATGTTGAACGAATACAGGACCGACAAAATAAAGAACCGTTTAAACGCACAGAGTAGAATGCAAACTGATATTCGTGGAGCGCAGGTAATGCAGTTGGAGAAAGCAAAGTTGATGTTAAAGAATGCAGATCGGACTGTGTTGTAATGCCCATGGATGACCGATCAAAATTATTGCGCCGATATGTGATTGATGCAATGCGGGGTGGCGGTCGAGGTCACCTCGGGTCGTCAATGTCGATGACTGAAATTCTGCGAGTGCTGTACGACTCGGTGCTCAAATATGATTCAAAAGATCCAGAGTCGACCGATCGCGATCGATTTGTTTTAAGTAAAGGTCACGGTTGTCTCGCTCTTTATGCAATTCTGGCGGACAAAGGGTTTTTTCCGGTCAGCGAATTAGAGAGTTTTTGTCGCCCGACATCGCGACTCGGTGGTCATCCAGAGCGCGGCAAAGTGCCGGGAGTTGAAGCGTCAACTGGGGCACTAGGTCATGGTTTACCAATCGCAGTTGGGCTTGCACTTGCGATGCGTTTACAAAAACGCAAAAGCCGAGTTTTTGTGTTAACCGGTGACGGTGAAATAAACGAAGGTTCGAATTGGGAAGCGGGAATGGCGGCAGCAAAACATAAGTTGTCAAACTTGACTGTGATGGTGGATTACAACAAGTTGCAGAGTTATGGCAAGACTTCAGAAGTTTTAGATCTTGAACCACTTGTCGACAAGTTTAAGAGTTTTGGTTTTGCGACCGACGAAGTTGACGGTCACGATGTCGCTGCACTTGAGGCAATTTTTAAAAAGCTTCCTTTTTCTGATAGTGCACCATCAGCAATTATCTGTCACACAATTAAAGGCAAGGGTTTTCCGTTCGCTGAGGGAAACCCAGAGTGGCATCACAAATCCGGAATGACCGAAACCGACATTCAACAGATGTACGACTGCCTGTAATGAGACTCTTTCTTACTGATTCAACACTGAAAACGGTGATTTCAAATGCGTAAAACTGCCCTTGATTGTGTCTACAAACTCTCAAAAATAGACGAACGGGTTGTATTCGTCGGCTCCGACCTTGGGCCTGGTGTACTCGACAAAATGAAAACCGAATTTCCACAAAGGTTTTTCATGGAAGGTGTCAGCGAGCAATACATCGTCGGCATGGCAGCCGGTCTGGCGATGGAAGGTTACATTCCGTATGTCAACACCATTGCGACTTTTCTGACGCGGCGTTGTTATGAACAAGTAGCGGTAGATCTTTGTATTCATGATTTGCCGGTTCGCTTAATTGCCAACGGTGGCGGTGGAGTTTATGCACCACTTGGGCCAACGCACTTGGCGATTGAAGACATCGCAATTATGCGGGCACTGCCGAATATGGCCGTCGTGGCCCCTTGTGACGCAGACGAAATGAATCGTTTAATGATGTCGACTCTCGAGTGGCCGCACCCGATTTACATTCGTCTCGGCAAAGGTGGAGACAAAATTGTTAGTGAAGAGAAAAACGGTTTCGAATTAGGCAAATCTATTTTGATGCGAAGTGGCACTGATGGTATGTTTGTCACGACCGGCGTGATGACACAACTCGCTTTGGAAACCGCAGACCTATTGAAACGCGACGGCGTCAATGTCGGTGTAGTTCATATGCACACGATTAAGCCGTTTGATGCCGTTGGCGTTATCTCGGCGATTGAAAATGTGAAGGCTGTTGTCACAGTCGAAGAACACATCATTAACGGTGGTCTGGGTTCGGCACTGCTCGAAACATGCAGTGACCTTCGTCCAGAATTGTTACCAAAGATTGCACGAGTAGGCATACCTGACAAATTTGCAACTGAGTATGGCAGTCAAAATTCGCTGTTGAAGCATTGGGGAATCACGTCGGATACCTTGGTAGGTGCGATGATGAAAAAGCTCGGAGGCTAGTTGTGGTTTTTACTTCAGACGAAGATCTCGCAATTGCCAAAGAATATTTAGACCTTGGTTACATAATCAGACCAAACGCAGACGCCGAAGCCTATGAATGGATTCAGCAAAGTGCAGCCAGCGTGGCGGCAGACGCCCTGAGTATTGAGCGGCCAACCGATAGCGAAAAGTTTTTGAACGAGATTCATACACTTGTTGAACCTTCAAAACTTAACGATTTCAGATTAAAAGTTATACAGGGATTGAACGCACTTCCTGAATTTCGTTTAATGTACTTTCGATTAGCGAAACCATATTTGGAAGCAATTGTTGGCAACGAGCTTGCAATGCAGCAACGCATCAACTTGAGCATTCAAATGCCAAATGATACGAGTTCACTGTTGCCGGTACATGCAGACACATGGTCCGGAGACTCACCGTTCGAAGTTGTGGTCTGGTTGCCGCTAGTCAATTGCTTTGGGACAAAAGCGATGTACCTGCTACCTCCACTTGAGTCTGCAAAATTTTCAGATGACTTCAGCAAGCGAGGCGGAAGCAGCAGCGAATCTATTTTCGACTCAATCAAAACAGAAGTTAAGTGGCTTGAGGTTAAAAGTGGACAAGTATTAGTTTTCGATCAGTCGCTTCCACATGGCAATCGTTTAAACGAAGAAACTGAAACTCGTTGGTCGATGAATTGCCGGTTCAAGGGGGTATTCACGCCCTATGGCGATAAGAAGCCTGGAGAATTTTTTGAGCCGATCACTTTACGCCCCGCATCTCGCCGTGGCATGGCCTACGAGCTTCCAAAAATATCGTGAAAAAATTGCGAGGCTACATTTTTGCTCGCCCGTTTATGGGCGAGAGGGCACCGCAACATGTGCAAAATATTATTTTGCGTGACTATTGCGGTAAAAAAGGTTTTGAACTATTGCTTGCGGCAACTGAGTACGCCATGCCTGATTCGTTCATGATTTTAGAGTCAGTATTGGACGATTTAGATAGCGTTGACGGGGTCGTGTTTTACAGTCTGTATCAATTGCCAACTCAAGCAAAACAGCGAAACTCGGTTTATACGCGCGCGCTCGAATCTGGCAAGTCATTGCATTTTGCCGTTGAAGGCATGTCGATTACGAAGCAAATAGATATCGATTCAGTTGAGCAATGTCTATTGGTCAAGACAACTCTTGATAACTGCATTACAAAAGTTGAAGTTTAAACAATGGGTGTTTGGCGCGAATTTGTAACGCCTTTACATAAGTCAACAAAGCGCGACTATCTCGCGCGAATGAACGACGACAAAGTTCACTGCATGCTCAAGGCCAAAGAATATGGCGCCGACTATTGGGATGGTGATCGTCGCTATGGATATGGCGGTTACAACTACCGAGCAGGCTATTGGACCCCGGTTGCCCAAAGTCTGATTGATACTTACAACTTGAAACCCGGTTCAAAGATTTTAGATTTAGGTTGTGGAAAAGGTTTTTTACTACACGAACTTTTGCTGCTTGAGCCAGAGTTGCAAGTAGTCGGCACTGACATTTCGGTACACGGTTTAAGTCACACGACCGATCTAGTTAAGCCGCATGTGCAAATTCATGATGCGCGGGGTGAATTCAAATGGCAGGACAAAGAGTTTGATCTAGTTATCTCGTTGACTCTGTTGCATAACTTGCGTGCATTTGATCTAGAAAATTGTTTGCGTGAAATTCAACGTATTGGCAAGTCGCATTATGTGACTTCTGAGAGTTATCGCACTGAACTCGAGCAATTTAATTTGCAGTGTTGGGCGTTGACCTGCGAAACATTCTTTGATTTAGATGAGTGGCTTTGGATGTTTGAAAAGACTGGCTATACGGGTGACTACGAATTCATATACTTTGAGTAGTCAATGTTTGTTTTAACAACCGATAAATCTGGCCGCATTTTGGTCGAACATGTTTTACCAAGAAGCGGCTCGTCTAAAAACTTGCTTGCCTTGCCAAGTGTTGAAAACAACTGTTCGCAAACTCAACTTGAGAACTGGATGAGAAATCAATCAATAACCCAAGTTTCGCAAACCAACACTTTTAGTTTGCTTACAAGTACTGATCTGCCAAAAACCGATTACGTGTCATGCTCGGTTGATAACTCAGGCTCGCCCAAGTTACCTCTCGAATGGGTATCCGTCGAGACCTTATGGCAGAAAGATATTGATCAGTCAATTGCTGTCGCGATGAATCAAATCGTTGGACAAGTTGAAAGAATCAATCCCGGAAGTTTAGAAAAACTTGAACAATCGTTCGTAAAAAGTTTTGATTTGAATAAAATCAACGCCCGAGTTTTCTTTGCTAAATCTGAAACGGTGGGAGCAACAGAAGCGTTGATCTCGTTTCTTGGTGCATTTAGCGTCGGAAATGGACAGCAAACTGCGCGGCTCTGCATGCATCACAGTCAGTCACAAGTGATTCAAGAAATGCTGATGATTCATGCCGTACCAATTAGCACAGGACCATTACGCCAAAATAATGATTCGTCAGTCTCGTATCACATGATGCGCGGAGCCTTAGAAATAACTTTGCACCATGGTGGCAGTGTCGGCGACATTGTGCACCATGTTGAGCGCCGCGCCGATCAGCCCTCGTCACCAAGTTCAATAAGAGTTCCGGCTCGCGTCTTTCGCACGATTCGAACAATCACAGATTCGGCCGTGTTCATTGAAGTGCAGAGTGGACCGTTCTCAGATAGTGACACCGAGTGGTGCGCAATCGGAGATATTCAGTGAGAGTTTTAATCATCGGTGGCACGGGAATCATTGGCTCATGTCTGCAAAAGTCGCTGGCAAAAAATGCTCATGAAATAGTCATCACCTCTCGCAAGTCGTCTACACGCGATGACTCGGCGTTGTTGCTTAATTTAGAGAATATTTCAGAGTCGGCACAAACAATTCGCAGTGCCGGAAAATTTGACGCAGTAGTTCTGTCGGCTGGAGTAAGTTCAATTAGGGCCTGTCGAGTCAACCCAGATGCCACATCATTGGTAAATGTTGATGCTCAAGTTGCGATCGCCAGAGAGCTACTTTCAATTAGTTCTTCTAAAATTATTTTGATCTCAAGTAATCGAGTCTTTGATGGCTCAACCGAGTTAACAAAAATCGGGTCCGTCTACAGCCCGACGACCGAATATGGTCGGCAAAAATCACAAGCCGAAACAGAGTTACTGTCGCTTGGCGACTCAGTAAAAATCGTGCGATTTTCGAAAGTGATTTCCGAACATACAGAGTTAATAGTGGACTGGTTTAACAAACTCTCAAGTAACGAAAAAATTTCAGCGTTTGTTGACATGGCGATTAGTCCGATCACCGTTGATACGGCCGTTGACGTCATTGAACACGTGCTCTTGGGCGAATGTGACCCAGTAGTTCAATTCTCGGCGTCAGATGAGATTTCTTTTTTTGAATTGGCTTGTGTCATTGCAAATTATGCCAACTCGCCAGTATCCAATGTGGTTCGCCAAATGGCACAAGACGTTGGTGATAAAGCAATCGCACATTCATCGCTAGAATCAAGTGTGTTCCCGTCGATCAAGCCGATGCCGTCTTTGCAATCTGTCCATCAAATAATGGAGAAAATTACTAAATCATGAGGAATGGCACAGTTTTTGTCTCGGGCACTTTCAATGTTCTTCATCCAGGGCACTTGCGTTTGCTTAAATTCGCCAAAGATAGTGGCGAAAGACTTATTGTCGGTGTTCTTAGTGATCGTGTGGCTGGGGTTTCGGCGCATGTGCCACAAGAGTTTCGCTTAGAGGCCGTCAAAATGCACGCGATTGTAGACGAAGCTTTTTTGATTGATGATTCGGTGAATGACGCAATCCGCAAAATTAAGCCAGCACGAGTCGTCAAGGGCAAGGAACACAAAACTAAGGACAATCCGGAGCAGGAAGCCGTAGACAGTTATGGCGGAAAATTGTTGTTCAGTTCGGGTGATGTTGTGTTCACCTCGCTCGATCTGATTCGCCGCGAGATGGCAATTCAAGAGCCAAAGACGATTACTTTGCCAACCGATTTCATGGCGCGTCGCGGGGTGACCAAAAAATCTTTATCGTTGTTGCTTTCAAAGATGAAAGATATGCAAGTCGTGGTGATTGGCGACACAATCGTCGACGAATATATCTCTTGTGATCCACTTGGAATGTCGGAAGAAGACCCAACCATTGTTGTTACCCCGATTTCGAGCAAGAAATTTATTGGCGGGGCGGCGATTGTTGCTGCCCATGCCGCGTCTCTTGGCGCCAAAGTAAAGTATTTCTCAGTTGTTGGCAACGATGAATCTGCCCAGTTTTGCCGCGACGAACTAACCAAATTCAATGTTCAACACGAACTCATAGTTGATGAGGCAAGACCGACAACTCTTAAGCAACGCTTTCGCAGTCGCGGTAAAACTCTGTTGCGTGTCAGTCATCTTGTACAGCGATCGGTTGATGAGCCGATACAAAAGAACTTGGTTACGAGTGTCAAAAAAGCATGCGAAAATGCCGATCTACTAATTTTCTCGGATTTTAATTATGGATGCCTGCATCAAAATGTGGTCGATCAACTTGTCGAGATCGCTACTAAAAACCAGATGCGAATAGTCGCAGACAGCCAATCTTCATCGCAAATCGGTGATATCTCAAGATTTAAAAGCGCAGACTTGATAACCCCGACCGAGCGCGAAGCCAGATTGGCTCTGCGAAATACCGAAGATGGTCTCGTCGTGATTGCACAATTGGTCTGTTTGAGCGCTGAGGCAAAAAGTGTCACCTTAAAACTTGGTGAACAAGGGGTTTTGTTGCACGGCCGATGGGGCAAAGACTGGGAGACCGATCAAATTCCGGCGCTCAATTCGGCGCCGCACGATGTTGCAGGTGCTGGCGACTGCATGCTGGTCGCGACTTCGCTGGCGATGACGGTTGGCGCAAATATGTGGGAGTCAGGGTTGCTCGGCTCGCTGGCAGCGGCAATTCAAGTTGGTCGAGTTGGCAACACACCGATCACTCAAAACGAACTTCTGCACGAGTTGGCGGAGTGAGAGCGGTACTACTTGCCGCCGGACTCGGAACTCGACTTAGGCCACTCACCGACACCGTTCCAAAATGTTTGGTACCGATCAAAGGCAAGCCACTCTTAGATATTTGGATTGAATCTTTATTACAAGCTGGCGTTGAAAGAATTCTTGTAAACCTTCACTACAAACATGAGTTGGTCGAAGACCATATTGCGAAATCTGTGTATCGCGAACAGGTTGAAACAGTTTTTGAACAAGAGTTACTCGGCACAGCAGGAACACTAGTTACGAACCGAGATTTTTTTCAGGGTGAAGACGGAATATTTATTCACGCCGATAACTATTCAGAAGCCGATCTATCTCAGTTAATTGAACTTCACGGCCAACGACCAAAAAGTTGTTTGATGACCATGCTCGCTTTTCGAACCGATACGCCACAGACCTGCGGAATTCTTGAACTTGACGCGCAAAACATTTTGCAAAAAATGTATGAAAAGTCACCTGAGAATCACGGCAACCTCGCAAATGCGGCGCTTTACATTCTTTCGAGTGAATTAGTCGCAAGCGTGACGACTGAGCATGACTTCAGTACTCAAGTGATACCCAAACTACTTAAACGCATCTATGTTGTCGAGACCGACAAGATCTATATCGATATCGGTACCCCAGAGAGTTATCAACGTGCTCAAGAGATCGCAAATGTTGATTAAAAAAATTAAGCGCCAGTTGTTTCAATTGCGCCACGGCAACTTTTTGTCATTTGTAAAAAAGTTTTCAAAATTAAGGGCGATACTGACGGTTATTTCTTCTTTAAGTTTTCAAAAGCGACGTTTTTTGAAAAAGCTCCACAAGATATCACCTGATTTTTCTCGCACCATAAATCAAAACATCGACTTTGATGAAACAGAGTCGTTGATGGCCAGTAAAGTTGCCGAAATTTTGAACCCAATTAGAGCATTGATAAAAGAGAATAAAACGGCAGAAGCACTTGAAAGGTATCGTCGAGATGCAGAACTGCTACCAAAATCACTTGATTTAAAACAGTCGCACGCACAGACTCACTTTCTTCGTGGTGAATGGGCTGAATATCTCTCGGTTTCAGCCGATGCAGATCAGTTGATGCAGCAACTCGCCCAAGAGCAGTCATTAGACAGAACACGAGTGCGGTTTCTTGGTAGCGGATGGACCGGACCACTTGGTCATATCGCTTTGCTTGACACGGTGGTAAAACTCAAAGAACTTGATTTGCTCTCCGATGAGCAAAGAGTTTTGCTCTACGATTCTCAATATTCATCCAACAGTGCACTACTCAAACTTTTTCTTCCGAAGATGTTGAATATCAAAAGTGACATCAAACTGATTGAAAAATTCACACAAAAGTTTGACTCGATCGTTGACCAAGTGCCGATTTATCGACTCAAGACAAAAATCGTTGACCAGTGGTCGGCAATCGATATTGCCAACCAAGCCTGGAGCAAAGAGAACCGAGAGCCAGTTATTAAAATTTCTGACTCTATTGAGGCTCGCGGTCGGAAGATTCTCAAGCGTTGGGGACTTCCGTGCGATGCGTGGTTTGTAGTTGCTCATGTACGAGAAGGCGACCATCGAGCGCACGCACGCCTGCAAAATGCCGACATTACGACGTATTTTCCGATGATCCGCGAGATCGTAAGTCGTGGTGGATGGGTAATTCGAATGGGAAGTCCGTTGATGACCCCACTGCCCAAGATGCAAAATGTCATTGATTATGCACACGCAGTCGAGCGAGTTGACTGGATGGATGTGTTTTTATGGGCAAAGGCCAAGTTTTCTATCGCCACAAATTCTGGCGGCTCAGAAGCGCCAATGTGCTTTGGCACACCCGTGATTAGAACTAACTATTCTTCATTTGGGCACTGTTCATTTTTTGAAAAATCATTTATGGTGCCAAAACTTTACAAGATCAAAAGCGAAAAGATTCCAATGTCGTTACAACAGGCGCTGCGAACCCCTATCCCTTGGTGCGAATCAACAGTTCACGAAAACATTGAATTTGAAGTCATAAACAACTCACCACAAGATTTAGTTGATGCGGCAGTTGAAATGTTTGCAAGATTTGACAAAAATAATTGGGATATGACCGAGCAACAAGCCAACGCACAAAACATTCGGCTTAGCGAAGGTGCGGTCGGGGGACTACCGATCGCGCAGAGTTTTCTTGACAATCATCAATCATTTCTTAAATCATGAAGTATCTCTTCAAGTTATTTCATTTAATTTTGGGATTAGTCATTGCTGTTGCGATTCGAGTCGCGTCTCCATTTCGCAACTATAAATTTGGCCGGCTACCGAGTCACGAAATCGGGCACTACGCATCAAATGTAGAAATTTATTTGTGCGAGAAAGAGGCCAAAATTCATGGCGACTCGAAAAATACAATTGAAATTTGGTATCGAAACCCAGATTATGCAGTGGCCAACAAACAACTAGACGCGATGTGGTCGCGAGTAATCAAAATTTCAAATTCACCGATAATTAGATACGCCGATGCCATTTCGCGAAGACTACCCGGTTGGCCTAAATTCTCAATTTCGCATCACGATCGCGATGCCTACGGTCTATACGGCAAGATGCAGCCACATATTCAATTTTCAAAATCAGAGTCAAAACAAGGTGAAGATTTTCTTGATTCTGTTAGACATGTCGCCGGCCAGAAGTTTGTGTGCGTGACTGTTCGTGACTCGTCGTATAAGCGAGACCAGTTTGAGAATCGCGATCTAGCCCATGATGATTATCGAAACAATGACATAAGTAATTTTCGAAATATTGCCGAGAAACTCGCATCTGATGGTTATCTTGTCTTCAGAATGGGTGCCAAAGTTGAGCGTCCCTTTGGGGTGGACAAACCCGGGGTATTTGACTACGCGTCAAATGGCATGCGAACTGATTTTTTGGATGTGTATCTCTCGGCAAACTGTGAAATTTTCATCTCGACAGTCCTGGGGCTTGATTCAATCCCAGAAATTTTTCGTGTGCCAAGAGTTTTGACTAATTACATTCCGATCGCTAATTTCGGCAAGTATGGCCCGCAGGATTTGATAATCCCAAAACAATATTGGATTGACCGCGAGGCTCGGTTTATGTCGTTCAGCGAAATTGTGGCGTCAAAAAATGCGCTCGGATCATGCACCAGCAGTTACGAATATCAACGCGCAGGTCTAAAACTTGTCGAAAATACACCACAAGAGATAACACTTGCGACCCAAGAAGTACTTGCGCGCAAAAGTGGCACTTGGCAGACAACCAACGAGGCAAAGTTGTTGCAGCAAAAGTTTTGGTCGCTATATGACCAACTTTCACCTGCAGGTATTCAGAGCCGTGTAAGCGGTCACAAACCACTAATCGGCACAGAGTTTCTTCGCGCAAACCCTCATTGGACGGCTTAAAACTTTGAAGTCAAACATCTATCGCCGACTCAGCCGACTAATTCGGATAGCGCTTTCTATGCCGTTTGCGCTGTTGTTTGTCTTACTCATTCGTATCAGCCGCCCAGTTTTTTTGGTGCGAATTGGGGTGATGCGCAGCGACCGAATCGGTCATTTTGCCCTTGAAACCGAACTTTGGCTTCTCGAACAAGAAGCGGGCATCGCCACGCGGCCAAAACGGTCGATCGACATTTGGTTTGCACCTGAGCCGATTGCCAATCGAGTTCTCTACAAAATGTGGAGGCAAGTGCTGACGATCTGGCCAAATTGGTTGATGGTTTCGGTATTTCGAGTTAACAATCTGATCCCAGGCGCAACTGCTCACCAGATCAAAAACACAACTGCCACATGTTTAGATGTTCACAATTTGTTAGACATCTACCCACCCCGTCTCAAATTCACGGCAACGCAAATAGAGCAAGGTCGAAAAGGTCTTGCCGAGTTGGGTCTAAAGCCGACTGACCGATTTGTTTGCTTTATCGTTCGCGATTCGGCGTACACAAAAAAAGCATTCCCTGAAAAAGATATGTCGTACCACGATTTTCGAAACTGCGACGTAAATGACTACGTGGCAGGTGCCGAGGCGCTCGCCGACCGCGGGCTATTTGTGTTGCGCATGGGATCTGTAGTTTCAAAGCCGCTGGTCTCGAATAATCCACGCGTGATTGATTATGCAAACTCGAAAGTTCGCAGCGAATTTATGGATCTTTTTCTCGGAGCCCACTGCGAATTTAATGTTTCTGATGGCTTAGGTTTCTATGCAATTCCTGCGATGTTTCGCCGGCCGAATGCCTACGTCAACTATTCGCCATTTTTCATGTACTACTCGTCTCGCGCATGCGATTTGGGTATCGCAAAAACAATGATTGACACGGCGACTGGCAAACGCCTGAATCTCTCAGAGATGGGCAACCGTGGCGTTGCCAGATTTGGTGCAACATCTCAATTCGCCGCAGCCGGCGTTTCGGTCAAGAGCAACACACCATCTGAAATTAGAGATCTGATGCTTGAGATGCTGGATCGTATTGAAGGTAAGTGGATTAGTGATCAGCAAGATGACGAACTTCAGCGTAAATTTTGGGAAAAGTATTCAGAAATTATCGGCCCCGACCGCGAAACATTTCATGGCGAGATTTGGTCCAAATATGGTGCACAGTTTTTGCGCGACAATCAAGACTGGATTCTCTAGAAATCATTGGTGCGCTCGGCGGGCACTGGGCTAGCGTGTTGAAAGTAATTAAGTGAATTTAGGGCAGTAGCTCAGTTGGTAGAGCGCCGGTCTCCAAAACCGATGGTCGGGGGTTCAAATCCCTCCTGCCCTGCAATTCAGGTTGGGTTGAAACGACCCTCCCGAGTTCATGTTTCACGGCTGTCGGGCGAAAGTGTTGTAGCACCACAGAATCAAGGCCAATTTCGGCGATAGAGTCAAGAATCTATGTCAATGGACCTCAACCGTCAACAAAAACGCTCCATGCAGAAAATGGGCGA
>ERZ889217.1392-NODE-1392-length-12376-cov-5.159240_pt1 | contig 12376 bp, 9 predicted proteins | sample MGYA00521098_ERZ889217 | MGnify/ENA primary metagenome ERZ889217 (study PRJEB32303, sample SAMEA104408613) | aquatic metagenome | biome: Brackish water; feature: Pelagic; material: water | place: Baltic Sea | collected 2014-06-10T22:04:00 | depth 2,362 m ...
CATTGAAGACAGTTTGATATACTACAATCGTGAAAATAAAAAGGATGCCAAAAAATCAGAGGTAACCTTGTATAAACCAGCCGAAGTGGCCTCCTTAAAAGCAGTTTTGGTAGCCGCCCTGCCTACACTGATTGTTGTTGAAAAGAAAAGGGAAATTTATTTCATTGATCACATTAAGTTTCATATCGATACGCTGACAGCGCTTGGAAGTTTCCTTGAAATAGAGGTTATAGATGCTACTGATGGGATGGATATTATTAAAATGAAGGAACAATGTCAATTTTACATGGAATTACTTGATGTTCAAAAAGAAGATCTTATGGAGAATTCCTATAGTGACCTGTTACAAATCTAATGTCTGGAATATTATGAAAGAGAATCCCGATTTTTCAGTCCATGAGGTCGCCAATGCCTTTTTATGTTTTCCTTCTGAGGAAACGATTCCTAACTTAGGCAATGGACATATTAATGATACTTTTTTGGCCACTGACAAAAATACAGGCCCTCAGCTAGTCCTCCAAAGGATAAACACCCATGTTTTTCGTGAACCAGAGAAGGTGGTTGAAAATCATCTGACCATTTACAATCATTTGACATTACAACCATCAGGATTAAAATTATTGCAACCCATTGTAAGTCAATCAGGGGACTATTTGTATAAGGATATTCATGGAAATGCGTGGAGAGCTGTAAAGTATATTCCTGATACCTTCGCCATTGAGTCTGCCGATACTACTGACATCATTTATCCAGCGGCAAAAATACTGGGTTTATACCTCCGTGAATTATCCACCTTATCTGCTGAAAAATTATATGATACGATTCCAAATTTCCACAACAGCATATTAAGGACCCGAGCCTTTTCTTATGCGGTCAAATGGGGCATACCAGAAAGGATCAGGGAAGCAAAAAAGGAAATACAATGGGTCAGGGAGCACCAATCAATCTTTATAAAAATCACCAGATTATCCCTGCCTTTCAGAGCGGTTCACAACGATGCAAAGATTGGGAATATCCTTTTTGATAAAAACAGTGGCCAGGCTTGCGCAGTCATTGACTGGGATACCACCATGAGAGGATCCGTTTTAAGTGATTTTGGCGATATGGTACGAACTATTTCCACTACCACGGCAGAGGACGATCCAAATCTGTCGGCGGTACATGTCGATTACCATCGGTTTGAGGCACTAACCAGTGGATGGTTAGACGGAGTAGGAAGTATATTAACCTCTGTGGAAAGGGAAAATCTGCTTTTAGGCGCCCATTGTTTGATATTAGAACAGGCCATCCGCTTTTTAGGAGATTATCTTGTAGGGGACAAATATTATAAGATAAAATATCCCGATCATAATCTCGTAAGAGCAAAAAACCAATTAAAACTCTTTCAATCGCTACTTGAACAAGAAACGGAGCTAAAGAAACTTATTCTATAAATTCAGCCAATAGGTGAATTTAGCCACAAGTGCCCTGTTTTTCTTAGTTCCATAAAAGGTATCATAGTTATCGGTGTAAACTATGAACAAATCAGAAACTGGTGCAAACCGCCATTGTAAACGGGCATTTATGTTTAAGTTTTCAACTTGATTATTGTATTGAATAAAAGTGGTCAGGAACAACTTTTTTGTAAATGTAAAATCAATTCTTGGTCCTACCAATAGTAATTTAGCGGAACCATAAGGCGCTGGAAGTTTTATATCGCTATAATTGAACGACATTTCAATAGATCCATAGGGTTGATATCGCCAAACCAATCCGCCTTCAATACCCTTAATATTTCCATTGAAGTATTGTCCAAAAAACGGTTCCAACCTGCAGTTTATCTGTTTTCTTTGATCTGACGAAATAAAGCCATTTACAAAAGTATTCCTGAATTGAGAACCTGCCGGAAGGGCTTTTGCATCGGTGCGGGAAGGATCAAAAGCATCGAACAAATAGATGTAACTATTATTGATGGCGACATTAAAGAATCCTGAATTTTTAAGTTGCCCTTCAAATGAAAAGGAGAATTCCTGATCGGTTCTACCGTCTTCTGGTTGCCAGGTTTGTCCGCTTTTTAACCCAAAAGAATATTGATTAACAGGACCATTTTTGGGATAAAAAAATCGACTAATTTCTCCATTGAGTGCAAAATAGTTGTTACGAGGTACGAAACCCACGGCAGGCGCATACTCCGATTTTATCCATTGGTGTTGATAAGTAAAATTCCATTTCCTGTCCTGGTAAACCAGTGTACTTCCGTGAGCAAAGCGATCAGACATTTTACCATTCTTATCGGAATTAAACATCTGGTGATAAAAGGTACGGCCATTCCAGCGATTATCAGAGGAAGCCAGATTATAATCGACACCAACTACTCTATTAAACCTTTCCGGATCAACCGGTTCAAAAGTTAGGCCAGAAGTAAAATTTTCTTTATCAACAAAAATGAAACCAATATTTGAACGGGAGAACAATTTGCGCTGGACGGCAGCCACTGTATAGTTTGCTCCCGCCAGTTTATTATCAGGATCGGACTGGGTATGCATATTCAACAAACCTACTCTCCAGTTATTATCTAATTTACCGCTCAATCTGGCACCATAAAGAATAGGCACCTGAAAATTATTTCCATCAGCATCTTTAGCGATTCCGATTCTCCGGGAGAAAAAAGGATTACTTCGCTGATCACCAAACCCAGAAAAGAGGTCTGCATTTTCCAAAAAAAACTGTCTTCTTTCCGGGAAGAAAATTTCAAAACGATCCAGATTTATTACCTGACGATCTACCTCTACCTGACTAAAATCGGGATTAACGGTCAGGTCTAAATTTAAGGAAGGCGACAGTCCGATTTTCGCATCACCCCCTATTCCAAAAGTATTATTCGTAGGCGAATTGGTCGTGAAATCCTTAACGCTTCCCCCTGAAACATAAGGTATAACGGTAAAGGCAGAGCCAGTTTTTTCAATGGGTTTCTCAAATTCAATTTTACTCATGAAAGCAAGGCTCATAGGTAGTTGATTTTGAGGAATATGGTTCCAGGTTGATTGGGTATTTGACTGGGTATCAAAACGATAAGCATTGAAATTCCAGGATGTTGAATTTTCCTTAAATCTCAGTGCAGCAAAAGGAATGACCATTTCAGCAGACCAATAATTTTCACCTATGAAGGCTTCGCCATGCCATTTATTGTCCCAATTTTCATTAAAATCGGATCTTTCCCTTCCTCCATTTGCAATAACCGCTTCTCTCATGACGCCTAAAGGATTGATACCAAAAACAAAGGCATTGGTTCTATCATTATACGAATCAAAAACAAACGTGACATTATCGTTTCCCCCTGCCCGAAAATCGCGTTTGAGCGAAGGAACTATATATTTATTTCCTTTTGAATGGCAAATGGCTGCGATGTACAAATTGTATTTATCGTAAGCCATAAAAATTTCTGTTTGCACAGGATTTTTAATACTATCGGTGGGAAAGAGTTGCCAAAAATCTTTTGCGCCCCTACCTTTTTTCCAGCAATCCTCCTCTACTTTACCATCTATAACAGGTTTTTCACTGGTAAAGGAGACCCTCATATTAGGTTGTTCCTCGTAAGTGATGCCAGGTGTCTGTGCATTTAACTTAAAAAAGTAAATTATTGATAATAGCACTAGAGGCCAACGTAGAATTTCAGGTGTCATATTCAAAATTTCAGAAAAGTAGAATACAAAAGTACATTCAAAAAAGGTAATAGTTTAAAAAGTATGCTAATATTCCTAAATAGTATTAATTTTAAACAATCCCCGCAAAGGTAACATTTTCATAAAAATCAGATGAAATGAGAAAAGTATTTTACCTCTTTACGTTATGTTTCTTTATTTTCAATACCTCATACAGCCAGGGTAAACCCCCATATTTTTCTGTTACCTATAAAGGTAACAATGAAAAACTGGACGGCAGATTATTGATTATGCTATCAAAAAATGATAAGGCTGAACCACGTTTTCAAATTGTTGACGGGCCCGAATCCCAGCTCGTTTTTGGATTGGATGCAGAAGAATGGGTGGCCGGCAAACCTATCGTTGTGGATGGCTCCAATGCTTTTGGTTATCCCGTTGAAAGTTTATCTGACGTACCTGCCGGAGATTATTACGTACAGGTTTTGTTGCACAAATACGAAACATTTAAGAAAGCGGACGGCCATATTGTAAAATTACCGATGGACAGGGGGGAAGGCCAGCAATGGAATCTGGCACCTGGCAACTTGTATTCTACCCCACAAAAAATCACATTTAACCCGGGTAGTGCCCGAATCATTCCGTTGTTTTTAGATAAAATTATTCCTCCCATCAAAGAACCGGAAGATACCAAATATGTGAAGCATGTCAAGATAAAAAGTGAACTGCTTTCTAAGTTCTGGGGAAGGGACATGTATCTGGGGGCTCACGTCCTTTTACCTGAAGGCTGGGAGACACATCCGAAGGCAAAATATCCTCTGGCCATTTATCACGGACATTTTCCCTCTGATTTTGGTGGCTTCCGCACTACACCACCGGATACGACCATTCCATGTGAATATTCCGCCCGATTTGGCGTTGATTGTTATAATAGAATAGTTCAAGAGGAAGCCTATAAGTTTTACAAACAATGGACAGGCCCAAATTTCCCCCGCGTCATAGCTATTGAAATACAGCATGCGAATCCATTCTATGACGATTCTTATGCAGTTAATTCTAAAAATCTGGGTCCTTATGGCGATGCAATCACCTATGAATTAATTCCTTACATCGAAAAAATGTATCGTGGAATTGGAGAAGGATGGGCGCGTTTCACTTATGGAGGTTCCACAGGGGGCTGGGAAGCACTTGCCGTTCAGGTAAAATATCCAACAGAATATAATGGTTGTTATGCGGCTTGTCCCGACCCAATTGATTTTAGGGCAAATACCGTTTTTAACTTATACGAAGATAAAAATGCCTATTTTATAGCTTCTGACTATAAACAAACTCCCCGTCCTGCACACAGAGATTCCCTGGGGCGCATTTCCGCCACTATCCAGGAAGCTAACCACAGGGAATTGGCCTTAGGCACCAAAACAAGGTCGGGACAACAGTGGGATATATGGGAAGCGGTGTATTCTCCCGTTGGAGAGGATGGGTACCCAAAGAGAATCTGGGATAAATATAGTGGTGAGATTTTTCCTGAAGTGGCCCAATATTGGAAAGAAAATTATGACTTATCCTATATTTTAAAGCGTGACTGGGCAAAACATGGTAAAGATTGGAAAGGTAAAATCTATATTTATTGTGGTGATATGGATAATTTTTACTTGAATAATGCGGTTTATTTTACAGAACAAATGTTAGAGGAAACCAAAAATCCTCATTACGATGGAGAAGTTGACTACGGCGACAGGGCGGAACATTGCTGGAATGGAGATCATACCCAACCAAATTATATTTCCCGCCTCCGTTACCATCAGATGTTCATTCCAAAATGGACTGCCAGAATTCTAAAATCAGCGCCAAAAAACGTCGATATAACATCGTGGCGCTATTAAATACCAATATGACAGAATCTATTTTTGATAATCACGGAAGAATCATAAATTATGCACGTATTGCAGTAACTGATCGCTGTAATCTACGATGCTTTTATTGTATGCCAGAGGAAGGCATTCAATATATGCCCAAAAAAGAATTATTGCAATTTGAGGAATTAGAAAGACTGACCAAAATCCTCACGGAACTAGGTATTTCCAAGTTAAGAATTACCGGAGGTGAACCTTTTGTGAGAAAGGATATCATGAAATTCATAGAAAGTATACATACTTTGCCCCATTTGAAGGAAATCCATATCACGACCAATGGAACCCATACGGCAGATATTATTCCTGAATTAAAACGCTTAGGTATTAAATCGGTCAATTTATCCTTAGACACTTTAGATGCTGCCCGTTTTTTTGAAATCACCAGAAGAGATTTGTTTTCAACGGTTTATAATACACTGGAGGCTTTAATTCATCATGGCATCCCAACGAAAATAAATGCGGTGGTCATGGCTAATAAAAACATAGATGATCTAATTCCACTTTGTGAACTAACTAAAAACACGCCCGTAAGCGTCAGATTTATTGAAGAGATGCCATTTAATGGGACAGGGAGTCATTACGAGCATCTTCAGTGGAATCATATTAATATTTTAAACTATATAAAAGATAAATTTCCTACTTTATCAAAATTGGAAGACCCCAGATATTCCACGTCAAGTAATTATAAGATTCCGGGTTATAAGGGAGATATCGGTATCATCGCTGCTTACAGTCGAACCTTTTGTGGCACTTGTAACAGAATAAGAATTACACCACAAGGCACATTAAAAACTTGTTTATATGATCATGGGGTATTTAATCTTCGGGATTTAATGCGCAATGACGCTACGGACGAACAAATTAAAAGCGCGCTCAAACAAAGTTTTTCCCATAGGGCAAAAGATGGTTGGGAGGCAGAAAAAAACAGGGAAGCCTTTTTTCCTGCCACAGAGTCGATGTCAACCATTGGAGGTTAAAATTATGTTATTTTCGCGAGCAAAAATTTCAGCTACTTCAAATGTCAAAAATTAACAAAGAAAAAGGTCCGGGTTTGGGGAGTATAAAAAAATCTTCTGTAGGATTACCTGCTATTCTATCTACGTTAAACATGGGTCTTTTTGACTTAGGTCCGGGGAAATCGACTCGCGTCATGCGAAAAATGAATCAATTTGATGGGTTCGATTGTCCGGGATGTGCCTGGCCCGACCCTGACGATGAAAGAACCCCCTTTGGAGAGTATTGTGAAAATGGAATAAAAGCCATAGCTACTGAAGCTGATTCAAAAACGATCTATGCAGATTTTTTTAAAAATCATGCCATCGATGAATTGAAGAGCAAAACGGAAATGGAACTTGGGAAATTGGGAAGAATTGGCGAACCCATGGTAAAATTACCTGGCGCCACGCATTACACTCCCATTGCCTGGGAAGAGGCCTTTGCCTTGATTGCTAAAAATCTTAAGACCCTTTCTTCGCCCGATGAGGCTGTTTTTTATACTTCCGGCAGAACCAGCAACGAAGCTGCCTTTATGTATCAATGGTTTGCCCGGGAATTTGGTACGAATAATCTACCCGATTGTTCCCATTTATGCCATGAGTCGTCAGCCAAAGCTATGATGAAAACGATTGGCGTTTCTAAGGGAAGCGTTACACTAAATGATTTTGAAAAAACAGATCTGGTTATCATTTTAGGACAAAATCCGGGGAGTAATCACCCTAGAATGCTAACGTCTTTAGAAAAATGCAAAAAGAACGGAGGAAAAATCATCAGTATTAATCCTATTCCCGAAGCAGGTCTCTCTGCTTTTAAAAATCCCAAAAAACTATTAAAGGTTTTTGGTAAAGGAACCATTCTCAGCGATTTATATTTACCTGTTACCATCAATGGAGATGTACCTCTGTTGAAAGCCATCCTTCAGCTCCTGTTCTATGAGGAAAGGAAAAGGCCTGATGCTGCTTTTGATATTCCTTTTATCTATGAATACACTGAGGGGTATGAAGCTTTTGCGAATCATTTGTTACAGCAAGATTTTAATACCCTAGCCGATGCTTCCGGAGTGGAAAGAGCGCTGATTAAGGAAGCGGCAGAGATGATCCGGAAGTCCGAAAAGATGATTATCTGTTGGTCTATGGGGTTAACGCAACATGAAAATGCCGTTGAAAATATTCAGGAAGTTATAAATCTACTTCTTGTGAAAGGAGCTTTCGGAAAGGAAGGCTCCGGACCTTGCCCCGTTCGCGGACATAGCAATGTACAAGGAGACAGGACCATGGGTATAACCGAAGCACCCTCCGCATTATTCCTGAAAAATTTAAAGGAAACAGCAGGTTTTGCCCCTCCCGAGAAACCGGGTTACACCGTTGTTGAAGCCATAAAGGCTATGGAAAGTGGTAAAGCAAAGGTATTTGTCAGCTTGGGAGGAAACTTAGCCAGCGCGGCGCCCGATGCCTCTTTTACTGCCAGGGCGCTTCAAAAATGTACTTTAACGGTTCAAATTTCAACCAAATTAAATAGAAGCCATCTCGAAACCGGAGAAACAGCACTTATTCTCCCTTGCCTCGCGCGTTCAGAAAAGGATGAGCCCAATGGAAATATTCAGTTAGTAAGTACGGAAAATGCAATGGGTATCGTCCAATCCTCTAAAGGAGTATTGCCCCCTTGTTCTCCTCATCTTAAAAGCGAACCCGACATAGTAGCAGGCATTGCCCGACATACCCTGACGGAGACAAAAACTTTATGGAAATCATGGGCTGCTAATTATGATGAAGTCAGGGAAATCATTGAAAAGGTAATACCAGGTTTTCAAGATTTTAATACCCGGTTACGAAAAAAAGGAGGTTTCATTTTACCTAATTCTCTGAGGGAAAAAACCTTTCCAACACCTTCCGAAAAGGCTCAGTTTACCATTAATGAGGTGCCTGACCTTTCTTTACCAGACAGCTCGTTCCGAATGATGACCATTCGAAGTCATGACCAATTCAATACCTCCATTTATGGTCTTATCGACCGGTACCGAGGCATTAAAAATGACCGGAAAATAGTCATGATGAATAAAAAAGATATGGATGCATTAGGATTAAAACCAAAACAAAAGGTGAATCTTTCTAATCCTTTTTCACCTGGAACGCTGTATTTATCTGGTTTTAGCGTTGTTCCATATCCCATTCCTTTGGGTTGTATTGCTACCTATTTTCCTGAGGCCAATGCCCTTATTTCCATCCAGCATACGGCTAAAACCAGCCAAACTCCTATTTATAAATCATCCATAATAACGGTTTCACCCACTACATGATTACTGTAACAGAGGCTTATCAGCTCGTGCTGGCCAATAAATTGAGTTTAAAAAGTACTGACGTTCCATTAACCGAAGCATTGGGAAGGGTTCTCGATGAGAATATTCAGGCTGACAGGCCATTCCCTCCTTTCAACAGGGTTACCATGGACGGAATAGCCATTCGTTTTAATACCTTTTCCACGGGGACAAGAGATTTTCCCATTGAAAAAGTACAAGCCGCCGGGGATGAACCTTATCGGTTATTGAATACGGAGTATTGTGTAGAAGTTATGACTGGGGCTATTTTACCCGAAAATACAGATGTGGTCATCCGTGTCGAAGATATTACGATTTCGGAGGGAACGGCTAGCGTTAATATTCATCATCAGGTTGAAAAATTACAAAATATTCACCTCTGTGGTTCCGATAAAGCTGCTGGTACCGTTTTATTGAAAAAAGGGGTATTGCTAGGTCCGGTTGAATTGAGTGTTGCTGCATCGGTTGGAAAATCTACCTTAAAAGTGCTGCAATATCCAAAAACAGTCATCGTTTCCACCGGAGATGAACTGGTTCCTGTTTCAGAAATTCCCGCTTCACATCAGATAAGAATTTCGAATAGTTATGCCATTTTTAGCTTTTTAAAAAAATGGGGGATTGCAGCTGAAATGATTCACTTGCCTGATAATGAAGAATATGTTCAACATAAAATAAAAGAACTCCTCGATAATTACGACCTGATTGTTCTAAGTGGAGGAGTATCGGCTGGTAAATTCGACTATATTCCTAAAGCATTAAAAGAGGCAGGCATACAGTCGTTTTTTCATAAGGTTTCCCAGCGACCCGGAAAACCATTCTTTTTTGGATCCAACGAGAAAACCCGGGTCTTTGCCCTTCCCGGTAATCCCGTATCTACCCTGCTTTGTGTCACTCGATACCTCATTCCCTGGTTAAAAGAAAGCTTAAGTTTAGCACATTCCATTCAACCGAAAGTCAAATTGTTGAAAACTATAGTTTTTAATGCCCCTCTGACCTTTTTTGTGCCTGTAAAATTAACGGCTAACCCAGAAACACCTATTTTAGAGGCCTATCCACTGCCAGGAAATGGTTCCGGCGATTTTGCCAATTTATTAGATGCTGACGGATTCATAGAATTACCTGAAAATGAAAATGAATTTCAAGCCGGGCACTTTTTCACTTTCTGGCCATTTAAATTACAAAACTAATCTTTCGCTTATGTCCTTTTCCCATCTTGACGATCATGATAATCCAAATATGGTTGATGTGAGTGACAAATCTGTCACCCAACGCGAAGCGGTAGCCAGGGCAAAAATTTATATGCCCCCGAATATTATGCCTTTTTTAATAGAAAATAATTTTAAAACCAAAAAAGGTGCTGTATTTCAAACCGCTATGCTGGCGGGTATCATGGGGGTAAAAAAAACAGCGGACTTGATTCCCTTATGCCATATTCTTCCCATTGAAAAATGTGATGTAAATATTTATGTACAGGGGGAAAGTGAAATATGGATTGATTGCACCGTCAAGGTATCAGGAAAAACGGGCGTTGAAATGGAGGCCCTCACCGGGGCAAGCATTGCCGCACTCACCATCTATGATATGTGTAAAGCCCTCTCTCAGGAAATGATGATTAAAGAAATTAGCCTGCTTTCAAAAACAGGAGGTAAATCGTCTTATCTCTCAAAGGAAGATTAAATGGGAAATCCGCTATATGGATTGGTTCTGGCCGGTGGTAAAAGTACCAGAATGGGAGAAGATAAAGGTCTCATTTCTTACTTTGGATTGGAACACCGTATCTATCTGGCGAAATTGATAGCCCTCTTTTGCGAAAAAACATATATCTCCTGTCAGGAAGATCAATTATCAGAAAACCTATATGGATTTAATCCCTTAATTGATCTTGTCCCTTCCAAAGGTCCAATGAGCGGCTTGATTTCTGCCTTTTTAACCCATCCAAATGCTGCCTGGCTGGTTATTCCTTGTGATTTGCCCCTATTTTCTGTAAAAAATATTTCCCAACTAATAACAGAAAGAGATGTACAAGGCATTGCCACTGTTTTTAAATCTTCCAATCATGATTTTCCAGAACCTTTAATTGGTATTTGGGAACCCTCCTCATTCCCCCTCCTGGAACAGCAATATAAAGAAGGTAATTATAGCTTACTGAACATATTAAATAATAATCATATATCTTTAGTAACTGCTTTTGACCCTGAGGGATTGACAAATGTGAATACTCCGGAAGAAAAAAGCGCATTATCTTTACTGCACCCTTCGGTACAATTTTGACATATATCGATTTTTTTTCTGTTGTTCACCAGTTGCCTTCTAAAGGAAAGAAAAGCATTTTTGGACCAGATTTCCTTAAAGGAATGCTCATTCAGATTGCCCATGACATATTTTGCATCTTTATCGAAACAGCAGGGAACGACCAGGCCATTCCAGGTAATGACGGAACCATGCCATAATTTCCAACATTGGTTTTTCAGTTTATTTTTAATTTCAAATTTACCGAGCCCCACCTCCTTGTAACGGGAAAAACGAGAGAGGGAAGGAATGAGGGGATTTCCATTTTCAAAATCATTCACCTGAGCCGATTTGAAAAGCACTCCGTCCACCTCCATTGATTTCGCCAGTACCTTTACCTCTTCCATTTGGTGTTCGTTAGGTTTTACGACCAGAAACTGAAAAAAAATCTCCGGATGGTTTACCCCCAGTGATTTTCTGGCTGCAACCATATTTTTAGTACCTTCGAGAACATTGGCCAGTTTACCAGATTTTCGATATTGTTCATAAACCTCCTGGCTTGTTCCATCTATAGAAATAATCAATCTGTCCAAACCGGACAAGACTGTTTTTCTTGCCACCTCAGGCGACAAAAAATGAGCATTGGTGGAGGTAATTGTGAATATATTCTTTTTATTGGCATAAGCAACCATTTCCAGAAAATTAGGATTGAGGTAAGGTTCCCCTTGAAAATAAAAGATAAGGAAGGACAAATCCTTATAAACCTCGTCTATTGTTTTTCTAAAAAAATCGATTTTAAGGGTTCCCGTTTCCCTGGAAAATTGCCTGAGTCCACTGGGACATTCCGGACAACGCAGATTACAAGCGGTGGTAGGTTCAATAGACAATGAAACCACATTTCCCCAATGAATGGGTTTCTTAAAGAGCATTGTGAATTGATAGGATAGCCAGACGATAAAAAGATTAAGCGACTTTCGCAGGGTAAATTTTCTTAGAAAGTGAAAGGCAAAATAAATCTTTTTCATGAATGAGTCCATTTAATTTTCCAGCACGGTGAACTCAACCCTACGATTAAACGCATGGTCTGATTCCGGACAAGTTACTCCATCTACGCAACGATTTCTTGGCTGGGATTCGCCGAAACCAAAGACTTTCAGTTGAAATTCAGCAACCCCCTGAAGGATTAAAAACTGCTGAATAGCCGTTGCTCTTCTTAAAGAAAGACTCTTATTATATTCGAAAGAACCTCTTGAATCAGTGTGGGCAGAAATTTTGACCCTCATGGA
>ERZ889217.1393-NODE-1393-length-12373-cov-27.928479_pt1 | contig 12373 bp, 1 predicted proteins | sample MGYA00521098_ERZ889217 | MGnify/ENA primary metagenome ERZ889217 (study PRJEB32303, sample SAMEA104408613) | aquatic metagenome | biome: Brackish water; feature: Pelagic; material: water | place: Baltic Sea | collected 2014-06-10T22:04:00 | depth 2,362 m ...
GGCCGCGAGGCGACAACGACCGTGCCCGCACCGGCGGCGGCGATGGTCAACGCAGCGCCGACCGCCGCAGCGTCGAGGGCCGTCGCAGCGCCGACCGCGGCCGCCCCGCCCGCCCCGTCGGGGGTCGCGACGGCCCCCGCGCCACCCACCCCGTCCCCGGGCGCCACCCCGACACGATCGACGCGGCCCGCGACCGGTGCCGGGGCTCCCCCCCACCCAACCCGCGTGAGCACATCAAACGCCACGGCACCCCCGGCAACCGCCCCACCGTCGGGCCCTACGTGCCGCCCGGGCGCCGGACCGCCGTCGCCGGCGCTGTCAGCGGCCCGGCTCCGGCAGGAGCAGCCGCAGGAGTCGGCTACAAGATCCCCCGGAAAGCCGAGCGCACTCGTGGTCCCCCTCCGGAACGCCCCGACTACTGAGACGCCGCGGCCGCGCGTGAGCCCCGCTGCTGGGTCGGGAGTGGTAAAAGATGGGGAAGGGAAGGGCGGGCTGACGTCGCGCGCGGTGCCGGGTGCCACGCCCAGATCCAAGCCCCGGGCCACCCCGAACACGGCCGGTGAAGGCGAGCAGTGGGTATCCACCTTCGTGCCGCCGCGGATCCGCGAGAGATGCGTGAAAGCCATCCGGCAGGCCCTGCACACTTTCGGTGTCCGTGTGGTGGCCCTGCACGCGGCCGGGTGTGCCTTCTCACTGTTCACGGGCCCGTTGTCGCCGGCCCTGCGCGCTCAGTTGGCCCGTCCCATGGTACTGACGAGCCCGGCCGGGATCGCGGCCAAGCTCTCGCGGCCCCTTGCTAGGCTGAACTGGGAACGCGTCAAACCAGCCGGTGAGCGTGAGAACCGGCAGCCGGCCGCCGAGTCGCCGGCGCCCCTTCCGGCACTTTTGCAGTCTGGCCTTTGGCGCATGTTCAACAGCAAGTGTGCACGGGCGGACTCCGCCCCTGACCTGCTGGGGGCTGGGCAGCGTCTGAGGGCCATGGGCCTGCAGGTGGCAGAAGCTCGGGTGTGTGTGGTGCACCCCAACGCTGCTTGGGGCGAGGGCTTGGCAGCCGCGGGCGGTCGCCGGGGGGTGGAGTTCCTGCTCCGGGCATCGCCCGCGGTGCTCGCTGCCGCGCACGGCTTACTGGCGGCCGGCCTCGAGCTGCCCTGCGTCGGGGGGGGGGCCGACGTGCGCATGGCCACTCGATGTGAGTTGGCCTTCACGGGATCGCCGCGGGGGGAACCCTGCCCGACCCTGCTCGCCGGCTGGCGCAAGCGAGCCGCCACGGAGGACGACCTCTCCGGGGCCGACACACCCCCGAGGTTCTCGGGGCGCGGGGGCGGGCGGGCCACAGGCAGGGGCGGCAGAGGCAAGGGACGAGGCCGCGCCGGTCAAGAACCCGCCTACCGCCAAGCCGCTGGGGCGGAGGCGCCGCCGCCGCCACCGCCACCTCCGCCGGCGGCTCCCTCGGGTGGTGGCAGCGCTGGCCGCGGCAGCGGCGGCGATGGGCCGCCGGCCGGGGGGGGGTGGGGGAGGCGGCTGCCGGAGGCAACGATGCGGGCGGGGGCGGCGCGGGTGATGCCCCGAGCCAGCCGGATCGGCGGCCCCAGATGGCACAGTTCCGCGATGACTCGCGCGACTTCGTGTTCGTGGAAGGGTTGCGGCACGGCGCCGCCAACAACGCGCCGCGGGTTCGCAACTTCCCGGGGAGCACGGAACTGGAGCTCTACCGCGAGATGGTGCAGTCCGCGTTGCCGGTCAACCACCTGGACATTCTGGACGCCTGGCTGACGCCCACGAAGCTCGGGGCGGTGCGGCTCCGATGCTCGCTGGGGGTGGCGGCCAGCCTGTCCGGGAACCGCTTCGACTTGGGCTTGCTGGGCATCTGGTCGCTGATGCCGCGAGGGCCCAAGCCGGGCGCACCGGCCGACCACGACGCCACCGGCCACTTCGCTATCGACGCCGAGCACCTGATGGAGGCGCGCGCGGGTTCCACCGCCAGCGAGGGTCGCCCAGCCGTGCCTCCCCGCCTCCGGGTCGGCGCGGGCTCCGTGGAGTTTGGCGAGCGCCGCGCGGCCTTTCTCCACGCGCTTAAGAGCGATCTGCAGAGCCTGGGGATGGCGATCTTGACGCTGCCGTTCCTGCCGGGCGAGGAAACCCGGACCGAGGGTCCCTTCTACCCGCTCGCCGGCTCCGCCGAGATGCCCCACGTGCGCGCTGCAGTTGCCCAGCGGCCAGCCATTCGCCCCACCTTCGCGCACATCACCCTGCGTCAAACCCTCGCCGCGGCATCGACTGTCGCCGTGGCAGGAGGCAAAGTGCACTCCCTGCAGCTCGCCGCGCACCTGATGAAGGGCGACAACCGGCCGTTCCCCATCGACCCGCGTTCTTTCGTGGATCAGATCATGACGCACCCGACTGCAGCCGCTCGCAACCCGGTGTGCCTGGGCGACCGCGCGCAGATCGGGGCGGCTCTCGACACCACGCCTTGGGGCTCCCAGACCATGGTGATCTCCATCCCGGGGCTGGAGCCTGACGGGTGCCAACTTCTGGCCGCTCTGGACACGATCAAGTTCAAGGACCCGAACGGCGCCGTTATCCGGCTGGCTTGGGGCGCCGCGATCTCGGACAAGTCCGGCCTGCGTCGCCGGCTTGAACGCTGGTTTCAAGAAGGCAAGCGAACCAACGGGGACAGACCGCTGCCCGCCGAGGAGTCCGCTGGCTACGCCACGCCCGCGCGGGGCCTGTTCTTGGACGCCAACGGCAGGACTCAGGGGCGACTTCGCGAGGAGTTTGGCAGAGACGGCCTGGTGGATTTCGACGGCACGATCCGGCGCCGCACAGGGGGGCAGGGCACGTTGTCCTTCGCTCCCACCACGCCCCCCAAGCGCGGCGCCCCGGCGGCGGCGCACTCCTTCGGCCGCACCCACGGTGGCAGCTCCCATGGCGGCAACCGCAAGAAGTCCGGCCGGAAGAAGGCAGCTCGACCGGGGTTCACCAGCTCGGACAGCTCCGCCTCCTCCGGCGGGGAGGGCGCGGGAGGCCGCCCGCGGCGCAAGCGTCAGCTGGCCGGGGACTTCGGGGGCGCCGCGGGGCAAGGAGGCCACGGGGCGGACGAGATCATCCTCGACTTGGGCATGTGCGACGAGGCCCTGGCTCTCCTCCCTCCAGACAGCCAGCCGTCGTCCAGCAAGCTCACCGTGAGCAGGGACCAGGAACGCGCCGTGACAGGCGTCATGCAGCTGATGAACAGCTTCGCCACGGCGCTGCTCACCCAGCACGCAACGGCGCTCAAGGCATCAGAGGCCAGACAGAACGAGTCCTTGACCGCTGCGGTGGACGAGATGAAGGTGCACACCAACACCAAGGTTGAGGCTGAGTCCAAGGCGCTCCGCCTAGCCTTCCACATCGACGAGGAGGCTGCCGCGGAGCACGCCACCAAGGTGAAGGCCCTGCGGGACGCGGAACTCGCGGCTGCCGAGGCGGCACGGACGCGGGCCGAGGAGGCCCGCGACCGCCGACTCAAGGAGGAGGAGGCCGCCGACGCGGCAGCCGCGGCCCACGCGAACATGCTGAAGGCCGCGCGCGATGACGACGCACTTCGGCTCCGCCGCCGGAAGTTGCTGACAGACGAAGAGGATCAGCTGCTGTTGGCGGACGTCGTACGCCGCCGCGAGGAGGCGGCCTCCCCCCGCGAGGCTTCCCCCCGCAAGCCTGCCCGCAGGCTCCGAGGAGGGCCCGCCGGGAGGCGGGCAGGGCAGGGCGGGGCGGCTCCAGGAAGTGACGGAGGGCCCAGCGACGCCGGTGAGGGTAGCAGCGACGCCGGGGAGAACGGGGCGTCAACGAGAGCCACACGACACGCTGCCCGAGAGGCGGCCCGTGCGGCGGCGCCGGCTGACCCCACGGAATGATGCCACGCACGGCATCTTCCGCCGGGGCCACGGCCCCGGCATCCGACGCCAGCCGGGCACTGGCGTCGTCTCTGGCGGCCAAGACCGACGCCGCCGTGCAGAAGCTGTGGCTTCGCCCCGGCCTCTGGGAGGGCACGGGCCAGCTGCCTTCCGTGAGCGACAACGCACGAGCGACCTTCGTGGCATGGAACATCCGACAGGCTTGGTGCGTGACCTCCTCCAGGGACCCCCGCGACCGCCAGGACCGCATCTACTCCATCCTCGATGCAGCACACACGCTCGGTGTCAGCGTGGCCGCGCTGACTGAAACCGGCCTGGCCAGCAGCGAGGAGCTCGGCGAGGAAGTGGTGGCCAGGTGGGCAGCTTCGCGCAAGTGCCCGGCTCGCCTGTGGACGGCCAGACGCCTCCGCTCGCGCCATGCCGCGGCCGGCTCTTCCGCGGGCATTGCGGTGGTGGCCTTCGGCGCCTGGGCGGCGCGAGGCGGCACGTCGCGCGCCTGGACCAACGGGCGCGGCCTCTTCGTGGAGTTCGCCCTGACAGGGCATGCTCCGGGTGAGACGCCCGGCCGGTCGTCTGTGGCGGTCGGCGCGATCTACGGGCCGGCAACCGGCGGGCTGGGGGAGGCACACGAGAAGTTCCGCAACATGGTGTCAGACGAGTGGCACGACTGCCGCGAGCGGGGCCTTGCGCCGCTGTTCCTCGGGGACCTCAACTTCGCGCCCACGGCCTTCGACAGGGCCTCGGCGGTGGCTGCACCCCTCGCCGAGGCGGCCGCCTGGCTGACTAGCGAGCCATGGTGCGACGTGTGGCGGGCGATGCTGCCAAACACGCCTGGCTTCTCGTTCGAGCGCGGCGCCACGGCTTCTCGGATCGACTTTGCCCTTCTCGCGGTGCCCGCCGACGCCTCCCCTCTCGACAAACCCGCCGCCGCCACGGGGATCTGGCTGGGCCCTCTCCTGGAGGAGGCACCGGGGCAGTCCGACCACAGGCCGCTGCTGCTGGAGCTCGACGTGCAGGCGTGGTCGGGCGGCGGCTCTGCGGGCTGTCGCCGTCAGAAGCCACACAAACAGCCCGCCGCCGCCTGGCCGTCGGCCTCCCTGTTCGCCCGCGACGCCGAGGAGCTGGCCGCTGTGAACGAGGCCGCCGCGGCCATGGATCGCCTACCGACGAAGCTCGACTGGCAGGACCTGGCCGGCATTCAGGACGGGGAGGCCATGGCTGTCCTTGTGGCCGAGTGCTTGGCGGAGGCTGAGGCTTTGGGCGCGGACACCTCCACGGAGGAGCTGTCAGCGGTGTTCGACTCACTGAACGACAAGCTGGGCAAGGGCCTCTCGGATGAGCTCAACAAGCGCCTTTACACGTCGGCCGCCGACGACCTCTCCACGCAGCAAGCGGCGCCGGACGCCCCCCACCGCGCCACCAACGGCGCCCCGGAGCAACGCGGAGGCGAGCCTCGCTGGGGCACCGCTTTCCGGGAGCAACACCTGCTGCAGCTGTGGGCGGCGCGTGTGCGGCGCTTTGGCGCCGGGGTTCTGAAGCCGGGCGCCTTCAAGGTTCGCGTCCCCGGCGCCTGGGCCGCGGACCCGCCCCAGTTCGTCCTGGACCTGTGGCTGGAGGCCTCACAGCTCGCGGCTGGGCAGTCGCGGACGAAGCGGGCCTCTTCCTGCTGGGCGGCGGGGGTCCCGCGGCCGCCGCTGGTTCACCAAGGACCGGGCTGGCAGCCCATGCCGGACTTTTTGGACAGCTACGACTGGTTCAACGAGCTCTACCGCCGCGAGCTCAAGGACCGGTTCAAGTGCATGCGATATGCCGGCGGCAACAACAAGCGGGCGGCACGTAAGGCTCGCGACGCCAAGCTGGCCGCCGACGTGCGCGCGGGGCGTACGGGTGGCATCTTCATGCGCGTCACCGGGCCGAAGAACGTGCGCATCCCAGCCAACTCCATCTGGATCCCAGTGGAGGGGGAGGACGGCGAGCCAGGGATGGAGATCCAGACGGACCAGGATGGCGTCCTCAAGGGCGCCCGCATCTACGGGCACCACACCACCGGGACCTCCGGGGAGGAGCGCGAGAACTGTCGCACAGACGGGATGTCGGAGGCCGACCTTGATGCCGGCGATCTGCCACCGCGCTTCGACGCTCTGGACTTCGCGGAGGTCAAGGCGCTGATGTCGCCGGCGCGCTTTCGGGACCCCATCCCGCTGGACCGCCTGATGGCTGAGTGGACCGGCCCGCGTCTCCGCGAGGCGCTCCGCTTCGCGAAGTCGGACTCGGCTCCGGGATCCTCGGGCCTGTCGTACCGCCTCCTGGCGAACAGCTCCGATGCGTTCTTGGCGGCCGTGGCTGCTTTTATGCAGGCCTGCCAGCGCTGCCGCCGCCTCCCGAAAGGGGGGCGCCACAGTGTGGTGAAACTGATCCCGAAGTCGGGGGCCGGCGGGGCCTCCCTCGAGGGCGCTCGGCAGATCTGCCTGATCGAGGTGCTCGTGAAGCTGATCTCGGCAGGCATTGGCCGCGCTGCCATGGATCACTGGGAAGAGTTTGACTACCTCGATCCGGCCCAGTCCGGCTTCCTGCGCTTCCGGAGCGCCGCCGACGTGGCTGCCGCGGTCAATGCAGTCATCGCTACTCACCGACGCAGCAAGACGCCGCTGTTCGTGATCTCGGCCGACATCGAAAAGGCGTTCCAACGCGTTCCGCACTGGGCCATCGAGCGGGCGCTGCGCCGACTGGGCTTCACCGAGGAGGCGGCGAAGTTCTGGATGGAAACGGAACGCGGCCGTGACGGGGAGCTCGGCACCTGTCAGTTCTCCACCGACGCGGGCCTGACGGAGTCCTTCGAGGTCGAGTGCGGTGTTCGCATGGGCGAGAGCGGCTCGACTGTCAAGTTCCTGGTGTGGATGGACATCCTGCTCTGCTGGGCGCGCACGCGCCACCACTCGGGGCTCTCCTTCACGGTGCAGACCGACGGCGAGGAGGTGTCGGTGGAGCTGGGTATGCTGGCCTTCGCCGACGACCTCCTGCTGATGGGGCGCACACTGGCGGAGGCTCAAGGACTGCTGGACACTGTAGACCGGTTCCTCACCCTTTTCGGCGTCAACCTTCAGCCCGCCAAGTCAAACGCCATGAAGGTGGGGGAGCCTTGGCAACCGGGAGACCAGATCTCGCTCTCGCGCAACGGGGTCCTTGTGCCCCTCCGCCGGATGGAACCGTCCGAGGGCATGCGGTACCTGGGCGTGTGGTTCCAGGCCGACGGCGCCTGGCATGCGATGGAGGCTCACCTCAAGGCCAAGATCACACAGTGGACGGCAAGGCTCCGACGCGCCGGCCGCTTCGTCACGGCCCCCCAGGCCGCCCTCTTCCTCCAGAGCAAAGTGGGCGGCCTGCTGCGCTTCGCCTTCGCGGCAGCGCCCCTCTCCGCGGCCTTCGCACGCTGGGTTGACGGCAAGATCGGCCGTGCCATCGTGGGGCGCACGGGCGGGGCGGTCGGCGCGAACCTGTACGTCGACATCAGCGTTGCCTTCGCAGCCAAGGACGACGACGGCCTGGGGGTCTTCAGCGCAGAGGCTCTCCGCCGCGAGGTGATTGTGTGCAGCACACTCACTCGCCTCTCGATGGCGGCCGCGTCGCGCCAAGGCGCCGGGGCCCGCGCTGCCCGCCAACCGCACGGCTTCGCCTGGCTGTTCGCCCTGGACGCGCGCACGGCGGGGGCCGGCACCGTGGGCGAGTTCTTGTGGCGGCCCGACGCCTCGGGAGCCGGGACGGTTGCGCAGGACCACTTGGACGCCACGCGGGAGATCCTGACTGAGCTGGACCTGCGCATCCGTGACGACAGGGCGCGCCCGCTGCCGCCCGACCGGCGCCTGTGGGACATCGCGGTGGATGAGGTCCTGGCGGTGGCCACGCCCCCCGCCCCCACCAGCACGGGGGCTCCCGCCCCCGACCCGGTGCGCTGCCGCACGGCGTGGGTCACTTCGTGGCTGCAGGGCAACACGAGCCGCAGCCGCATCCCGCGGCGCTACGTGGGCTCGTTGGTGGGTCCGTGCGGGCGCCGCCTGCTCTCTCGTGACGCGCTCTTCCCCCACCTCAAGCAACCCCCGGCCTGGTTCCTGGCGGTCGAGCGCACGGTCCTCGCCGACGTCCCTACGCGCGCTCTTCTGCCGGCGTGGCACGTGGGTTCCCACGCCGGTGTCCGGCCTCCTCTCGAGAGCCGAGCCTCCGAGCGCCTCGCCGCACCCAGGGAGGGCGCCGGCTCGGCCATCTGGGTCTCTGCCGCGGAGGACTTATTCGACGGGCGGCAGTCGGCGGCGTCGGGCGGATACACCGAGCCACCCACGCACCAGCGTCGCTGGCCGGCCGAAGGCACAGCCGTCACCATCACATACGAGTCAACCACCGACGGCACGGGGGCCGGGCCTGGAGGATTCGCCCTCACGGTCACACTGGACGCCGCGGGGGGCATGGCACCCGACGGCCTCACGCTGATGCGCGACCTCTGCGAGGTGGGCTGGACTGCCGCGCCGCCCCGCCCAGACCGCGCTGAGTTGGCCGGCCTCACGCGCCAGCTCCTGCTCGCCCCGGATCTCCCTGGGGCTCGCCTCACGTCCGACTGCCTGGCCATGCTCCTCCTGGCGCAGTGGGCATCAACCGCGCCTGTTCACAAGCTGATGCAGCACGAGCACCGCGTCCTGCTGCTGGAGTGGCGGTCGCTGATCCGCACGCGCGTCTTCCCACCGGCCCTCGGCTGGATTCGTGGGCATGCAAGCCGGCAGGACTGGCCCTTTCCCGCACAGGCCGCCTGCGACGCGGCAGCGGCCAAGGCGGGCTCTCGGCTCCCCCTCGACGATGCCTGGCGACGGGCGGTGCCGCTCGCCGAGGCCACCTTCGTCCTCTGGGACACCCGCACGGACTGCCCCATCCTCGGGGGCTGGCGGGGGGCCATCGCGGCTCGCTCCGCTGAACGCGCCCGGGCAGCGGCCGTGGCCTCTACGCGCAACGGGGGGGGCGCGTGGCTCGAGGCAAAGCTGCTGGGCTCCGCCTTCAAGGGAGAGTGGCAGCGCCGCGCCCTGGCTGGCAAGGCCGCCCCCGCCGAGCGGGCCCGCTCGGGAGCGCAGGCGGAGACCCTTTGGGGCCCAGGGACACGCTGCCGCTGGACGATTGAGCAGCCGGCGATCTTGAAGGGCGACATCGACACGCTACAACGCCCCTGCACCCTGTGCTCCACGGCCTACGTCGGCAAGTGGCACCTTCACATCCTGGAGTGCGCCGCCACGCAGGCGGCACGGGACCGGGTGGACGCGGTCGCCGCAGCCGAGTGGGCTGCCCTGGCGCCCCAGGACTTTGGCGAGGCCGAGCAAGCGATGGATGACGTGGGGCACCTCTGGCGGCGCTGGCGGGCGGGGGAGTCCATCGCGGGCTTCTCGCTCGTGAAGCACGCCGTCGGCCCTGCGGCGCCTGATGTCATAGGGGTCCTGGGCGCAGACGACGGCTCGCCCACCGTGTACGCCATCGAGGACGTCGCGCACCTTTCCCGCGCCTTCAAAGAGGTCCAGCAGGCCGTACGCGAGGCAAAGGGCGAGAGCGCCCCGCCCGCCGCACACCTGCCCCAGTCCGCCTTCGTCCTGCAGCACCACTCCGGGCAGCGCTGCATCGCCATCAAGGTGATGGAGTTGTGGCGGGGCTGGGCCCGGCGGCGGGGGCTGGATCTACGCGCCCCCACCGACGCCTTCGGCGACGAGGTTGCCGGCACGCTGCGGCGCGAGGCAGACAGAGCAGCGGCGACACCCGACGACCGGTCACGCTCCGCCAAGCACGACTTCTGGTGCCTTTGGGGTGGCTTCACGGCGTGGGCCCGCCGTCACTTCGGCGGGGAGATCACGGAGCTCTTCACCGGCCTGCTCAACCGCACGGGCCCCTGGGCGAACGTCTTCACGTACGACGAGTCGGATGCGGCGTGGGGCGCCTCATTCGACGCGTGGGCTCGCGAGGATGGCACAGACCGCGTCTGGGGGGAGGGCCGCCCGGCGGGCGAGTGGCAGATCGGCAACCCCCCGTACAGCGCCGAGGAGGTGCTGCGGTTCTGCCAGTTTGCCAGAGCGGCTGTCCGGCCGGTCATGGGCATCTTCCCGCGCTTCAGCGGCTCGGGCAAGCAGCGCGTCGACAACCTTGCGGTGGCACTGGACCATGGCGGGGCAGTGTGCGCGCACTTCGACGCCGGCAAGCTGACCTTCGTGCCCTTCGGGGTGTGGTCAGGCCGCGAGACCCGCGGGGACCACACTGACCGCCGTGCGCGCATGGAGGTCATCTTCGTCACGTGGTCGGCGCCACCGCTGACGCCGGCAGCCCGCGAGGAGCTGGAAGCCATGGTGGCCACCAGCGGGGTCAAAGGGGCCTGGCCCCTGCTGCCAGTGGACCACCCCTGGGACCTGCAGCCGCCGGTCATGGTGCCGGTGCTGCCCTTGGAGGTGGACCGCACTGCCTTCGTCTCTGCTGCCGAGGCGCTGCGCTTGGCGGCCGTCGGCGAGGAAGCCGACGATCTCAGCGAGCCCGACGACGAGCCGGCCGCCGAGGGCAAGCCGTCGGCTCCAACGCCCCTCCCCTGCATGCGGGCCCTCATGGCTGGGCCCTGGCAGGGGCTGCGGTGGTGGCGAGGCGGGGCCATGGGCGCCCCACCCACCGGCATGCCGCCCAGACTCGAGCCCGCCTGGCGCAGGCAGATGGCGTGGGGCAACGTGCCCGACACCTTCGTGGAGCTGTGCATGGCCTGCGGCCTCACCGACGTGGGCCGCAAGCGCATCTGCAACCGGATCAGCCGCGCGGTTCGCGCGGCGGCCTTCCAGGCCGTCGATCTGGGGCGGGCTCAGCACGCCGTGCTGGAGCGACACGAGGCGGCTCTTGCCCGCAGCGCTGACCTGCTCAGCGCCGACCTGACGCCGGCCGCAGGCAGCGACGCCAGCGATGACGAGTTCTCCGGCTCCGACGACGACATGGACCGAGGGGCTTGGTCCGTCGCGCCTCGGGTGGGGCAGCACGCCGCCCGCGAAGCCCAGGTGGCGGCCCACAAGGCTGATGTGGCGGCAAGCAGGGCGGCAGCGGCGGCGGGCCGCAAGGCGACACGCGATGCCGAGCGTGCCGCGGCGGCACTCGCGGCTATGGCCGCTGCAGCCGCCGACGTTGTGGTACGCCCAGGCCGCTTTGCGAAGGCGGACAAGGGCCAGTCGGGAGGGACCGCCCTCTACTTCAAAGATGGGGAGGGGAAGACGACGGGCTCATCTTGGCCGGTTCTGGCGGCATGGCTGGACCGTTGCGACGCCTCCACGGACCGTGAGGCTCTGTGCAACGGGAAACACTGGGCTCGTCTGGCTGACTGGTGGTCGTGGTCGCGACGCGGCGTCGCCGGCACGGGGACGCGCTTCGCGGGGCTGGCGGTGGCCAGTTGCGACCCGGGCGATGCGCTGGTGTGCCAGTCTTGGGAGGGCGGCACGCTGTGCGGCGCCCCCGCGCTCCGGCGCCCGCTGCAGTCGTCCAACGGTGTCCCACGCGGCCAGGCGCGGTGCATGGCGCACCGCCTGTCAGCTACCGCTTCGCTGGACGCCGCCGCCTGCGGCCCGATGGTGCAGGGGCAGGCCGGCCCGGGCTCGCTCCGGGGCAAGCACTGCCGCTCTCTGCACTGCGAGCTCTGCGGGGCTTCCGCCCTCGAGGTGGCCGACGGGTGGTGCTCCATCGGGCGTTGGTCGGTGGTCTGCGGCGACTGCAGGCCCCGGGTGACGCCAGTCAACCTCGACCGGATGTGCGGCGGCGGCTGTGGCTTCGAGGCGGTCGGCGGGGCCGGCGGCAAAGGCGGGATCACACCCGACGGCTCATGGGGCTGCCCGACGTGCGCAGGGGAGAGCACCCGACCGTCTGTGTGGCTTGCTCGCGCGTGGCGGCTGCTCCCCATCGCGCTGCGGTGGGCGGGCGTGTCGACGGCCCGGGTCTCCGTGCCGGCGCAACGGCGCTTCTGCGTCCAGCAGGCACTGTCCTGGGAGGCCGCAGGGAAGGCCTACTCCGCCAAGGCCTCCCCCTTCCCCGGAGACGCCCTGGAGTGGACGGACTGGCGGCAGCCGCTTTCCGCATGGCTGAGCGCACTGGGAGTCTGGGACGCGGCCGAGGCCGCAGAGGGGGCCGCGAGACCGTGGTCAACCTGCCTGGGGCGGCGTCCTGAGGGACCCGTTCCTGCGTGGGCGGAGGAACCAGACGACGATCCGCAGCCGGCGCAAGCACCGGCGCCGTCGCTGATGATGGCGCCCACGCCAGCGCCTCCGCAGCGGGCGCCGCTGGCTTCCAAGAAGGCGGTCGCCCAGCCGGGTCGCCGCAGCCAGAGCCTGCCAGTAGGCGCCGGGCGCCTTGCAGCGCGCGCCGCGGCTAGGGCGCCCGCGACACCGGCGGGCCAGCCGTCCCTCGCCAGCTGGCTGACCGCCGCGCCCGCCCCCGCCCCGCCCCCC
>ERZ889217.1394-NODE-1394-length-12371-cov-23.790516_pt1 | contig 12371 bp, 11 predicted proteins | sample MGYA00521098_ERZ889217 | MGnify/ENA primary metagenome ERZ889217 (study PRJEB32303, sample SAMEA104408613) | aquatic metagenome | biome: Brackish water; feature: Pelagic; material: water | place: Baltic Sea | collected 2014-06-10T22:04:00 | depth 2,362 m ...
GTACCACCAATGGTCAGGCCCATCTTTTGGGCGAACATCGCCCCGGAGAAAACCAAACCGGTGGCGCGACGGCCGTACTTCCATTCCCCGTAGTCCGCCACATCGGTGTAAAGCGCCCAGACCAGGGCCGGGGTGGGACCGGCCAGCAAGTTGGCCAGCAGATTGACCCCGAACATCAGCGCGGTTTTCTCGGGTGGAATGAAAAAGAAACCGATGATGGCAAGCCCGTTGGCGAAAGTAAGAATGGCCAGGGCATTGCGCTTGCCCAGGAGACGACCGAGCACACCCGAGAAGGTGACCCCGAGGATGAAAGCCAGCATGCCACTGGAGAGGAACATGGTGGTGACGTCAAAATTGAGAAAGAAAGCGCTGCCCGCCTGGCCGAGACTGAAGACCGACTGGTCACTGTTCCCCACGTAGTACTTGAAGTAATGAATCGTGACCGCCCCACGAACCGCCACGCTGGCCAGGGTGCAAACCGCGGCAGCCAGCATGATGATCCAAGGTACGTTGCGGACCAGCAGCCGGAGATCTTCCATCACACTTACGTTCTGGTTCAGTTGCGGGGCGACCCGCTCCCGGGTCGTCACGTAGGTCAGCAGGAAAAAAACAATGGAGAGAACTCCGAATACGGCCATGGTGGCTTGGAAACCGACCACCTCATCGTCGCCACCAAAAAATTTCACGAGGGGCCGGACCAAGAGCGATATAATGAAGCCGCCGCCAAAGGCCCCGAGAAAGCGATAGGTGGCCAGTGACATCCGGTCCTTTTCCCGCGGAGAAATGACCCCCATCAGGGCGGAATACGGCACATTGATCGCCGTATAGATCATCTTGAAAGCGATGAACGTCGTGTAGGCATAGGCCAGTTTGCCGACCTCCCCGAGATCCGGATTGGCAAAAATCGCATAGCCCAGCAACCCGTAGGGCAGCGCGCACCAGAGCAGAAAGGGACGGTATTTTCCCTGCTTGGTCTGCACCCGGTCAGCCAGTGCGCCCATCATCGGGTCGTTGACCGCATCCCAAAAGTTCGCGATCAGATACATTGTGCCCACGGAGATGGGATCAAGGCCGAAAACGTCGGTATAATAATAAAGCAGGAAGAGGTTGAAAAACTGGAAGTAAAGATTGGAGGCAAAGTCCCCTGCCCCGTAACCAATTTTTTCGGTCAGTCCGAGCTTGGCGTGCGTCTTGGGATTACGGGTGGACATGAGCAATGGAGGGAGAAGGGGGGCCTGGGGAGTTGACCGTGGTTTCAGCGGGACAGGGTGGTGGCAATTATTGGTGGCTCGGCGGGGAAGGGAAAGGCGGTCGCGGGCAGGCCATTAAACAGAGACCGGGGGCCCGAGGCCAGTTGTTTGCTTGAGGGTGACCTCAGCCAGCGCGCAGGCGAGTCCCGGGAGAGGCGGGCAGAACGATGACACCGGTCACCATGATGACCACCCGCCGTTCCGTGCTTTCGCCTAAGTCATAGTGCAAGAACATTTGTTAATGTCGGGCTTTGTCCAATTAGCGATTTGTGCCCTCACATTTTCGCAGTGACGGTTGTCCACCCGCGGGATAAAACAAAACAGCTTTGTTTTGTCAGGAACGAAACCCGCAGCATCAGGACAAAGCACGAATTTTCCGCTGTTGCTTATGCTTATGAAGACCCGCCGCGAGACCGACACCATGGGAGCCATTGAGGTTCCCTCCGACCGCTACTATGGCGCGCAGACCGCACGTTCCCTTCTTCATTTCGACATTGGGGACGACACCAAACCCCGCGAACTCATTCGCGCGCTCGGCGTCCTCAAAAAAGCTTGTGCATTGGTCAATGAGGACCTCGGCAAACTCCCGTCCGAGAAGGCTTCGCTCATTGCCCGGGCCGCCGACGAAGTGATTGCCGGCCAACTCGACGACCATTTCCCTTTACGCATCTGGCAAACCGGCTCCGGAACCCAGAGCAACATGAATGCCAACGAGGTCATCTCGAACCGCGCCATTGAACTCGCCGGGGGTGAGATGGGGTCGAAATCCCCAGTGCACCCCAACGACCATGTCAATATGTCGCAGTCGTCGAACGACACCTTTCCAACGGCCATGTCCATTGCCGCCGCGGAAGTCGTTGTCCACAATCTCCTCCCTGCCGTGCGGGAACTGCGCGACGTTCTCGACGCCAAAGCCGCAGCCTTCGCCCGCATTGTCAAAATCGGCCGCACCCATCTCCAAGATGCCACACCGATCACCCTCGGGCAGGAATTCTCCGGTTACGTCGCCCTGCTCGAAGCGGATCTCGTCCGCATCGAAGTCACCCTCCCCGGCATCATGTCCCTGGGGATCGGCGGCACTGCGGTCGGCACCGGACTCAACTCCCATCCGGAATTCGGCGACCGCGCCGCGAAAACTATCGCCGACCTCACCGGACTCCCCTTCACCTCGAATCCCAACAAATTCGCCGCCCTCTCCGCCCACGACGAATTCGTCTTCGCCTCCGGCGCGCTCAAGACGCTGGCTTGCTCGCTCATGAAGATCGCCAACGACATCCGCTGGCTGGCCAGCGGGCCGCGTTGCGGACTCGGCGAGTTAATCATCCCCGAAAACGAACCCGGCTCGTCCATCATGCCCGGGAAGGTCAATCCCACCCAGAGCGAAGCCATGACCATGGTCTGCTGCCAAGTCATGGGCAACGACGCCGCCATCGGCTTTGCCGGATCGCAGGGCAATTTCGAACTGAATGTTTTCAAGCCCGTGATCATCCATAACTTCCTGCACAGCGTCCGGCTCCTCTCAGACGCCTGCCGCTCTTTCACCCATCACTGCGCCGCCGGGATCGAACCGAACATGGAGCGCATCAATCACTACGTGGAGGACTCCCTTATGCTCGTCACCGCGCTCAACCCGCACATCGGCTACGACAAGGCCGCGCAGATCGCCAAAAAAGCGCACAAAGAAAAAAGCAGCCTTCGAGCGGCCGCTGTCGCCTCCGGCCACCTCAGCGGCGAGCAATTCGACCAATGGGTCAACGCCGAAGCCATGACCCGTCCTTGACGCTTTGTCTTTCTTTCTCTCAACTCTAAATCCTCAATCGCCTCTGGCTGTCTCCGCTGCGCTACGGCTCTCAACTTAAACTCAACCAAACTAATCATATGATCAACGTAGGATCCACCGCCCCTGACTTCGCCCTTTCCTCGAAAAGTGCCGATGGGCTGAACTTGGTCAAGCTCTCCGACCACCAAGGCCAAAACGTCGTCCTACTCTTTTTCCCCATGGTTTACACCAGCGTCTGCACCGATGAATTCTGCGCGGTCTCCAAAAGCTTTTCCGACTTCGCCGGCGCCACGGTCATCGGCATCAGCGGCGACAACCCGTTCGCCCAAGAAGCCTGGGCGCAGAAAGAAGGCATCACCGTCACTCTGGCCAGCGACTACGATCACCAAGTCGCGCAGGCCTACGGCATCGCCTACGCCCAATTTGCTCCGCAACTGAATCTTCCCATGGGCGGCGTGGCCAAGCGCTCCGCCTTCGTCGTGGACAAAAACGGCGTCATTCAATACGCCGAATCCCACGACGACCCGCGCCAGTTGCCGGACTTCGAGGCGATCAAAGCGAAGCTTGCCGAGTTACCATAACCTCCGGGCTTGTCCATCAGACGGCTCCGCAAGGGCTCGTAAACCCTGCGCCTGGCGCCGGCAATGACGCAGGTTACGGTCGGCTCCGATCATTTGGGATGCGAACGTGGCTTGGTAGCTTCCGAACCGTTCACGGCGAATCCCTGAAAATCGTCGGTCAATGCTCGAAGATCCCCGCGTTCATGCCCCACATCTTTGATTGCCACGCGCAAGGCGTGGCGCGGTTGCGGCGGCAGCCTGCCTCCACCAAGGTGCGAGCGTAGCTTTCCAAACTCGATGGACTCCCTGACCCAGATCGCCCTCGGCGCGTCCGTTGCCGCGGCGTGCGTTCGACCTGAGCAGCGGCGCAAGGCCGCGTTGCTCGGCGCAGCGCTTGGGACCCTGCCCGACTTGGACGTCTTCCTCGACTACGGCGGACCGGTCGAAAATTTCACCATGCACCGCGGGTTCAGCCATTCACTGGTTGTCCTGGCCGCAGTCGGAACCTTGATCTGGTTCGCCCTGCGGTCTTTCTGGCTGCCGGCGCGCGAGGGACCACAACGATGGTTCGCGGCCATTCTTCTCGCTCTCCTGACCCATCCTCTTCTCGACGCGCACACTGCTTACGGCACGCAGCTCTTTTGGCCGTCGGGGTCGACCCCGATCTCTTGGGCTACGATCTTCATCATCGACCCGCTTTACACTTTGCCACTGCTGGCCGGGATGACCGCTGTTCTGATCAGGCCCGCATCCCGGACTGCAGGACGCTGGCTGATGGTCGGACTGCTGTGGAGCATGCTCTATCTCGGGTGGTCATGGCTCGCACAGACCATGGTTGCCGCGAATGCCCGTCAGAGTCTCAACGCTCAGGGAGTTGCCGATGCCCGCTTGTTTGTCACCCCCGCACCGCTGACCACACTGCTTTGGCGCGTGGTCGCCCGCACTGAGGGGGGCTATTACGAAGGCTTAGATTCGGTCGCGGCCGGTGATGGCCCGATCGAATTCACCTTCTATCCCTCGGATGACCGTATTCTCGCCGCGGCCCTGCCTCATGCCCCCGCGGCACAAAGGCTGCATTGGTTTGCCGATGGATTTGTCGGCGCTTCCGTCCAGGACGAGGCACTTATCCTGAGCGATCTGCGCATGGGAGAACACCCTGATTATATTTTCCGCCACGCGGTGGCCCGGTATGGAAATCCCCACTGGCATGGCATCGAGCCGGAAAGACTGCCCAGCGCCATTCCAATCCGTCAGTTGAAGTTGATCTGGCAACGCATCTGGGATGAATCGCCCAGCCGTTAGCAGGGTTCAGCGCTCCTTGCGGATCCGGCAAGAGACCGCTCCGTGCGGAATTTCCGGCGGTCGCTCGCCATACTCTATGGAGTATGGCGCGCCAGCAACCGCTTCGCGGCACAGGTTTTGCAGATCCTTCTTGCCCCACTCGGAATAGTTGCAGGACGCCAGCAAACATCCGCCCGGTTCCAGCAACCCGAAGCACTGCGAAACAAGATCGGGCAAATTTTTCTCGATGCGGAAAACGTTCCCTGCCGCACGTCCAAAAGTCGGCGGGTCGAGCACAATGAGATCGAACTTCTCTCCGCGCTTCACCAAACGAAGCACGACCTTGGTGGCATCATCGACCAGAAACCGGTGGCCACCCGCCGGATCAATCCCGTTGGTTTCCAAATTCGCCCGCCCCCGCCCCAGCACGCTCCTGGCCGAGTCCACGCTGCATGTTTCCGCGCCCGCCGCCGCGGCGCAAACCGTGAAACTGCAAGTGTAGGCAAAAAGGTTGAGCATCCGCTTGGCCCCGAAGGCCGCCACCCATTGCCGGTTGGCCCGTTGGTCGAGAAAGAGCCCCGACGAATATCCGGCGGCGGGCTCCACGAGGTAGGCTATTCCGTTTTCCCGCACCATGATCTCGCCGGGATTCTCTCCGGCCAAAAGCATGGCCGGCTTTTGGTCAATCGCTCTTTTCACCAAGACCCGCCCGAGCCATCCGCGCGGCGAGAAGCCGTAGCGCCCCATGACTTCCTCGCGCAGCCCCTCAACCTGCGGAGGCCCGGCTCCGCTCCAAAGAATCCAGTCCCCGTAGCGATCAAGCCAACCACCTCTCCCATTGGCCAGGCGATGCGCGTCGGTGTCTTCAGCACCGAACGCTGTCCACTGCTCGGGGGAAATCCAGTCCATGCGCGGGCAAGATGCATCAGATGGTTTGCCGCGCCAACCCTTCGCTTGCATCCTGTGGGTCATGTCGCCGCGCCTCCGCTGCTTCTATCACCCGGATTTCTTCCTCCCCCTCCCGCCGGGGCATCCTTTCCCGATGGAAAAATTTCCGCAGGCCCGCGACCTGCTGATCGCCGAGGGCGCTCCGGTTGAAATCACCGTCACCGCCCCGGCCCCCACCCGCCAGCTCCTCCGCGTCCACACCAGTGAATACCTTCGCAAACTGGCCCATGGCACCCTCGACCGCACGGAGGTCCACAAGCTCGGACTCCCCTGGCATCCCCGCCTCCTCCACCGTTCGGCACTCGAAACCGCCGCCACGGTGGCCGCCTGCCATCATGCCCTGTCCCAGGGGATGGCCGCCAACCTGGCCGGAGGCACCCACCACGCCTTTCCCGACCGCGGCCTCGGCTATTGCGTGCTCAACGACGTCGCGGTCGCCATCCGCGACCTGCACGCAAAAGATGCCTCCCTGCGCATCTTCGTCGCCGACACCGACGCCCACCAAGGCAACGGCACCCATGCTATTTTCCGCGACGACCGACGCGTCTTCACCTATTCGATTCACGGTGAGCGCAACTACCCCAGCGCGAAAGAACCGGGCAACCGCGACATCGGACTTCCCCGCGACGTGGCCGGCGACCAATACCTCGCCTCCCTCACCGACACCCTCCCGTTGGCCCTTGACTATTTTCCCGCTGACCTTGTCATCTGGATTTCCGGCGCCGATGTCCACGAGCACGACCGGTTCGGCCAAATGAAACTTACCACCGGCCACCTGGCCGAACGCGACCGTCTCGTCATCGATTGGTGTCTGACCCGCCGCTTACCCCTTGTCGTCCTTTACGGCGGCGGCTACCAACGTGTCCCCGGCATGACCGCCCGCCTGCACGCCAACACCATCACCCTCGCCGCCACCCTCTTCACCTCCGAAGGAAGGGGCGAGCGGCCCGCGAGTCCGCCCCAATCACCACAAAAGCGCGAGCGGCGTGTCCCTTCCTCCCGGCTGCTCGAATGAAAGTGGACCCTCCGCCTCCCAGTATCGAACTCGTCGTAGCCTGCCACACCGAAGACCTCGCCTGGCTCCGCCGCGTGCCGCGGAAATTGTCCGTGACTGTTTATGATAAAGGTTCCGGTCTCCCCGATGCCATCCCGCTCCCCAATGTCGGCCGCGAAGCCCATACCTACCTCCACCATCTCGCCGAACGCCGCGATTCCCTCGCCGACGTGACCATTTTCGTCCAAGGCCGCCCCTTCGACCACGCTCCCGACCTCCACAAATTTCTCCGCGACCTGGCTGAAGGCAACATGTCTGTCGCCGACTTCCACTGGCTCGGCTTCCTCGCCGATACCGACGACCCTCGCGGCCGCCGCCTTTTCGTTCCTTGGACCAAAAACCCCGAACGCCAAGAACTGCAGCTCGACGCCTTCCATGGGCAATTGTTTGGAATTTCCGGCCCGGCAGCCTATCGCTTTTTCGTCGGCGCCCAATTCGCCGTGACCCGCGCCGCTGTCCGGCGCCAGCCTGCGGATTTCTACCGCCGCGCTCGGGATCTCGCCGCTGGTTTTCCCCTTGCTCCGCACTGTTTTGAACGCTGCTGGGACCGCGTTTTCAGGACGGACGGAACGGTCGGTCGCATGCCCCCTGGCCAACCGACCGCCTATTTCAAACCGATCAAACGTCTTCACCCCTCATTGAGCACCCCGCCAAACCTCGCCTCCGAAATTGGCCCTCCACCCCTTCCCCGATTCCCGGTCTGATTCATCACGGAAACTGGATCACGGGATACTCCTCGTCCACTCTTGTCCCCGCGCGAAAACCGCGCTAAACTCGCGCTCTTGTGATTACGCATCGCAGCCCCGAGAATTATGATCCGATCACTTGGGTGGGCCGCGTCCCGGTCTACGCCACGACCATCATCGTCGCTCTCTACGTGGTCAGCATGGTCGGGGTTGCCATCGCCCTCGCCTCCGGGGCTGGTGGCGCCCTCGGCAAGCTCACTTTCAACACCGAGTCAGTTCTCCGCGGGGGCGAACTCTGGCGCTGCCTCACCTACGCCTTCGTCAACCCGCCTGACCTTTGGTTCCTCATCTCGCTGGTCATGCTCTACATTTTCGGACGCGATGTGGAGCAATACCTCGGGCGCAAAGGCTTTGTCCGCCTCTACTTGGGTTTTCTTCTTCTCGGTCCGTCCCTTCTCCTCGCCGCATCTCTGGTCACCAGCCAATCCCTTTCCCTCACCCAAAGCTGGGCCAACTTCGCCGTCTTCCTTGCGTTCGCCGCTCTCTACCCGGGCGCCCAACTTCTTTTCCAAATCACGGCTAAACTATTTGCCTTGGTCTTGCTCGGTCTGAGCGTTCTGCAACTCCTCGCCGGACGCCAGTGGATCGAGATGCTTGTGCTCCTCGCCACCGCATTCCTTGCTTACTATGCCATCCGCCAGGGATCCGCGCTCAATCTCGACTTCGTGGCGCGCCTGCGCCCCGTCACCCACCGGACAAAGAGCCCTCGCCTTCGTTTGGTCAAGAATCCGGACGACGAACCCGTCGACCCGCATCGTATTATCGATCCTCTCCTCGAGAAGATTTCCAAGGACGGACTGGCCAGCTTGACCCGCCGCGAACGCGAGCAACTTGAACACGCCCGCGCCGTCCTGCTTGAGCAGGAGCGCCGCTGACGCGATGGCCGGCGACCGCGCAATCACCCGCACCGACGGGAACGAGTTGCACGACCCGTGCTACGTCAATGCCATGTCGCATTTTTACCGCGGCGAACTCGGCCGCATCATGGTCTGGCGCCAGCGACTCGACATCACCACCACGTGGGCCATCACCAGCACCACCACCATTGTCACCGTTGCTTTCTCTTTCCGCGACATTCCCCACATCATCTTCTTTTTCAATCTCGTCATCGTCTGGATGATGCTCTGGATCGAAGCGCGTCGTTATCGCTTTTATGACGCCTTCCGCGGCCGTGTCCGCATGATCGAATCCCACTTTCTCGTGGGCATGGTTTCGCGCAACCCCTCCCTCCTCGGCGGAGACTGGCAGAAGCTCGTCTGCGAGGACCTCATTCTGCCCTCCTTCAAGATCAGCAAACTCGAGGCCGTCGGCCGCCGCCTCAAGCGCAACTACGTCTTCATCATCGCCATTATTCTTGTCGCCTGGATGACGAAAATTTTCATGCACGCCAGCCCCGCCATCCATTCATGGTCCGCGTTCTACAACGCCCTCGCCGTCGGCGAACTTCCCGGTTGGCTGGTCGGCGGCGTCCTCCTTGTCACGATCACCGCCACGACCGCGCTCACCTGGTATGTTTCGGTCAACAGCGCCGGTGAAGTCACCGACCTCCGTGGCAGCCACAAAGAGCAATGGCGCATTTAGACCAACTCCCGGACGAACCCGTCGCCCGCCTCCGCGCCATCGTCAGCCTCCTCCGCTCACCTGAAGGGTGTCCATGGGACCGGGAGCAAACGCACGAGTCCCTCCGCGCCGGCCTTCTCGAGGAGGCCTGCGAGACGATCGACGCCATCACCAAAGCTGATGACGCCAATCTCTGCGAGGAACTCGGCGACCTCCTCCTCCAAGTCGTTTTCCACACGGACCTGGCCGCCGAGCGTGGCGCTTTCACCCTTGAGGACGCCGCGCGACACACCTGCGAGAAGCTCATCCGCCGCCATCCGCATGTCTTCGGTGATGGCGATGCCAGCGACACCCGGGCCGTCCTCCGTCAGTGGGAGCAAATCAAACGTGAGGAGAAGGGGGCCACAGCCTCCATCATGGCGGACATTCCGCGCGCCCTCCCCGCCCTGATCCGTGCCGCCAACATCCAGAAGAAAGCCGCCCGCGTCGGTTTCGACTGGCCCGACACCACCGGTGTCATCGACAAATTCCGCGAAGAACTCGCCGAACTTTCCGTCGAGATCGCCTCTGGCGACCCCAAGAAACTCGAACACGAACTCGGCGACGTCCTCTTCACTGCGGTCAACATGGCCCGCAAACTCGGCGTCGAACCGGAACTTGCCCTCGAACACGCCAACCAGCGTTTCATCGCCCGCTTCCAGCACATGGAAACCTCTGCCGCCGCCCAAGGTCGAAAGCTCGAAGACCTCGCTCCCCCTGACCTCGAGCAACTCTGGGAGTCCGCCAAGTCCCACAACTTGTAGCGGCGATCCATGACTGCCGGTTGCATCCCCCCATGACCCGCCACCAAACGATCAACGCGGTCATTTCCGTTCTCCTCGGCGCCACCCTCCTTGCCGCCCTCTGCTTTGCCCTCCTTCAAGCCCTCAGCTGGAACTGGTCCGGCGTGTGGACCTACCGGCAAGTCTTCTGGCGCGGATGGCTCAACACCATCTGGATTTCCCTCGCCGCCCTCGCCTTGAGCGTCCTCCTCGGACTTCTTGCCGCCCTCGGCCGGCGTGCCCGTTACCCTGCGTTGCGCTGGCTCTCCGTCGGCTATATCGAATTGATCCGCGGCACCCCGCTTCTTGTCCAGCTTCTCATTCTTTTTTACGTTGTCGCCGACGCGGTCGGCCTGCAAAACCGCTACGCCGCCGGCATCCTCATCCTCTCCATTTTCAGCGGCGCCTACATCGCCGAAATGATCCGCGGCGGCATCGAAAGCATCGGCAAATCCCAACTTGAGTCTGCCCGCGCCATCGGCCTGACCCGCTGGCAAACCTACCGCCATGTCATCTTTCCCCAAGCCATGCGCCACGTCTTGCCGCCGCTCGCCGGCCAAGCTGCTTCGATCATCAAGGACAGCTCCCTACTTTCCATTCTCGGCATCGAGGAGTTCACCCTCGCCGCCCAGCAGGTGAACAGCGCGACCTACAGCACGCTGGAAAGTTACCTTCCCTTGGCCGTCGGCTATCTCGCTCTGACTTTACCCGTCTCCCTTCTCTCGCGCCGGCTCGAACATAAATTCCGTTATGAAACTTGAGTTCGACGCCATCACCAAACGCTATGGCGACCACACTGTTCTCGACGCCATCACCGCACAGCTCGAGTTTCCCCACGTTCTTGCCCTGCTCGGGCCTTCGGGCGGCGGCAAATCCACCCTTCTTCGTGTTATCGGCGGACTTGAATCTCCCGAAGCCGGATCTCTCACCGTCGATCAGCAACCGGTCCCCACCGCCGAAAAATCCCTCCGCGCCTACCGCAGCAACATCGGCACCGTCTTCCAGTCCTGGAACCTCTTTCCCCACCTCGACGCGCTGGCCAATATCATGCTTCCCCTCACCGCCGTGCACGGCCTCGCTCCCGAAGCCGCCCACGCGCGCGCCGAAGAACTCCTCGAGCGCCTCCACCTCAACGGTCACGCGCACAAACGTCCCGCCGAACTCTCCGGCGGACAACGCCAGCGGGTCGCCATCGCCCGCGCCGTGGCCATCCGTCCCAAGCTCCTCCTCTTCGACGAACCCACCTCCGCCCTCGACCCGGAAATGACCGCCGAAGTGTTGGAAGTCATCGCCGACCTCAAATCCGAAGGCCGCACCTTCATCTTAGTGACTCACGCCATGAACTTCGCCCGAACCGTCGCCGACCAAGTCGCCTTCCTCGCCAACGGCCGAATCCTCGAACAAGCCCCCGCCCAGGAATTCTTCTCCGCCCCCCAAACCGAAACCGCCCAACGCTTTCTAGCCAAGGTTTTGAAGTATTAAGGTGGATCGCGCCGGGACGGCGCCAAGTCTAAACCACAGACAAAATCACCAAGCTTATGATGCCCCGGCGGTCCCCGACCGCCGCCACAACCTCACTCAGGTCGCAGCCCTCAGCCCTATGCGTTCACCCTCACGCCGTTGCCTCAACCGCATTCCGCACACTGGCCAGCGCGTAATCCCGGTTCATCTTGGCGATGAAGGCGGCCGGAACACCCGCCGGGCAAACGGCTTCGCACTCGTAGTAGTTTGAGCAATTCCCGAAGCCTTCGGCATCCATCTTGGCCACCATGCTGCGCACCCGGCGGTTGGCTTCCGGCTTGCCCTGTGGCAACAACCCGAGGTGTCCGATCTTCGCCGAGACAAACAGCATGGCCGACCCGTTCGGACACGCCGCCGCGCAGGCCCCGCACCCGATGCAGGCTGCCGCGTCCATGGCGTAATCCGCCACCGTCTTGGGAATCGGCGTGTCGTTTGCGTCCTGCGCATTGCCGCAGCGCTCGCTGATGTAGCCACCCGCGGCGATCACGCGATCGAACGCCGAGCGATTCACCACCAAATCCTTCACCACCGGAAAAGCCCCGACCCGGAACGGTTCGATGTAAATCGTGTCGCCATCGCTGAACTTCCGCATGTAAAGCTGGCAAGCCGTGCCGCGACCCGGCCCCTGCGGGATGCCGTTGATCGTCAAGCTGCAGGAGCCGCAAATCCCCTCACGGCAGTCATGATCGAAGGCCACCGGCACCTCGCCATTTTCGGTCAGCCGATCGTTGACGATATCGAGCATCTCCAAAAACGAAGCTTCCGAGGGAATATCGCGCGCGTCGACACTTTGGAAGTCACCCTGCTCTTTGCCCTCGGATTGCCGCCAGATTTTCAGATTGAAGTTCAT
>ERZ889217.1396-NODE-1396-length-12368-cov-19.790871_pt1 | contig 12368 bp, 15 predicted proteins | sample MGYA00521098_ERZ889217 | MGnify/ENA primary metagenome ERZ889217 (study PRJEB32303, sample SAMEA104408613) | aquatic metagenome | biome: Brackish water; feature: Pelagic; material: water | place: Baltic Sea | collected 2014-06-10T22:04:00 | depth 2,362 m ...
TTGGTTCGACCACATCAGCGCCTTTCGGCTCCTCAGCAATCCCGCTAACACCAGAAACGGGGGTGAACCCCTTCCCTAGCGCGCAGTCCAAGATCATAGCACCTAAACAGCCCCTTCCCCTAGAAAAGCCTCAAGGCAGGGGGGGCTCAGGCTCTTGCACAAAGCCCTCTAAGGCGCAGTCGGGGGCGAGGGGCCAGTCGGGGCGAGGGGCTTGACCCACTGCCGCAGCCGATTTCTTGTTGCAAACCGAAACAAGCGAACAGCAATTGGGAGGGTCTCCCCCGGACTGGCTCTGCTCAGGCTGGCCAGCTACCCAGGGCGGGCCCGATGAGCCGTTGCTGCGATGGCAGTTCTATGGGGAAACCATTCCAAGCGCCTGGTGCTGAGGCACCAAAGGCTCTGATCTGGCGCCTCCGGCTTCCTGGAGCCCTATGCGGGGCACCTCAACGGTGTTGTGTTGCCCGCTACAGCGACCTTCTGGAGGTTCACGGACGTCCCGCGGGGCCCAGCTCCAACACGGCTGATTCATGGGGTTTGGCGACGGCTGGTCGGATCGGAGCCGCCAGGGGCACGCGACTTGACCACACCACACAAAAAAACTCCGACCAAGGGCCGGAGTTTTAAGGTGAACTTTAGGGCTGAACTAACTGGGGAACCCCAAGGAGGTTCAGAACAGGCCCAGGGTGAGGGACTTATCAATCGGCATGGCGGCGCCAATGCCGAGATAGATCGCAAACACGGTGCCGAACAGGAAGGCCGCCATAGCCACGGGACGGCGGAAGGGGTTCTGAAACTTGTTGAAGCTTTCAATGAAAGGAATCAACATCAAACCCAGGGGGATCATGGTCTGCAGGGCGATGCCCAGCAATTTATTGGGAACGACCCGCAGGATCTGGAAAACCGGGTACAGGTACCACTCGGGAAGAATTTCCAGGGGGGTGGCGAAGGGATCGGCCTTATCGCCCAGCATGGCGGGGTCAAGAACGGCAAGACCAACCACACAGGCGATCGTGCCAAGGATCACGACAGGGAAGATGTAGAGCAGATCGTTGGGCCAGGCGGGCTCGCCGTAATAGTTGTGCCCCATGCCCTTGGCCAGTTTGGCCCGCAGCTTGGGATCGCTCAGATCAGGCTTCTTAAGGACGTGCATGGCTGGCCCTGGGGAATGGGATTGGGGTAATTAGGTGAGACGAAAAGGTGCGGTGGCAACTCAAAGGGGACCGGAGATGCCCTGTTTGCGGATCATCAGGAAGTGCATGAGCATGAACACCGCCAGCAGCCACGGCATCACGAAGGTGTGCAGGCTGTAGAAGCGGGTGAGGGTGGACTGGCCAACGCTCTCGCCGCCGCGCAGGAGTTCGACCATGAAGTCGCCGATCACGGGAACGGCAGCAGGCACGCCGCTCACGATCTTCACGGCCCAGTAACCCAGTTGATCCCAGGGCAGGGAGTAACCGGTAACGCCGAAGGAGACGGTGATCACGGCCATCGTGACGCCGGTGACCCAGGTGAGCTCGCGGGGGCGCTTAAAGCCACCGGTGAGGTACACGCGGAACACGTGCAGGATCAGCATCAGCACCATCATGCTGGCGCTCCAGCGATGGACCGAACGGATCAGCCAGCCGAAGCTGACGTCGGTCATGAGGTACTGGACTGAGGCGTAGGCCTCAGCCACGGTGGGCTTGTAATAGAAGGTCATCGCGAACCCGGTCGCGAACTGGATCAGGAAGCAGACCAGGGTGATGCCACCGAGGCAATAAAAGATGTTGACGTGCGGGGGCACGTACTTGGCGCCGATGTCGTCAACAATGTCCTGGATCTCCAGTCGCTCCTGAAACCAGTCGTAAACCGGTGAGGACGATCCGCCGGAAGCGGGGGAGGAATTCGCCATGCAGCGAGGTGGTTTGGTTGGCAGAGTCTACCGATCGCCCCGAGCCGGCCGTGAGCCAAGTGATGCCTCCTCGCCCCAGGGCTCAACCCATTGCAACAGTTACCCCGGGAGTACCCCCGGGAGTGGCCCCTAGGCCGGCCGGGTCCCCTAGCCGGGACCTGGCCCCAGCAGTGCTGGCTGGCGCCCTGGCCCTGGTGCTGCTGCTGGCCCAACCCGCCAGCTGCTGGGCCCTCAGCGATGCCCAGCAGCTGGTGGTGGAGAGCTGGCGCCTGGTGAACCAGAGCTATGTGGATCCGGAGCGCTTTGAGGCCGTGAACTGGCGCCGGCTGCGCCAGAAGGCCATGGAGAAGTCGATCCAGAGCAGTGAGGACGCCTACGCGGCGATCGAGGCGATGCTGGCGCCCCTGGGCGATCCCTACACCCGCCTGCTGAGACCAGCCGATTTCGCCAGCCTTAAGGCCAACACCGAAGGCACCGTCAGTGGGGTGGGGCTGCAACTAGGCCTGCGCCCCGAGGCGCCTGGCCAGGCAGGCGAGGCCACGATCGTGGTGATCGCCCCCCTGGAGGAGTCCCCCGCCGACCAGGCGGGCATCATCAGTGGCAGCGACCTTTTGCGGGTCGATGGGGTTTTGACTCGTGACCTGGGCCTGGAGGGCACGGCGGCCCGATTGCGGGGCCCCGCCGGCTCCCGGGTGTTGGTGCAACTGCGCCTGGCCAATGGAAAGGAGCGAGAAGTGGAACTGGAACGGCGGGAGGTGGCGATCAAGCCGGTGCGCGAGCGCCTGATCGAGCGCGGCGGCCACAAGCTTGGCTACGTGCGCATCAGCCAGTTCAGCGAGCCCGTGCCCTCCCAATTGCGCGAGGCCCTCGGCGGCTTTGAACGCAGCGGCGTGGAAGGGGTGATCCTCGATCTGCGCAACAACTCCGGCGGCCTGGTGGCCGCGGGCCTGGCCAGCGCCGACGACCTGCTCGATGGCCAGCCGATCGTGGCGACCGTGGGGCGCGACGGCCTGGAGTCGCCCCAGCAGGCCAGCCCCGGCCGCCTCTACGGGGGCCCCATGGTGACCCTGGTGAATGGCGGCACCGCCAGCGCCAGCGAAATCCTGGCCGGGGCCCTCCAGGACGACGGCCGCTCCCCCTTGCTGGGGGAGCGCACCTTTGGCAAGGGCCTGATCCAAACCCTGATCGGCCTGGGCAATGGCAGCGGCCTAGCCGTGACCGTGGCCCGTTACGCCACCCCCAGCGGCCGCGACATCCAGAACCAGGGCATCGAGCCAGACCAGCGGTTGGCGGGGCCCGAACCGCTCGATCCCGGCGGCAGTAACGACGCCTGGCTGGAGAGCGCCGCCACCAGCCTGGTGGCACGTCTGGATGCGACCCCTAAAGCCCGCCAAGACCACCCCGCCCAGGCGGTTCAACCATGAGCCAGCGCACTTACCACGACCCCCTGCATGGGGGGATCCGGCTCGAGCGCAGCCGCCCGGCCGAGGCCCTGGCCATGGACCTGATCGACACGGCCCCCTTCCAGCGCCTGCGGCGCATCCGCCAGCTGGGGCCGGCGTTTCTCACCTTCCACGGGGCCGAATCGAGTCGCTTCACCCATTCGCTTGGGGTGTTACACCTGGCCCGCCAGGCCTTTGATGGCCTGGTGGCCCTCAAGCCCGCCCTGGAGGAGCACCGCGGCGTGCTGCTGGCCGCTGCCCTGCTCCATGACGTGGGCCACGGGCCCCTGAGCCATTCCGGCGAGGAGATGTATGGCCTGCGCCATGAGGTTTGGTCGGCGCGACTGGTGCGCCAGTATCCCGCCCTGCGCGATCGCCTCGAGGCCTACGCCCCCGGCACCGCCCAAGCCGTGGCCGACCTGCTCGAACACGGCCAGTACCCGGAACCCGCCATCAAGGCCCTGGTGAGCAGCCAGCTGGATTGCGACCGGCTCGATTACCTGCTGCGCGACAGCTACAGCACCGGCACCCGCTTCGGCCAGCTGGACCTGGAGCGGATTCTGGCCGCCCTCACCCTGGCCCCCGATGGCAACATCGCCATCCATCCCAAGGGCCTGATGGCGGTGGAGCACTACCTGGTGGTACGCAACCTGATGTACCGGAGCGTCTACAACCACCGGCTCAACATGGTGTGCAACTGGCTCCTCAGCCAGACGATCGCCACCGCCCGCCGGCTCGGGCCAACCCTGGTAGAAGCCGATCGGGTGATGGCCCGCTGGCTCTGGCAGCCCGACCAGCTGGGCGATGACGACTTTCTCGCCAACGATGACCTGCGCACCGGCTACCACCTGCTGCGCTGGCGCGAAGAGGGTCCGGCCGGGTTGCGCACCCTGTGCGAGCGCCTGCTGGATCGGCGCCTGCTCAAGGCCAGTGATGTCAGCGCCCTGGCCCCGGCCCAACGGCTGGAACTGCTGGCCCAAGCGCGCCAGCTCTGCCGGACCGAGGGCCTGGAGGCGGAGCTCCATTGCGGCTTGCACCAACACCAGAGCCGCGGCTACCACCCCTATAAGGGGGGCCTGCGGCTCTGGGATGGCCGCAACCTCAGGGCCCTGGAGCAGAGTTCGGCCCTGGTGCGCAGCCTGATCCAGCCGGTAGAAATCGCCTGGCTGATCCACCCCCCGGAGGTGAGCGGCCCCCTGAGAGCTGCCCTTGGCACGGCCCTGACGGGGGCGGATCGGCCAACCTGAGGGCCTGCGCCAGGCGAATCGGCCCGTTGCCAGGGCTTGCCAGATGCTGGGATAACGGGATCGCCCACCAACAGGGTTCCAACCATGGCCTCCCAACTGCTGCTGGCCACCGCCGCCGGCCAGCCCCACCGGCTGCGGCTCGCCTCCGCTACCAGCGCCACCGGCAGCCTGGTGGCGGAGGTGGGCTATGCCCTCGGGGCCCTACCGCCCAGGGGGGAATGGCTCAGCGAGGAGCTCGTGCTGGCGACCGGCGACTGGCTGCTCACCGCAGCGGACCTGCGGGAGCTGGAACCGCTGCTGCTGCAACGGGGCCTGCGGCTGGTGCGGGTGGAAGCGCCAGTGCCGGAAGCCCTGGTGGCCGCCGCCAGCCTGGGGGTGGTGACCCAGCTGCAGCGACCGGGGGACGGGGCCGCCGCCGCCGCCCATGAACCAACCGCCCCAACGGAACCCCAGGTCCTCGGCCTGACCATCCACCAGGGCACCCTGCGCTCCGGCGACCACCTGCAGGTGGAGGGCTCGGTGTTACTGCTTGGCGATGTCAACCCGGGGGCGCGGATTAGCGCCGCGGGGGACGTGCGCGTGTGGGGCCGCCTGCGCGGGGTGGCCCACGCCGGCTGCCAGGGCAACCAGCTGGCCAGGATCGTGGCCCTCCAACTACGGCCCCTGCAGTTGCGCATCGCCGAGGCCGTGGCCCGGGGGCCAGAGGACCTGCCACCTCTGGGTTACGCGGAACAGGCCCTTTTGGTGGACGGAGCCATCGCAATCGAACCGGCCGAGCCGATCTGGGGCCTCCCCGATTAGGGCCCTTAGCGATTGATCACGCCAAGGCCGCCGAGCAACCCCGCAATCGCCATGAACCAGAGGGGCGAAATCCGTGTTCGCAAGGTCAACACACAGACCACGATCGACACCAGGTAGGCCGGCACGCCGTGGTCGGAGGTGTGGAGGATCTTGAGGCCCACGGCAAACAGGATGCCGAGGGTGATCGGCCCCAGGCCCCGTTCAAAGGCGATGCGCCAGGGGGAATCGCGAAAGCGGTTCCAACTCAGGGCCGCCACCACCATCAAAAAGGTGGAGGGCAGCAAAATCGCTAGTTCAGCCAGCACCGCACTGAACAAGGCCCAGCCGGGGCCCTCCCGCCAGGCCGCACCCATGCCGAGCAAGCCCACCAACATCGAACTGGGGCCCGGGGCGGCTTCGGCCAGGGCATAGAGATCGGCGAATTGATCGGACGTGATCCAGCAGGGTCTGCTGATGGGGGTCAGGGCTGCCGTCCATGGCGACTGGCATCTGTCAAGTTGTTTTAGGCCCAGCGGGGCCCCTTGCCACAGTGGCGGCCTGGGCAAAAGCAATCAAGCTCTTGGGCCTAATCTCAATGCACTCCAATTGGCAACGTGACCCCGCATCAGACCCGCAATATCCTGATCTGCTCTGGGAAGGGGGGGGTTGGCAAAACGACCCTGACCGCCAACTTGGGCATCGCCCTGGCCCGGCAGGGTGTGCGCACCGCCGTGCTGGACGCTGATTTTGGCCTGCGCAACCTGGACCTGCTCCTGGGCCTGGAGAACCGGATTGTGTTCACGGCCCAGGAAGTGCTCGCCGGCAGCTGCCGGCTGGAGCAGGCCCTGGTCAAGCACAAGCAGGAGCCAAATCTGGCCCTGCTGCCAGCCGGCAACCCGCGCATGCTCGAGTGGCTGAAGCCCGAGGACATGCAGGCGATCGTCGCCATGCTCGCCCCCAGCTTTGATGTGGTCTTGATCGATTGCCCGGCCGGCATCGAAGACGGCTTTAAGAACGCCGTATCAGCCGCCCAAGAGGCGATCGTGATCACCACTCCAGAAGTGTCCGCCGTGCGGGACGCTGACCGGGTGATTGGCCTGCTTAATACCCATGGGATCAAACCGATCCAGCTGGTGCTGAACCGGGTGCGGCCCAAGATGATGGCCAACCAGGAAATGCTCTCGGTTAACGATGTGACCGACATCCTGGCCCTGCCCCTCTTAGGGCTGGTAGTGGAGGACGAGCAGGTGATCGTGTCCACCAACCGGGGGGAACCGCTCACCTTGACCGGCAGTCGTTCGCCGGCGGCCCTGGCCTATTCGAACGTGGCCCGGCGCCTTCAGGGGGAAGACGTGCCCTTGCCCGATCCCGCAAAAATGGGCCGGGGCCTGCGCGCCAAGCTCAGCCGCCTAATCAAGACCAAGATCTTTTAATTGCAATGACCCTGCGCGACACCATCAATCGCTTGCTGGGCCTGCAGCGGGCCAGCGCCACCACGGCACGGGAACGGCTCCAGCTGGTGCTTGCCCATGACCGCAGCGACCTCAATCCGGAGCTGCTAGAGCAGATGCGCCGGGAAATCCTCGAGGTGGTGTCCCGGTACGTGGAAATCGACTTCGACGAAGTTGATGTGAGCCTGGAAACGGAAGACCGGGTCACCGCCCTGGTGGCCAACCTGCCGATCCGGCGCGCCAAGGCCGTGGCCCAACCCGGGGTGAAAGCCAACCCATCCCTCGGGGAGAAGGCCGCTGATCTAGCGAAGGCAGACGCCCCTGCAAGCCCGGAGCCCGGGGCGGCGAGCAGACCAGAGCCAGAAACGGCAACTGCCACAACACCGGAGCCTGGGCAGCCTGCAGCCGAAGCCCTCCAGCCGGGGCCTACGGCGGAAACGGCAAGCCGAGAAAGCTCCCAGAACTTGAGCTAAGCGAGCCCCTCTGAACTCCAAGCGGGATTGGGGTTGGCAACGCAACGCCCCCAGATGGGGCTTTTAAAGCGCTGGCGGCCGCCGGGGGCCCACTGCGGGGAACACTCCAGCTAGTCGCTGGCAGCAGGCCATGGGCCCCACCACTGAACCGATCACGCCCAGTGAATCGAAGGTGTTGGAGCAGCTTCTGCTGGGCTCCTCCAACAAGACGATCGCAGCGGCCCTGCTGCTCAGCCGCCGCACGGTGGAGAGCCACGTGGCCAACCTCCTGGCCAAAACCGGTTGCCAGAGTCGCACCCAGCTGCTGCTCTGGGCCCTGGCCAGACGATAAGATCATGCGGTGGATCGCCCTGATCCCCTGCCGGCTTAGCTCAGTGGTAGAGCAGCGCTTTTGTAAAGCGAAGGCCATCGGTTCAAATCCGTTAGCCGGCTTTTAAAAGCATATCGACTGCGGCAGTGCCGAACTAGACTGGCCCTTGAGGGATCGGAGAAGACCAAGGCAACGGCCAGGGCCAATCCACTTCGCTGATCATTACTTAAAAAGAAGAGATTACTGCGATAATCTGACAACATAGATTTAAAACTAAGCAGTCCCCATGGGGCTGCTCCATGAAAGAGCTCGAGGCAGGAGGCTAGGGTCGTGCCCATACAATCGAGCGGAATCCGGTTACGCGCAGGGCCTACGGGCGCAAAACCGTCATGCCGAACCGTCTCGCCGAACCATCTCTCCGAACCGCCTCACTTAGACAGATAGCCAGTCCGGACTCCAGCATGGGCAAGTCGGGATCAATGGCCGTGCCTAGGTCTCCATAAGCTACAGAGCCCAAACCCAATCCAACGGGCCCCCACCGCCTTAGCGGGAACAGGCATAGGTTTTGAAGCTACCGCGATGCTCCCTGAAGTTGGGACGATCGGGATCCAAGGCCTGCCACCACCAGCGGCCATCGGTATAGCTGGGGATGCCGGCATTGTTGGTGCGGGGCAACTGCAGGCTGAGGCCTCGCCACTGCAACACGATGAAAGCCCCTGGCACGGTGCCACCGTCACTATTGGGAATCTCGCTGGCATCAACGGCACCGTTGTGGAAGATGGCCTCCAGGGCATCGCCATCGCACTGATAATGCTCTGGCACTGCCGCCGCCCAGCCAGCTGGGGCGGATAGGAGGATCAGCAGAGCCAAGAGAAGGGAGAAGAGGCGATTCACGGGAGGCCCATTGCAATGGCCAGGATGGCGCCATGACCCTCACTCTCGTTTACGACGGCGGCTGCCCTTTCTGCCGCCAGTTCGCCCTCGCCAGCGAGCTCACGGGAGGGATCCCCCTGCTGGAGCTCCGTGATGGCAGGACCGATCACAATCTGCGGGCTGCCCTGAAGGCCAGGGGGCTCAACCTGGCCAATGGGGCGGTGTTGCTCGAGGGCGAACGGGCCTGGCACGGGGCAGAAGCCATCTCCGAACTTTGCCGGCGCCTAGCCCCCAGCGGCCCCTTGCTGCAACTCTTGCGGGGCCTCTTTAGCGAGCCCAACCGGGCCAGCCGGATCTATCCGTTGCTCCTCCTGGCCCGGCGCCTGGCCCTGCAATGGAAAGGGCTAGCGGAGGATCCCGATCAGAACCGGGGCATTGCCTGAATCCGCCAACGAACTGGCTCCAGATTGAAGAACTGGCAATCACTCTCGTTCGATTTCTTTATAAAACCGCTTGCTTGCTCCAGTTGATCTGGAGCCATCAAACGACTGCTCCGACAAAGATCCATGGCGGTGCTATGGATTACTCAGGGAGAGTACTGGTACATTGCAGGCCATCGATTCAATCCCTTAGCCAGCGTTTAGAAGCAGCACCCCTAAGCCTTCGCAATGGGCAGTGGTTTTTTGAACTAAACCTGCTGGGTGCATCGCAACCAACTCTTCTGGGAAAGGGACGCTGGCTGCAGCTCCAGGATTAATATTTCAAACCAGCAGTATTTACACCCCAAGCTCCCTTTTAAGCAGGAAGTACATCTGGGTGGGATCCTTGTATTGGCGAGGCAAACAGTGGTGCAGGCTAGTCAGACGGTGCCAGCACACACTCCGGCGAATCTGCTTAATGGTTTTCTCTTCCCTGATAAGGATGCGAAGCGCTTTGCAGTAGAGCGGATAACTGGCCTCCAGTTCGCCGATGGTGAGACTGGTGGTGAAGGTTGCCTGGACCATGAAAACAACGGCTCGGACAGATTCCAGAGTCGCCCAACCGATGGCATGGCTGATACCCCCATTTGGGTGTTTAGGGATCGAAGTGGGCACTGGCAAGGTCTTCAACGCCCCGCTTCCAGGCCCTGGATTCGATTCGGAACGCCGCGAGCTGAACTGAGCTCCCCACGATCAAACCAGGGGCAGAATGCCACAACGATGGGCGCGATGCCGGTTAAATGCGTGCCGATTAAACACGATGCCCATTAAACACGATACCGGTTAAATCTGAACCATGCCACACCGCATCCCCTTCAAGACAGCCTGGAGCCGGTTGTGGACATTCAGGGTTTGCAAGAGTCGCTTGGTGTAGGTATGGGCCGTTTCATCACTCACCACCAGTCGCTTGGCGATCTCCCGATCACTGAGGCCACTGGCGAGCAAATCAAGCACCTCATATTCGCGCTGGGTAAGCCTGGGGCAGCTCAGGTAGGGAAGGGTACCCGAGCGCAGGGATGGGCTGCGATAGGAGTGGCCGCCAAGCACCGCCATGACGGCGGCCTGGAGTGGTTGCTGATCCTCGACGAAATCGGCTTCGGCCACCACGGCCTCAAGCCAGGGGGCGTCAGCACATTCGGCCGGAATCGCGTCTCCCAGGGCAAGCATCACAGAGTGCAGGCTGGGATGGCCTTCTCGGGCCTTCTGTACTAAATCAAAACCATTACCACTTTCGAGATAATCGGTGCAGATGAGCAAGGTGTAGGGATCATCGGCTTCGGCAGCCAGATAGTCCAGGCAGGCCTGTTGATCGGTAACGGCGCAGGTGATACGGGAATAACCGCCGAAGCTTCGGCAAAGGGCGCGCAACAAAAAGCGACCCTTAGAAACAACGGCAATCCGACCAGGAATATGGATCGATTCGAGTCCTTCCTCTTGGGTCTGGGTCCCCTGCTCCGAGGTGGCCAGAAAGGGTGTGAGATCCATGCAGTGACCGTTGTCCCTAGCGGAAATCCTAGGAATCCCTCCTACCCCGAGGCGGGGGACTGAACAAGGATCAAGGATTGCTAGCCCCCTAGGGCCGCTGCACAGCCCAGGCGGCTAGCAGGCCACCAGCAAAGCCTGAGGCATGGCCGATCCAGCTCACCCCCGCCGGGCTAAGGAACGGCACCAGGGCTGGAAGCAGGGCGCCATACATGAGCAGACAGCCGACGGACAACAGCAAGGACAACGGCCGTTTCTCTAACCAGCCAATCCAAAGCAGGTAGCCGAGTAGTCCATAAACAACCCCCGAGAGGCCATGGCTACCCCCCGGCCAAAACAACCAAACCGGAACGGAAAACAGCCATACACCGATCCAAACGGCGAGATAATCGCGACTGCCTTTGAGCAACACCAGCCAGGACAGCGGTAAAAACCACAGGGAATTGCTGATCAGGTGGCCAAAGCCGGCATGGCTGAAGGGCGCGGTGAACAGGCCCCAGACGGGTCCCCCTTGCTCCAAGGGCAAGTTCCAACGCCCCCGGAACAGAAGTTGATCCAGCAATTCCTGAATCCAGGCAATCGAGAGGATCGCCATCGGCAGCACAGCCTTGGCCTTGAACCGATCCAGGCGGCCCAAGCCGCTCGGATCAACGCTGTTTTGCGGCAACCCGTCCATCCCAATCCTCCAGCGGCAGCCATCCTGGCAAGGTTCTGCCTAGACGTTGCCTGCCGATGGCTGCCACCCTGAATCGCCCCCAAGCGGTGTTTCTCGATGCCCTAAGCCTGGGCCCAGTGGACCTGGATCCCCTGCGGCAATGGGTTGAGCTGCGCTGCTGGCCCAGCACGGAACCGGACCAACGACTGGAGCGGCTCCAAGCGGCGGACGTGGTGATCACCAACAAAATTTTGCTGGATGGCCCCTTGCTGGCATCGCTTCCGAAGCTGCAGCTGGTGTGCACGGCCAGCACCGGCACGGACCAGGTGAATGGTGGGGTGTGCGCCGAACGGGGTATCACGGTTCGCAACGGTGGGCCCTACAGCCGGCCCTCGGTGGTGCAAGTGACCTGGGCCCTAATCCTGGAACTGCGCTGCCAACTCCAGGAACGGCACCGGCAAGTGGCAGAGGGGGACTGGCAGCGCAGCCCGGTCTTCTCCCTGGTGCAGCCGGAATTCGATGAATTGGCGGGCCAACACCTAACCGTGGTGGGTGCCGGCGACATCGGCCAGGCAGTGGCCCGCATCGGCGCAGCCTTCGGCATGGAGACCAGCCTGATCACGAGCACAACTAGCCCAGAAGACCTAGAGACGGCCCTGCGGCGCGCCGACGTGGTGAGCCTGCATGCACCGCTCACCGCCAGGACCCGGGGCATGATCAATGGCAGCAGCTTGACCTGGCTAAAACCCAGCGCCCTGCTGATCAACATGGCCCGTGGAGACCTCGTCGACATCGGGGCCCTGGTAGCGGCCCTGGAGAGTCAACGGCTAGGCGGGGCCGCCCTTGATGTGTTGGCGAACGAACCCCCTGGGGCGGAACTAGCCCGGCTGGTGGCCGTGCCGAACCTGCTGCTCACACCCCACATGGCCTGGAGTTCGCGCCAAGCCCGGCGCAGGCTGGTAGACACCATCGCCAGCCATCTCCAGGCCTTTGTGGAGGGACCTTGGCAGGACCACTAAGGCAAAGGCCAAGGCCTGTCTAGCCACCAAGGCAGCCATTTTAGCGATAGGTGCCTCTGATCGATAACACCAACTTGTAGGCCGCAGATTGCTCAGGGAACGGCCCTCGAGATCACCGCGATCGGGCCGCAGGCAAACATGGTGATTGCCGCCAAATGGAAGGCAAAAGGATGTCAACCCCATCGGCATGGGCTGCAACCCTAAATCAAAATAAAGGGCACCTCGAATAATTAACAATACACTTGATTCCAGCATGATCCCGATTA
>ERZ889217.1397-NODE-1397-length-12360-cov-6.641284_pt1 | contig 12360 bp, 10 predicted proteins | sample MGYA00521098_ERZ889217 | MGnify/ENA primary metagenome ERZ889217 (study PRJEB32303, sample SAMEA104408613) | aquatic metagenome | biome: Brackish water; feature: Pelagic; material: water | place: Baltic Sea | collected 2014-06-10T22:04:00 | depth 2,362 m ...
ATTCATTGATACTCCATTAAGACAACGAATTTTGGGTGGGGATGGCAAAGTTCTTACGAAAACACCATTACTGCCTTTCAGATTATGGCCTTTGGAAAAGTGCATGGAAGTTGTGATGAAGGTAATATTAAAACGCCAGCGAGATGCAATTTTCCCCGGATTTATAAGGCCCTTACTTGGGTTTGATCCCATCAATTTTGGAAGAATGGGCGACCGCTATTTGAAAGGGAAGTTTGGCTACCAAAAATAATAATCCAAATTTTTGATACAACCAGCACAATCACCCCTAACCAGCACAATCAATACAGGGCTTATTCTTCGAACTTAATTGCAATTCAAGCGAATAATCCAACCGATTTTGATGTCGATAAATGTATTTTGATGTCGATAAATTATTGTAAGATTCATCTCCATGGACAGGAGGATTTTCATCGTGATCAGCAGTTTAGGCTCAATATTTTTAGCAACTTTTCTGGTTACCTCGGCAGTTAATGCGGAACCAAAACAACCATCGTTTGGATATCTTTGGGATCAAACCTGCAACGCAGATGGGAAGGTTGAAAAAACCTCCCGCGCCTACACTCCCAGAGAAGGCGATATTCTCCTTTTTGATGATATGAGCCCTTTCTGGGCCAAGCTTTATAGCATTGCAGGCACTGGGCCACCCTTCCATGCAGGCATTGTTTTCAAGAAAACCGATGGCAGCTTTGCAGTGCTTGAATCAGGCCCTGATGATACGCTTCATGTTTATCTTCTCGATCTAGAACCAAGGCTTTATAATTTCAAAGGCAGTATTGGAGTCAGGCAAGCCAAGCGTGCACTTACCAAAGATGAATCTGAAATCCTTACCAACTTTGCTTATGCACAAGAAGGTAAGCGCTATGCGATGTGGAGGCTTTTGTTGCAAGGTACTTATTTCAGGCATCGAGGAGGCATCAAAGAAAAGCATTTAGCAGCAACCTATGATGATCGCACCCGCTGGTTATGTGCCGAAATTGTAGTATCTGCAGGCGCTTTGGTAAACCTTCTTGACCGTGATAAAGTCAAAGCAACCGTAACCTATCCGCTTGATATGGTGGATGATGTTAGGATTGATCTTTCTGCAACCTATGAACCCACTGTTTATTGGAGCAGTCAGAAATAACCGTAGTCCTAAAAAGCAAAAGCTATACCCATTTGGGTGAAGTATGGGGGCAGGTTTTTTACAACGCTGGTATTATAGCTGCCAAAAATTGTAATAGTTTCTGTAAGATTCAAAAGACCACCACCCCCTACTAAAATATTATTTGCAAACCTCGGATCAACCGAACCATTGTAAGCAGTCTGCACAAACAAGGAGATTCTTTCCGTAATATTGGTGGTTAAAGCACCCTGTACAGTCATTTCATAACTATCCCCTGAAGTAAACCCTATATCGCCACTTTGTAAACCCACACTGGCTTCTAATACCGTATCCCAAATCAGATCTTTACTGAATAAAAGGTTCAAGCTGGGCTGAACCCCTGTATTTAAAAAGCTGGATCCAAATGTACTTTGAAGCAAGATTTCCATACCTACCGCAGGTAAAAACAAGTCTTTGTTTTCATCCCAAAAATGAACCTTCATATCAAAAACTACAGGCGAAAATCCTGCCCTGTTTGGTGAACTCTCCACGGTTAATGAGTTGGTAAACAATCGCAATTCAACATCATCGGTTAACCCGTACCTAATCAAGGTAGGGGTTGTGTAAGTTCTTGGGTTGGAACTCCCCTTGCCTGCAACGGAAGGCGTTGTCTCGAAATAAGCCATTCCCTTAGGAAGCGTGTATGGGCTATTAGGGAAGTTGGCAGAATCGGGTCCCGGCTCTCGGATGTTTGGTTTTTTAAATGTTACATCTGGCTTGGGAATCAAGAACTGTGAAAGGCGATAAAAAAAAGTAGGATCACCCTCATCTTCTTTGGGTTCCTCTTTTCTCGCACCCTCAGGCGCTTGGGCAATTGAGGTACCCGCACCCAAGCACAATGCCAAGATTATAAAAAATCCCAACCTGTATTTCTTAAACTTATCTCGCATGATCCCCCCTATTGCCAAGGCTTATAAATTAAAACCGATGATGCGCAAGAGGAAGAATAACGGAAAAATTGGCCATGTACTTTACGAACAGCGATCAAAATAACCCAGCTTACCAATCCGGGAAATGGAAGGACTAGGCAGAAACCAATAGGGTTCTCTGATTCACTGCACTCAATAGAGAATGGGAATAACCATTAATCAAGGTAAATAAGAAAAGGTTTGCGATGGAAAAGGAAATCCGCTTCTTCTTCTTCCCATTCTGCAATGATTTCCCGCCAAGGCATGCCAGCTTGCATTTGCATGCGCTCTCTATCACTGCCCAAAAGTAAATCGATTGCTAATTTATCTTTGACAAAATGGTAGGGTGCGGTGCGCCAAGCAAAGTGTTTACCTGAATGTTCACGCAAGTGGTACAACAAAGCCAAGCTGGTGCGAACAGGTTGGAAAACAACTCGATCAGTAATATGAAGCTCGACACCGCCACATTCCTCGCCCTGCCATTTATCAAATGTAGGCTTGAAAGAAACAGGCTTGAAAGAAACACCCGGCAGGCCCTCTTTATTAAAGGAATCAGCAACCTGAGTGGGATTTAAGAAAGGTGCCCCACATAATTGAAAAGGGTGGGTGGTACCAAGGCCTTCAGAAAGATTTGTGCCTTCAAGCAAACATTGCCCGGGATAAACCAGCGCAGTTTCGAAAGTGGGTATGTTCATGCTAGGCATAACCCAGGGCAATCCTGTCTCATCAAAATACATGCCCCTTTTCCAACCCTCGCAGGGCACTACCTCCAAATCCCCTACCAACTCTAATTCTTCCTTATAGAGAATTGCAAGTTCACCAATCGTCAAACCATGGCGAATAGGAATCGGGTGCACCCCAACAAAGCTGGACCATTCGGGAAGAAGCATAGGCCCTTCAACCGCAAGGCCACCAAGAGGATTGGGCCTATCCAATACCATCACCGCAATACCCTTTGCAAATGCAACCTGCATTGCATAAAGCATTGTGGCTTGAAAGGTTTGATGTCTGCTGCCCACATCCACCAGATCAACTACCAAAACATCAAGATTAACAAGGTCTTCTGGAAAGGGATGAAGCGAGCTTTTATCCTTTCCATAAAGGCTGACCCATTTGAAACCATCGGCACCCTGCGTAATAGCCACGGCTTCTAAATCCTGGGCATTGGCAGAAAAGCCATGCTCGGGTGTGAATACCACCTTCAACCCGTTTTGCAAATGATGCATGAAATGTTGCAGCGTGGAAGTTCGTGAGAAATCGCAGGCGGGTGCATGAGTGAGTAAACCCACACGCTTACCCTTCAAGCATGAAAAGCCATCTGCAATTAAGGCATCAATGCCCGTGGTAACTTTGTTGGTTGTCATAATGTTAAACTACCTAGGTAGCTGCACCTGCACAGGGCTCATGAGGTAGCCAAATAGATTTAGAATTTCCTCAGCCTTCAAAGCTTCAAGAAGGTTTTCAGGCATCGGAGAAACATTCAAGGGCTTGATGGAATCAATATCCTCTGCAAGCACGGTTTTTTTCTCGGTAGGCCCAACCACTTCCACCGCCTTGTTCGCCCTCTTAAACACCAACCCAGTCAGCAATCTGCCGTCCTTCAGCGTTACCGCAGACATGCGATAATCTGCTGCCACGGTTGCGTTGGGCTCTAATATATTTTCCAACAGATACTCAAGATTCGATCTTTGCGAGCCCGTAAGATCGGGCCCAAGGTTGCCCCCTTGACCAAACAATCCATGACAGTTTGCACATACCTTTTGGAACAACAACCTTCCTTGTACAAGATCAACCTTTTCCTTGTTAGCTGATTCCAACTGCGTTCTCAACTTCGTAATCTGCTCTTTCTTCTTTTCAGTGGGGATGCGCACTTCTCCCCAAGTTGCGGAAAGTTTTGCATTAAGCGCAAGATCATTGAACGCAGCTATCTGCCTGGCATGATATGCAGTAATTACATCACGTGGCACCTTGCCTTCACCCACAGCATTCAAAAGTTCAGTAGCATATGCAGGGCGCGAGCAAAGAGTATCAATTGCTGCTTTTCTGGAAGCAGGATCCAACCTTCCAAACTGACTCATGATCAACTTCGGAGTTTCAGGAAGATTAAACGATGCCAGACCGCGGATCGCAGCTTCTGATACACTTCGATCGTTCACCAATTTAGGAAGTATCTGCTCAATTCCCTTCGCCTTATTTTCAACCAAAGTGGAAATCGCAGCAACCCTTGCCCCCGCACTCTCTTTACTATCACCTGCAATTTTCATCACTTCATCCAATGCCCTGCCATCGCCAAACACAATTGCAATTTCACGCCCTAGCTTAACTGCATCTGCATCCTTCGACCCAGCAAGCCTTATAGCAAATGTATTCCAAGCCTCAGGCGCTTTAGCTTTCCTCCTGCCTCGCAAGCCATCTTGCAAGCCAAGTGCAATTTCTTTCTGCATACTAAGATCAAGAGAGCCAGCCAAAAGCAAAAGCTCATTCATCGCTTTGGGGTTTGAATCTATTTCTTCCGCAAGGACTCGGGCAACAAAAGTGCGATGCTTGCCCATTGCGCTCGCCTTTGCAAGCTTTACCCCAAAAGAAGGATCCAAACTTACCGTAGGCTCAATTCCATACCAAAGCATGAGTGGCTGATTATGATCGTTTTTATCTTCCAGCCTTGCTGCAAGCGCCAACGCAAGATTCCCTCGGGAACCCACAGGAACCTTTTGCAATACACTCGCCAGGTATAACCTGACCAATGCAGACTTTTCACCAGGTGCAATCTTTTCTAAAGCTACAAGCGCCTCTTTAGAAACGCTTTCTTCATCCATCAAAAACCGGACTCCCCACGACCTTACCTGCTCATCTTCCGAATCCAACAGGGCAATTATCTTCTTTGCATCCAACGCTGAAATCGCATAAAGCATCCATAAAGAACGCAGCTTATGATTCGATTGCTTCACCTTTGCAAAGGTCGAATTGAGTTTCTCTTCTGCATCCTGCATCTTCATTCCCAATGCTGCACGCTCTTGTAAAATCCTTCGTGCCTGACGGAATTGCCATTCATTCGTACTTGAAACAAACTCAACAAGTTCCAAGTTGCTCATTTTCGAAAGGTCTGCAGTGGGCTTCTTCTTCATCTCGCCATGTGTGATTTTGTAAATCCTACCCGAGTTGCGATGCACCCCATCGTTTTCATGGCATTCACCAACATCAGACCAGTCGATGATGAAAACCCCGCCATCAGGGCCATAACAAAGCTCAATCCCCCGAAACCAAAGATCACCTACATTCATAAAGTCGGGTTCATGGCGAGCAACAAAACCGTTGCCATGGGCCTCAATCCGATCAACATTAATTCGTCTGCCATGAAGGTTGGCGGTAAAAGCTTTGCCTTGATAATCCGCGGGCCAGTTATCGCCCTGATAGATCATGAAACCACAATGGGCATGGCCGCCACCCGCTTTATCGGTGGTGGGGGTAACGCCCTTGCTGCGAATATCGCTCCAATTTTCAACACGATCCCAATGATAATGATCCGCATGCTGATCAATCAGTTCAAAAAGGCGCGGGTTGAAATGTTCGCCAAACATACGCTTTAAATAAGCCCCGGGAATAGAATGCCAGAAATGGCCGATCACCGTATTGATAAAAAAAGCATTACCGTTGGCATCCCAATCAAGGCCCCAAGAATTGGTACCACCCCTAGAAACTACCTCGAAGATCTTTTTAGTAGGGTGATAGCGCCAAACCCCACAGTTGATGGGAATGCGCTTGCTCGCAGGGGTATCGGGCGTGCCAACAAAAGAAGTGGTGGTGATGCCATGCCTGCCATATAACCAACCATCCGGCCCCCAAGCAAGCCCGTTGACAATATTATGCCTGATGCTGTTGTTATCAAACCCATCGAGGATAATCCCGGGTTCGCCATCGGGTTTATCATCGCCATTGCGATCCGGAATGAAAAGAAGATTGGGCGCACAAAGTACCCAGACGCCACCAAAACCAGGCAGGGCACTGGTAAGGTGATGGCCTTGATCCCAAAACACCGTACGCTTGTCATGCACACCATCGTTATCAGTATCTTCCAAAATTACGATGCGATCTTTCAAGGTAAGATCAAAATTGGTTTTGGTCTCTGCATAGGTAAGGCACTCGCTAATCCAAAGCCTACCCCGGGAATCAAAAGTCATATTAACGGGCTGGATCACCTCGGGTTCATGGGCAAACATTTGCGCCTTGAAACCTGGAGGCAGCTTGATGCTTTTCAAAGCTTCTTCAGGGGTGGATAGTTTATCTTTGGGGTTCTGCGTATCGGGAATTGCAGTTTGTGCATTTGCACTCTTTGCAACAACCAACACCAGCAATAATTGACACACAAAACTAATGAATCGCAACATGATGAATTTCCCTAGAAAACCATAAAACCTTTAAGCGTTGATCATAAAGGAAAAAGAGATGCAGGTGAAGAAAATTAAAGAGATGATGGTTAGTGGTTCTTTAACCCTCAGGGTTATCAAGAATAGCTTGAAGGCGCTGAGCAAGCAGAGGTGGTAGTTTAGCAACCAAGTTGGCATCCACTAAGCCCACACCAATAAAATCCCGTATATGAGTTCGGTCCTTATCCCTATAGGAAACCAGCTTCATTCGAACCAATGGCTCCAATGCAATCACCCTAAGTGAACCTGCAGCCTTGGAATCATCAACATCCGGGCTGGGATACTCGTGCTCTTGTCTAATCTTTTCGTTGGCAAAAAGAATATGTACAGCGTCCCGGGCCTTAGCGCCAGGCCCATCTAAAAACATATCCAAACCCGAGGTATGCATGTAGACAAAACCAATGGATTCAAGTGCAGCTTTGGCTTTGGGAAGGTCTTCCCGCCTTAACATGATATCGACATCCTGAGTATTTCGCACCGCAGCCTCATCCACTTCACTCACCAATGACGCAACTGCATTTCCCCCTGCAACTGCATAAGGAATGCCCGCCTCGGCCAAGGCTCGGGTTGATCGCAATAATCGGTCGCGTACTTTTTGCACTGCCGTAACCATCCTTTCCAATGCTAACTCACTAACAAGATGCGTGTTCACGATATCGCCCTGAGTTTTAAGAAAGGATAATAAGATACTCCGAAAGATTATCTTATCAAACTAGATCGTAATCTGAAATAGCCGAATCCATAGCTTAGCTGGCTTAGCTTAACTGGCTGACAGTGCGGGCATCACCAGTGATAATAGGCCTTGGCCTGCCCGTGGGATCCATCCAACTGGATTGCAGATTGATATCAAGATGATCGAACACCGAAGCTGCAAGATTGGAAGAAGCGATCGGGTTTTCTTTGATACCATAACCCTTTGAATCGGTTGCGCCTATCACTTTGCCCTTGGGCATTTCGCCACCATAGGCAAGCATGGACATAACATTCGTCCAGTGATCACGGCCTGCATTTTTATTGATTGTGGGGCCCCTGCCAAATTCACCCATCATGTAAACAAGAGTGGAATCTGATAACCCACGGGCTTCAAGATCAGAAATGAACGTGTGCAATACCCGGTCAACCCTAGGTAGCAAAGGCTTAAGGCCTTTCACGATGCCACCCCATTTTACTTCATCACCATGGTGATCGAAATAACCCCATGCGCCACTAACCACCACAAAGGTGACCCCCGCCTCAACAAGTCTGCGGGCAAGCAAAGCTTTTTCACCAATGCTATCACGCCCATAGGTATCACGCAGCTTTTCCGATTCCTTGTCCAGATCAAACGCCTGCTTGGCTTTGCCTGTTAGAACTAGATCCATGGCTTGAGCATTGGATTGATCCATCTTTTCGAGCGTGCCATTGGCATCGAAGGTGCGTTGCAATTTATCAAAGCCCTGCCTTAGGCCATCGCGATCGCGCAACGATTCTATATTTAACCCTTCAGGAAGATTAAGCCTGCCTGCAAGTGTTGAACCTTGTATTGGTTCGAATGCACCACCCATATGCCCCGCACCCCAGACATCCGCTTTTAACGAATCCGCAAGTGCAACAAAGGGTGGCAATGAAGGATCGTTCGATCCATGAAACTTGGCAGCAATCGAACCCATCGAAGGCCAGCCATCGCCATCACGATTACTATCTACCCTGCGGGCAAGATTGTTTCCTGCCTGCATGGTAATTGGGGTATGGTTACTGGCTTTGCAATCTACGGAACGAAGTATGGAAAGTTTATGTGCGATGGAAGCCTGCAGGGGCAGGTGTTCTGAAAACCTTACTCCTGGTATGGTGGTCTGAATGGTGGAAAAGGGGCCACGCACTTCCGCAGGGGCATCGGGTTTGGGATCCCACATATCGATATGGCTAGGGCCACCCGAAAGCCAAAATAGCACAACAGCTTTCTTTTTATTACCAGGGGCAACACTTGCAGCGGGCGCAAAACCCGCTAAGGGCAGCGCTGCCAAGCTTCCTAGCCCGGTTTGCAAAAACCACCTGCGCGAACCAACTCTTATGCCTGTATTGGGAAACTTGGTAATCAACATAAGTAATTCCTAGTGCAGTTTAAGTTGCAGTTTTGAAACTTGCAGGCGGGAAAACTATACAGCATAAGTATTCCCCATCGGTGGGACTTAATCAAGCTAATATCGGCAATAAGAGGAGAACAAGTTCAATTATTAGAGAGAATTAAAAGCGCTTCGATCGGGCAATAAAGGTGATTGCAAAACAAACTAATCCGAAAATAGCTAAAAATATAGCGAATTCTGTAAAGATAAGCCTGGCTGTTTCCGACCCGAAAAGCTTTGGGGTAGCCAACGAATACAGGGTCATAAAGAGCCCAGTAATGGAAACCAGTAGGGCTAAAATCGAGTTCAAAAGCGGTGATTTATTCATCTCGTAATACTACAGGAGTGATTATCCAAGGTCTAGGGCCTTATTTTCCCACCTTAATACAAGATGATTTTCTAACCATTACCAACGATTAAACTCATTTTAAGCACAGGAAAATAACATTTTCGCCCCCCAAGGAACATAAAACACAACAGCCTCATACACAAAATGCCTTTTTAATCTTCCTTTCATTACTTAAATATTTTATCATTGAAGGTCTACTTCTTTTCTTCTTTATATATAAGAGGCCTACCATGCAAGTTTTACACCCCAAAAAAGGGTTCACACTCATCGAATTATTAGTGGTGATTGCGATCATTGCGATCTTGATCGGCTTGCTGCTCCCCGCAGTGCAAAAAGTCCGTGAAGCCGCTGCTAGATCGCAGTGCCAAAACAACATGAAACAAATCACCCTGGCGTTTCATAACTACCATAGCGCTGAAAGTGTATTTCCTTCAGGAAGCTTTGGTGGTGGCAGTAGCGGCAGTTTTCCTGCACCTTGGGGCGATTCGATTTGTGGTGGAGGTTGCCCCTTAGGGCATTTCAGCTGGGCAGTAAAAATCCTTCCCTACTTGGAAGCGGAAAATCTTTACAAACAATTCGATTTCACAGTGCCCGCCTATGCCACCACCATCTTCGAAAATGGCTCGGAGCGTGGCCCTAAGGGGGATGCCAAAAATAAAACGCCTAGTACAAGCATGCCCAAAGGTTTAGTTTGCCCCAGTGCCAAGCGCACTGCTCCCGCCAACGAATTCAAAGATTACGCATTAAATTCTGGCACCGGTTCTTGCTGCCCAGAACGAAATACTGCTGGCCATAACGGCATGGGCTTTGTCTTTAGTAATATTAAAATTGCCCATGTTAAAGATGGCACCAGTAATACTTTCCTAATTATGGAAAAACTTCACTCCGGCAATCAAAGCTGGTTGAATGCAGATCGTGGCTCTAATCACTTTTCTTTTGTTCATCACCCTTCTCAAGGCTATGTAAGTGCCACCGAACCTGCGACTTCACAGCCACCAAACTCTACCTTTTGGAATAATCGTGGCGCAGCAGGCGGGCATAGCGGTGGCATCATGACTTCCTGGGTGGATGGTCGAGTTGGATTCATTGCCAATGGAATTAATTTTACCACCTACCGATCCATGCATAGCAGAGAAGGCGGCGAAGTAGTTGGCGATTACTAATCCTTTGTGATTAATCCACTTTTGATTCCATCAAGGAACCTCACAAATGAGATCCGTTCTTTTTTGTTCTTTTGTTTTAAGTTTGCTCACTCTTACGGGTTGTGCAAAAAATGGCCCTGATGTTGTTTCCGTATCAGGCAAAGTTACCCGCGAAGGAAATCCCTACCCCAATGTCTTCCTCAATTTCGAACCAGAAAAAGGCAGGCCAAGCTGGGCCCAAGTTGATGCTACAGGAAATTACACTGTCAAATACGATAACACCCAAGATGGCGCAGTAACAGGTAAGCACAAAGTCTGGATTTCCTACCGGGCCAAAGACCCAAGAGAAGAAATGATCGAGAAAGGTTTCGTCAAGGGCAAAAGCTCCCGCCCCAAAGACATGGGCTCGGTTCTCACCAAATTCGGAGATAGAGAAACCACCCCCCTCATCATCCAAATCACCAAGCCCGAAAGCAATCTCGAAATCAAACTTGATTAATGCACAATCCTTGGCAGCCTTGTAAAATCCTTCACCCCAATACCTTCTAAAGCAAGTGCATTCAGATAATTCGAATTCATCTCCTCCAAACCGCTTACGCTCATTCCCAAATCCTTCAACACCCCATCTTGCAATCCATAAATGCACGCATGCACGTTTAAATTCTGACCCCGTAACCACGCATCCTGCACTATCGTAGTTTGGCACACATTAATCGCTTGCTCGATCGCATTAAGCTCACACAAACAATCTTCCTTCTGCTTTTGATCTTTTAGCAAGCTGATATGATGCCCATGCCTTTCCCTCACATCCTTCACATGGCGCAACCAATTATCAATCAAGCCATATCTGTTGTCATGAAGCGCAGCTATCACACCCCCGCATCCATAATGCCCACACACAATCACATGCTCCACCTTCAGAACTTCGATCGCATACTGCATAACTGAAAGGCAGTTTAAATCACTATGAACCACCACGTTGGCAACATTGCGATGTACAAACAATTCGCCAGGCAACAATCCTACCACTTCATTGGCAGGCACCCGACTATCCGCACAACCAATCCACAAATACTTGGGCGCCTGCTGCTTCGAAAGCGTAGAAAAAAAGTCTGGGTTCTTCTTGGTAATATCTTCAGACCACTTCCGGTTATTTTTAAAAAGATTTTCGATCGACTTCATCATAATCTCCTTACCGTTGAATTTCAAATCACTTTACACTGTTAGCTGCAATTGTAATAATAACCTACAATTCTACTAGAACCTTTAGGTAAAATAAAATCATGAACGCACTAACAATCAGCCTTGGTATATTTTTCGCCCTACATTTTGAAACCTCACTACCATTAACGCCAGGCTACAAACAACAAAGTTTTATTCCATCCATCTATGCCGTACAGGCAGCCGCTGCTGATGAACAATACGCCTATGCCATCTCCAATAGCAAGGTTGCGCAGTACGATCGTAAGACAGGCGAATTGAAAAAGCTTAGCACCGGTGATGCAGAGCATTTAAACAGCGGTTGGGTATGGCAAGGCAAAATATATTGCGCGCATTCGAACTTCCCTAAGTTGCCCGAAAAAAGCGATCTCCGAGTCTACGACCCCAATACAGGCAAACTTACCATCCATCATAGTTTTACTAAATCACTAGGTAGCCTGACTTGGGCAATTCGCGATCCGGAAAACAAATTCTGGTGGTGTTGCTTTGCCTTCTATCAAAAAGATAATGCCAAAACTTATCTTGCGAAGATGGATGATGAATTCAAAGAATTACAACGCTGGAGCTTTCCAGAAAAAGTGGTCAAGGATTGGGATAACGCAAGCGCTTCAAGTGGCATCTGGGATGGAAATACGCTTTTAGTTACCCATCATCATTTCAAGGTGCTATATCGCTTGAAGGTTCCCGAAAAGGGAGACACCCTTGAATTCGTGGAAGCACTATCCTGCCCATTCCCAGGTCAGGGTATCGCATACGACCCCGTAACCAAGGGATTGGTGGGCATTCATCGGCCTGATAAGAAAATACTGTTCGCAATCAAGGAAAAGTAAGAACGATATTCATGGTTTTATGGCTTAAAACCTGCGTATGGGACACATGAATGATAAAAATTACCGAAACCGACTTGGCAAATGAGTCGAAAACCTTGAAAATAGATTTTGAGTAGGAGGGGTGGCAGAGCGGCTGATTGCACCGGTCTTGAAAACCGGAGACGGGGAAACCCGTTCCAGGGTTCAAATCCCTGCCCCTCCGTTTGATACATTCGCAAGCGA
>ERZ889217.1398-NODE-1398-length-12356-cov-11.704333_pt1 | contig 12356 bp, 6 predicted proteins | sample MGYA00521098_ERZ889217 | MGnify/ENA primary metagenome ERZ889217 (study PRJEB32303, sample SAMEA104408613) | aquatic metagenome | biome: Brackish water; feature: Pelagic; material: water | place: Baltic Sea | collected 2014-06-10T22:04:00 | depth 2,362 m ...
ATATGTAATGTCCGATGGCGATGTAGTGGAATTTAGGTTTAATAACTAATGACAAAAATAAGATACGAGAAGAGCCCATATATAACTGGCGAACTCAAGGCGCGCGATGAACTTCGAAATGTAGCGATCATTGCTCACGTTGACCATGGCAAGACCACTCTGGTCGATGCGATGTTGACGCAATCAGGTGCCTTCTCTGAACACCAGAAAGAGGGCGAGAACCGCGATCGTGTTATGGATTCGATGGATCTAGAACGCGAAAAGGGAATCACAATCCTTGCGAAGAACACTTCAATTCACCGTGGCAATCAGATTGTTAACATCATTGATACCCCTGGCCACGCCGACTTTGGCGGCGAGGTAGAGCGCGGATTAGAAATGGTAGATGGCGTTATCTTGCTAGTCGATGCATCAGAAGGTCCGCTACCTCAGACTCGCTTCGTACTCCGTAAAGCGTTAGAGAAGAATCTTCCAGTTATTCTGGTAATAAATAAAGTTGATCGCCCCGACTCTCGTATTCCAGAAGTTGTTGATGAGGCCTACGGTCTCTTTATGGATCTAGATGCAAACGATGATCAGATTGAATTTCCAGTTATTTATGCCTCAGCTAAAGCTGGCCGGGCATCAATGAATCGTCCAGAAAATGGCGTGATGCCTGACCGTGAAAACCTAGATGCGCTCTTTGAAGTTATTTTCAGTACGATTCCAGCACCGGTTTATCATGAAGGTGCACCACTTCAAGCACACGTTACAAACCTTGACTCATCTCCATACCTTGGTCGACTTGCTCTCTGTCGAATTCGCGAAGGCGTAATCAAAAAGGGCGAGAGCGTAATGTGGATGAAGACCGATGGAACTAGCGAGCGTGTAAAGATTTCAGAGCTGCTAATCACCGATGGACTAGAGCGCGTACCTGCGCTAGAAGCTGGCCCTGGGGATATCGTGGCAATTGCCGGAATCGAGACAATCACACTCGGTGAAACTCTTGCAGATCTAGAGAAACCACATGCACTTCCGCTAATTATTGTTGATGAGCCATCAATTTCGATGACGATTGGTATCAACACTTCACCTATCGGAGGGTTAGAAGGAAAACTTCTTACTGCGCGTCAGGTTAAAAATCGCCTAGATGCAGAGCTAATCGGTAACGTCTCACTGCGAGTTATTAATACCGAACGTCCTGATACCTGGGAGGTTCAAGGTCGCGGCGAGCTTCAACTTGCAGTACTAGTTGAAATGATGCGGCGTGAAGGCTTTGAGCTAACTGTCGGTAAGCCACAAGTAGTTTTGAAGACCGTTGATGGAAAGCTACAAGAACCGATGGAGCGCTTGAGTATTGATATTCCTGAAGATTATCTCGGTGTTGTTACCCAACTTATGGCCCTTCGTAAGGGACGCATGGAGCAGATGGTCAACCACGGCACTGGTTGGATCCGAATGGATTACAAGGTTCCATCTCGTGGACTTATCGGATTTCGTACCGAGTTCTTAACTGAGACTCGCGGTACCGGACTTCTACACCACGTCTTTGATGGTTATGAGAACTGGAACGGTGAGATTCGTACCCGCTTAAGTGGTTCACTTGTTGCAGATCGTCGTGGAACCGTCACCGCTTACGCGGTTGATGGTGTGCAAGAGCGTGGCGTTATCTTCCTTGAAGTTGGTACTGAAGTTTATGAAGGAATGATTGTGGGTGAGAATTCACGGACCGAAGATATGGATGTAAATATTGTTCGCGAGAAGAAGCTAACAAATATGCGTTCATCAGGCGCCGATGATGCCAACCGAATTATTCCTCCGAGATTACTTAACCTCGAGCAGGCCCTTGAGTTCTGTCGCGAAGATGAGTGTGTTGAGGTAACCCCAAAGCATGTTCGGGTTCGTAAGGTAATTCTCGATCAAAATGAGCGAGCACGTAATGTGGGTCGCGCCAAGAAGGTCAATCAAAACGCTGAATAGCTAGTTGCTTTACCGCTTTTGTCGCCGACCTTGGGTTAGATAGCCCTATGGCCGCCAAATCAAATGAGAGCACGAGTCGAATTGAGTTAATTCGCCCAACGCTATCGATTAAAGAATTTGCGCCAACCCCTGAGCAACAAGCAGTAATCGATTCAACATCACCACGTCTAATTGTCTACGGCGGCCCTGGCAGCGGAAAGAGCAGAACGCTTATCGAGAGCGTGGTCTCGCAGATCAAGGGCGGCTTAGACCCAGACTCTATTTTGGTTCTTACATATGGCCGAGAGCGCGCATCAGAGCTTCGCGATCAAATTGTTATCCAATCGGGTGCAAGTGCATTTGAGCCAGTAGTCCGAACTTTTCACTCGCTGGCATTTTCAATTATAAATACTCAAATAAATTCCGATGATCCAAAGTATGTCCTAATCTCTGGCGCCGAACAGGATTCATTTATCCGCGAACTTCTGGCAAATCCAGAACACTCACCGCAAGTCAATTGGCCAAAGGTTCTAGAGCCGGCACTTACAACTAGAGGTTTTGCCCGAGAGCTCCGAGATTTAATTCTGCGAGCAAGTGAGCGCAGCTTTACCTACAAGAAATTAATCGAGCGCGGCAAATTACTCAATGAACCCTGGTGGGAGCCAGCGGCAAAATTCTGGAAGATTTACGATGAAGTTCTAGCTATTCGCTATGGCTTTGTCTCTGGATCGGCAAAACGTATCGATTCAAGTTCAATAATCTCACAAGCAATATTTGATCTAACAAATAAGGGCTCGGTACGAAGTGCATTTCAAAATCGTTTCAAACTTCTAATTGTTGATGAATTTCAAGAGAGTGATAATTCACAGCGCGAGCTCCTAAATTTACTTGCTAGCGATCGAGCAATCTTATTTGCAGATCCACAATCTGCAGTTGGCCAATTTCGTGGCGCCGACCCTGAAGGCGTTAGAGCATTTGAATCAAGTAATGGATATTCCGCACTCTCCCTAACGCAGGCGCTTCGAACCCCCTTTGAGATAACAGATTTGAGCAATAAAATCTCCGCAAAATTTAGAAACCCGACAGCGCCACTTATTTCCAATGACACAGAGTCAGCAGAAAACACCACTTCTGAGATCGATGTTGCTAAGTTGGCAAGTCAATCTGATTGTGCCAATTACATTGCACATGCCTTTCGCAGGGCTCATCTTCGAGATGCAATTCCTTATTCGCAGATGGCGGTAATTCTCCGCTCTCCTGGGGCAGGCGTCTCTGCAATATCTAGAGCCTTTGCCTTAAACAATATTCCAATTCAAATTGATTCAGGCGCCCTTGCCTTGGGTGAGAATCCAGCGGTTAGACCAATTCTAACTATCGCGCAGATTGCCTTAGGAAGTATCAAATTAGAAATAAGTAATTGGGAGCTGGTGGAGGAGATTCTGCTCTCTGAATTTGGTGGCGCCGATGCGCTCTCACTTCGACAGATACGAATTGATCTCGGGAAGTTACGAGAGTCTGGGGATAGTGCAAAACCATCAACGGAGATGATTTTAGATATTCTAGATAGTAATGATGCTCCTCTGCCTTGGGAGCAGCTACTCTCGTTAAAGCGAATCGCTGATGTAATTACTGAGGCGCGCAAAGTTGTTGGGATAAATTTCAAAGGTTCACGGAATGTTGATCTTGCAGATTTGATCTGGGCTATTTGGAACAATGCTAAAGATTATGATGGGAATTTACTTGCAAATACTTGGCGTACGCGTGCGCTTAAGGGTGGTATCCGTGGTGCGGGAGCCGACCGTGATTTGGATGCAGTAATTACACTCTTCGAATCAGCCCGTCGCTTTGCAGAGCGGATGCCAGGATCTGATCCACAATTATTTATTGATCAGATACTAGGTGAATCAATTCAGAGCGATGCAATTGTTACGCGTGGTGAGCGCGGTGAAGTTGTCAGTGTTATGACAGTTCATAGCGCCAAGGGTTTAGAGTGGGATTTAGTTGCAATTACCGGGTTACAAGAAGGTATCTGGCCAAATTTGCGCCAACGCGGATCACTTCTTGGCAGCGAGCGCCTGGTAGAGGCTGAGCGTTCACAGTCTCTTGCAAGGCGTGAGCTGGAAATTAGCGCTGCTAGCGCCCTGGTTGAAGATGAGCGCAGGCTCTTAAATGTGGCTATTACAAGGGCTAAGAAGTCGTTAGTTATTACGGCATATTCAAAAGAGGATGACTCGCAGCCATCACAGTACTTTGAAGAGATCTTTGAGGCTATCAATGGGGTTTCATCTACCGAAGTAGAGAGCGTTGAACTGCCAAGAGCGCTCACTCCACAGGCGCTAGTCTCAACTCTACGTCGGGATTTAGATAGCAGTAATGAGCACCGGCGCGAGTTTGCGGCAAAATTGTTAAATACTCTTGCAGCTAATGAAATTCAAAGTGCAAAGAGTGAGAATTGGTTAGGTGTACTAGATCTGAGCAGCACTGAACCAGTACTTCCACCACAAGCTCAAGTTTCGGTCTCTCCTAGCAACCTTCAATCTTTCTCAGAGTGCGGTCTTAAATGGTTTATCGAAAAGAGTGGAGGTCGAGATGGCGACTCAACAGCCCAGCTACTAGGAATCGCAATTCACGCACTTGCCGCAGCTTTGAAATCAGAGCCTGCACTAACTTACGAAGAACTAGCTACCCGCCTTGAAAATGGCTGGCAGTTAATCGATGGAAATAAAGGTTGGGTTCGGGATTACAAATTTAGAGAGGCGCTAGAGAAGTTAGAAAAGTTCTATAAATGGCATGCTGAAAATAAATCAGGGCGCATACTATTTGCCGTTGAAGCCCAATTTGAGAAGGTAATTGGCCGGGCGTTATTTAATGGAAGTGTTGATCGTGTTGAGATAGCAGAAGATGGTCGGGTTTACATCGTTGATTTAAAGACCGGAGCCCCAGATCTCTCAAAGGCAAAAGCTGAAGATAATATGCAGCTCGCTGGATATCAGCTAGCAGTTTACGAAGAGGCATTTAAAGAACAATCTCCAGGCAACCAGAGCGGTGGCGCTGAACTATTATTTTTAGGCACAGGTACAAATTCTGTATCTGCTAAACCACAGCCAGTTAAGGGCCATGAAGAGATTAAAAGTGAGGTGATTGATGCCGCAGATGCAATGGCTGCCAATCAATTTATCGCTACGGTAAATGAGCGCTGTAGAACCTGCGCCGTTAAAGGACTTTGTCCGATTCAGCCACAAGGTCGGAGCGTGATCGACCAATGATGTCGACCTCAATCTCGCCCGCAATGGTCAAATATTCAGCACTTGAAATTGGCGAAGCCCTTCGCACAATCGATCCTAATTTCAAAGGGCCAAGTTCTGAGCAGATTCCGATAATTGAATCACTCCATCTGGCCCCCACTGTTGTTATCGCGGGAGCTGGATCGGGTAAGACTGAGACGATGAGTGCCAGAGTTCTCTGGCTAGTTGCAAATGGAATTGTCCGCCCCGATGAAATCTTGGGCTTAACTTTTACCAGAAAAGCTGCCGGCGAATTAGCCTCGCGTATCCGAAAGCGCCTGCGCCAACTCCGCAAAATTGGGCTACTGCCAATCGATGCGATTACAAAATCTGATCTTGACATCGCAGTAAATGTCTCGACATATCACTCATATGCTGGACGAGTCTTAGCTGAACACGCAATCCGAATGGGAGTCGATGCGAGCCCTGACCCAATTGGTGAGGCAGCTGCCTGGCAGATTGCAAATAATATTGTAAATAATTTTGCAAGTGAAGATACAAATAGTTGCGATATCTCACATGCCGCAAAGTCTGTTGTAGATAAAGTAATGTCACTATCTGCTGCGCTCGGCGAACACGGCAAGAGCACGGATGATGTCCGTAGCTTCTGCGAAGGTATTCTGGATAAGTTTTCAACTATTTCAGATTCTAGATCCAACGATGAAGTGCGCAATCTGCAGGCATCATTGCGAGAGCGCCTTGCAATACTTCCAATGGTTGATTCCTACGAAAGATATCGACTAGAGCGCGGGCTACTTACTTTCAATGACCAGATGTCACTGGTTGCAAAACTTGTCAGTGGAAACTCTGAAATTATTAAGAGTGAACGCACAAAGTTTAAGGTAGTCCTTTTAGATGAATATCAAGATACCTCGGTAAGCCAAGTAAAATTCTTATCATCACTCTTCGGCCAAGGCCATGCCGTAACTGCTGTGGGAGACCCAAACCAGGCTATTTATGGGTGGCGCAGCGCGAGCGCTCAGACCCTAGATTCATTTGGTAGGTACTTTGTAGGTGATTCAGCTACCGAATGTGTTGAACATAATCTGCTTACTACATGGCGCAACGATGAGAACATTCTTGAGATTGCTAATCAGGCTGTAGATAAAATCGGCGAGCTAATTGTTGGACGTGGTGGGAGAGCTGCAAGTGTCAAACGACTAAAACTGCGGAGCCAAGCTGGTGCGGGCCAACTTCTCTGTGGTCAGTATGAAACTCTTGCTATGGAGGCAATTGGTATCGCAGAACACTTTGCTAAGCACTGGTTTGCACCAGAGCGTTGCGCCGATCCATTAGAGCCACAAACTTTTGCCGTACTTGTCCGGTCACGAAAATATATAAGTGAGATAGAGCAGGCACTTCGAGATAGAGATATTCCAGTTGAAGTTGTAGGACTTGGCGGATTAATCCACGTACCTGAGATTGCAGATATCTTGGCGCTACTTCGTACCTTAACTTTTCCGGATAATGGCAGCTCGCTAATGAGACTCTTAACTGGTCCAAGACTTGCACTCGGTCCAAAGGATTTGGCAGCGCTTGGTAAATTCTCAAGATCTTTAGTTGCAGATTTCGGAAAATCTTTAAGCAAGAGTGTTGGCGCGTTAATGGAGGCGCCGAGTGATGATTTAATGGAGGCAGAAGATTTTGCAACCGGTAGCGCAATTGAAGCACTTGAGGTATTTGCAAAAGCGCCAAGAGATAATTTCTCTGAGATTGGTTATGCCAGGCTATTACAATTCTCAACCGAACTTCGCGAACTACGTCGCTATCTTGGAGGATCAATTACAGATGCAATTATGGAGGCCGAGCGATTCCTATTTTTAGATACTGAAGTAATGGTTAGAGATGGATCTGGGCAAGGGCGCAAACACCTAGATGCCTTCTTAGATGAGGCCGCCAAATTCCAAAGAAATGGTGGAACCATCTCTACCTTCCTAGAGTGGCTAAAGATTGCCGACTCAGAGGAGGGTGGGCTAAAACCATTGTCTGTGGCTGCCAATAAGCGCGCCGTTCAAATTCTTACAATTCACGCAGCAAAGGGATCTGAATGGGATTTTGTAGCAGTGCCTGGGTTAGTAACCGATAATTTCCCAAGCGCTGGTAAGAGCTTAGATCTATGGACCTCAAATTCCGCTGCGCTTCCGATCGCCCTGCGTGGAGATTCTGGCGAATTTGATGACTTTGTATTTCCCTCCAACTCACCTAAGCACGTTGAGGTAAAGCGCGCTCTTGACGTTGTAAAAAATTCTTGGAAGGCGAGGCGAGAAGAGGAGGAGTGGCGCCTGGCATATGTTGCATTTACTCGAGCAAAGCTAAATCTACTAGCGACCTCCTCATGGTTTGGAACTGGGCTAGGCGCAGTTGAACCTAGTTCGCTCTATAACTTAGTTGAGGAGGTTGTAGATAGCCTGGGCGCAGAGAATAAAATATATGAGATAGCTAAGCCAACAACACAGAACCCAACTCGAACAAATCCAAGAACTGGTATTTGGCCTAAGCAATCACCGCGTGCTCAACTCGTTAAAGATAGCGTTAAATTTCTAACAAGTGCTGGAAATTTTGGTGCACTTAGTAAAACCGATAATCTAAAAACTCTAGATCAATTGGATGCTTATGAAGAGAGTTTGATCAGTGATGCAATCTCGCTCTTGACTGAGGCTAGAGAAGCAAAATCTCAACTTCGCGTAAAACTTCCCACTCGACTCTCGGTCTCAACTCTCGTTAATTTAGCAGCCAATAGCCAAGCCCTTGCGCTAAATATCAGACGGCCAATGCCAAATCACATAGATAAATTTGCTAGGCGCGGTACCGCCTTCCACCTCTGGATTGAGGCACAGTACAAAGACCCACAAGTTTTAGATGATGAGGCGCTCGATATCGCACAGAGCGATCAAGATGATTTACCGCTTGAAGAGTTGAAGACGAAGTGGCTAGCCAGTGATTGGGCTAAACGCGATCCTGCGCCGGGCGGGATTGAAGTGCCATTTGAGACCGTTCTGGGTGGGGTTTTACTGCGGGGCCGGATTGATGCCGTATATGAAAGCGGCGGCAGATATGAAGTTGTTGATTGGAAGACCGGAAAGAGTAAGAGCGGTGAGGAGCTTTCAGAGGCGGCAATACAACTAGCCATGTATCGCATCGCTTACTCAAAGCTCTTCAATATTGATCTTGAAAATATCAGTGCCGCATTTCACTATGTTGGGTCAAATGAGACGGTGCGCCCAGCAGATCTACTTACCGAAGATCAGTTGATCTCAATAGTGACAGGTAAGTGATCACTCACCTTACTCTCAATAAAGATTGGCTTGATTCTTACTTGCTCTAAATTATCACTAAGGATGTAATCGAATTGAATTTTAGGATCCCAAGTTGGGTAGCTCTTCATAGATACCAATGAACTCCATTTGGAGAATTTAGTCGGAATATTAAATGGCAGATTCAAATCACCTAGCAAGATATGTCGCCCCGGCATCTTTCCGAGCCAGCGCTTAACCCTGAAGAGCTGAATTAAATTTATGATCGGAACAAAAGATAGATGAACGTTGACAACTGTATAGCCATTATTTAGTTGAGCGGCAACAGCATATCTAGGTTCGTCTTTGACATAAAAAAACTTTAGCTTTGGGTTGAACTTGCTTGAATTCACCTGGCTCTGATTATCAGCAGGAAATGGCAATGGCAGTCCAATTGGTGATTTACCGAGCGCTAGTACCTCCCACCTTATTACTGGAATATTTGTAATCAAACCGATTCCATAAGAAGGCGCACTCTCACTTCCCATACCCTGTAGTTCAAGGGAGCCATTGGTGATTAGAACGCCTTCACCGCTTCTAAGTTTTCGCCATTTAACTCCGGGGGTGCCAATGACACAGCGCAGAAATCCAAAGTTATTGGCCCCAAGTGCACTTGCGATCTGTGAGAGTTGAAAAACTTGATCTGAGCGATCTTGAAAGGCATCCACCTCTTGAATTCCAACTACAAAATCGTCGGCGCCGACTGCAAGTTCATCGGCAAGGACCTTAAGAGAGGGAGCACCTTGGCCATGCAAAATATTCCATGAAGTCAGCCGCATCTGCTTACTTTATAAGGGTTCACCTCCAATCTCGCTGCGATTTGCCTGCCCTAGTAAGGTCTGCAGGTGAATGTTTTGAAGCTCCCACTGGCCAGTTCGGCCGTTGATCGATCTGGCGAACTTCGCACAGATGAGAGAGAGCTAGCGCGTCTCTGGGATGGCGCTCGAATTCTTCACTTCGCATCTGGCAAATTTAGAGTCAAGAGTAATTTTCAATTGGATTTTCAGAGCGCCCAAGAGATATCTGAGCTTCGTGAGTCAGCTAATTTTGCTAGCGGCCAAGAGCTATTCCTTGGAATCGATAACGGCATTGCATATTTTGCATGGTGTAGCGATGCACTAGTTTTTGAAACCTTTGAAGAAGAAGAGAATTATCAGACTCTGCGCAGTCTTGGAGATTATTTATCCGAGCTAGAAATGGGTTTAGCAATTCATGCCCAAGCTATTGCTAATTGGCACCACACTCATCAATTCTGTTCCAGATGTGGGCAACCAACCCTAAGTGCTAATGGTGGCTCACTGCGTAAATGTACTTCCGATGGTTCAGAACATTATCCAAGAACCGATGGCGCAGTAATTGTTTTAGTAAGAGATAGCGATGATCGAGTGCTTTTAGGGCGACAGAAAATTTGGCCAGAGCTACGTTTCTCCTGTTTTGCGGGATTTGTCGAACCTGGAGAATCATTTGAACAGACCGTTATGCGAGAAGTATTTGAAGAATCAGGGATTAAAGTTGAAGAGCTAAATTATCTGGGATCACAGCCGTGGCCATTTCCAGCATCGATAATGATTTCATTTTCCGCACTTGCAACCAATCCAAACGAAGCTCGCCCGGATGGCGAAGAGATTGTAGAAATTATCTGGCTAACTCGCGGCGAGATGAGAAGTGCGATAGCTGAAAATACTTTAACTCTGCCACCTCCAATGAGCGTGGCCCGTAAGATGATTGAGTTCTGGTATGAGGAGAGCGGCGCGGATATTCGAGATCTCGTGAGTAAATAGAATGATTGCAGCTAGTACCGATCAGATACTTGAGGGCTTAGATCCAGAGCAGAGAGAGGTCGTAACAGCTGTACGAGGCCCAGTCTGCGTGATCGCAGGAGCTGGAACTGGAAAGACCAGAGTTATTACACACCGCATTGCATATGCAATAGCAATTGGTGTTACTGACTCGAGCAAGACGCTCGCCCTTACCTTTACTGCAAAGGCGGCTGGTGAGATGCGGGCAAGGCTTCGCGGACTCGGAATTCCAAATGCAACTGCCCGAACTTTTCACTCAGCTGCGATAAAACAATTGATGTATTTCTGGCCATACTCATTTGGTGGCTCTTTTCCCTCGCTCCTAACAATGAAATCAGGAGCAATAGCTGAGGCGCTAAATCGCACTGATAGTGCACTCGCGCCACAAACTTCAACCCTTCGCGAAATTGCCAGTGAAATTGAATGGGCGAAGGTTTTAGAAATTTCACCAGATGAATATGTCGAATCGGCACTTGGAGCTGGGCGCAGATTAAAAATTCCAAACAACAAGAGCGATAAATCTAACTTTGAAGATATTTCAAAGGTTTATCAAGCCTATGAAACTTTGAAACAACAAGAGCGCGCCATTGATTTTGAGGATGTTCTTCTGTTGACAGTTGGAATGCTTGAGGAAGATCGTGATGTAAGAGAGCGCGTTCGCGATCAATATCGATACTTCACAGTTGATGAATATCAGGATGTCTCACCACTTCAACAGCGGCTGTTAAATCTCTGGCTTGGAGATCGAGAAGAGATCTGCGTAGTTGGAGATGCGGCCCAGACCATCTATTCATTTGCTGGAGCAAGCTCCGCGTTCTTGCTTGGGTTTACAAAGCGATATCCAAAGGCGCAGGTTATTCGCCTATCTAGGGGATACCGCTCGACACCTGAAATTATTAGCGCAGCAAATGCCATCTTGCGCCAAGGTGGAATGATTGGCGAGCATGGCCATGAATTAGCTTCTATGAATAGTCACGGCGCAAAACCAGAAATTGCAAAATTTGAATCCAATGCAAGTGAGGCAAATTTCATTGTAAATAAGATTGCCGAGCTTCGAGTAAAAGCTGGTGATAGCGCTGAAATAGCGATCCTGACTCGGACTAACTCGCAGTTAGATATCTTCGAGCGCGAGCTGCGCGCGGCAGGAATCGCATCACAAATTAAGAGCTCTGAGAGATTCTTTGAACGGATAGATGTTAGAGATGCAATGCGAGTTATTCGAAGCGCATCGGTCCTGCCAACTGAGGGTGGAGATTGGTATAGCGATTTAATCGCCGTACTTCGCCCCTTTGGCGACACCGATTATGTTCAGGCCTTCTTAGCATTGGCCAGGTCAATGAAAGAGGCTAGTGAGGAGGCAATTGGTCCATCAACCCCAGCGACGCTGCGCACCTTTCTGCGCGAGTTAGAAGATCGCGCCGAACAGAATAATCCGCCAACCCTTCCCGGCGTTGTTCTGGCAACTCTCCATGCAGCTAAGGGTCTGGAATGGGATCATGTTTTCTTGGCGGGGATAAGTGAAGGAATGTTGCCGATGGGTGAGGATATTGAGGAGGAGCGGCGGCTCTTCTATGTAGGCCTTACTCGAGCTAAGAGCGAGCTCCACCTTTCATATTATGGAAGCCCGAGCCAATTTCTGGTCGGCATCAATTAACTTTAATTAACTTGCGCCATCGATGTGGCCTGGGTTACCATTTTCCTATGTCAGTACAACTAGCAATCTCAGCAGGCAGAAGCGGTAATCGCGCTCTGTCTCCTAGCGTTGTATGGGCATCACACAAGCATTTTGCCTTCACTGCTACCAATGCAAATTATGCAAATTATGCAAAGTATGCAAAGTATGCAAAGTGCGGAACCTGGAGCTCTATCGGTTAATCGATAGTCATAAAAGCCCCAGGGCCGCAGATCCTTTAAAAGGATTAGCGGCCCTTTTGCTTTTCTGCCAGAGAAATCAATAGCAACCCAAGCAGGACAAACCCAAGAAAGATAAACGAGAAAAGACGGAGGTGAGGACAGTGACTGTTCTCTTCAGCGAACTACTA
>ERZ889217.1402-NODE-1402-length-12326-cov-42.291663_pt1 | contig 12326 bp, 10 predicted proteins | sample MGYA00521098_ERZ889217 | MGnify/ENA primary metagenome ERZ889217 (study PRJEB32303, sample SAMEA104408613) | aquatic metagenome | biome: Brackish water; feature: Pelagic; material: water | place: Baltic Sea | collected 2014-06-10T22:04:00 | depth 2,362 m ...
GGCCAGTTATGCCAGTTGAGCGAACTGGTTTTCATTTGAAGCCGAGCGGTTTTTTCGCGCGCAGCCCGGGCATTGATGTCGCCCCCGCCCCTCACTCTTGCCACTAGCTCGCTAAGAGTGGAGTGACTGAAAAAATTATTTGGTGGCGGAGATGACGCCGAGGCACATTTCGTCGGAAGAGCCCTCGCCCCAAGTGATATAGCGGGGCGGCAACTTTTTTAGCTCGGGAAGCTTCTGGCGAAGGGTCGGATCAAAAGAGCAGGTAACTCGAATCGTGTCACCGGCCTTGACTTTCACCGGAGTTTTGAGCACAGTGCCTGACTGATCGTCAAAGTTGTATTTCTTGACATCAAGAATCGTTTTTTCTGAAGCAGTGCCCGGGTTTAGCGTCAGCGATAATTTTCGCCCCAGAAGATGCATGTGCGCCGCGGCCGCAATAATTGTGAAGTTTGAAGTAATAACTTTGTCGCAACGCGAAGTAAGAGACGGCGTCGGCTTAAACGGATCTTGACCACAAAGAATGTTGATGCCCGCAGATTCGAACGCACTCATTTTGCTAGTTCGCGAAGCGAGATCAATGAGTGCTTGTTTGCGATCACAAAGCGGGCCCGTCACGCCAGCGGGGCATGGAAGTTCAACTGGCGCCGGAAAGAGTTCGACATGCAGTTGTTTAACTTTTGCGCCCTTTGCGGGGATCGTCTCCATGACGATCTTTGATTGATCAGTTTGAATTTTGCCGCCTTTGGCAGCCAACAAGTTGTAGTGCACTTGCAAAACAAACTGCTCACCCTTTTTAAATGGTGTGCCATAACCAGTAGGCGAGACATCAATGCCGCGGCCCGGTGCCCACGAACTGAGCCATGGCGTCGAAACAAAAGAAGACAACATGCCACCAAGACCTGAACCACCAAAACATGGCCAGCCCTTGCCGTTTTTATCTTGAGAGACCGCTTGAGGAAGATCGGCGTCAGTTACACGAAAGATGATCGCATGGTGAACAAAATTTTTACGCTGCGGGATGAATTGAATTGTGCGAATGATCGAATCTTCGGTGACTTTTGGATCGAGAAGAAAACATCGATAGTCGTCAGTGCCGTTTTTCGGTGCGGATGGAAGGTGGGCCTTCTTCATCGTCACCGTGTATTTTTTGGTTTTTGACTGAGCAGACGCGCTACTTGCTGATTGGGGTGCAAGAGAAATAAGTAACACTGCGGCTAAAAGTGAATGTTTAAAGTGCACGCGTCAAAGAATAGCAATTAAAAATACAAAGATACGTGTGACATTTCCCCTAAATTGAGCGAGTGAGAATTCGGGCAATTTCTATGTTGGCGGTGATGCTCGCTTCAGTAATGTCGCCCTCGGTCGTCAAGGCTGATGAAATAGTTTCAGAAATCATTGAAACCGCACCAGGAGTTTCAATAGACACAAGTCAGTATCTTCCAAAAAAACTTCCAGCGCCAGCAATATTGATTGCTCATGGATTTGGCGGAAGTAAAGAGTCGGTCGAATCAGAGGCAAAGTTTTTTGCGTCGAAAGGTTTTGTCGTCATGACATGGTCTGCCCGCGGATTCGGCGAATCAACCGGGCAAATTGAGATGAATTCAATCGATAGCGAAGTCGCTGACACTCGTGCGTTGATTACTCATCTAGCTAAAAGCAAAAATGTGGTTCTCGATGTTGAAGGTGATCCGCGGGTCGGAATCATGGGAAGTTCATACGGCGGCGCCAATGCTCTCTTGACTGCCAGCCAAGATTCGCGAATCGATGCCGTAATTTCTGATATCTCATGGAGTGATTTAGAGCAAGGTCTGTTTCCACAATCTGTTGAACGGTCAGTGACATCGGGTCCTTTCAAAAAAGTTTGGGCGGGCACATTTTTTTCTGCGGTAACGCTACAAAGTGCATACCTCGGCGAGTGTGGTTCGTTTGCGCAGCGTTGGTGCGATGCATATCAAAACGCGGTGCTGCAGGGCAAGCCAAGTTTGAGCGACAAAAGACTTCTTGAGTCAGTTTCGCCAATCAAATACGCCTCGTCGATTTTGGCTCCAACTTTATTGAGTCAAGGTCAAGCCGATTCTTTGTTTCCGCTCAGTGAGAGTTACAAACTTGCTCGAGAGTTGAAGAAGAACAAAACCAACAATCCGCTCTCACTGATCTGGCATGCAGATGGCCATGACGGCTCAAACGCGCAAGCACCTTATTTGCGAGAACAGTTCTTGTTGTGGTTTCAAAAGCATTTGCTCGATCGCGAAATCGAGTTTCCGGTCTTCCAATTCACGAGATCGAATGGTTCAATTTCGCTTCAAGACTCGACGGTGATTCCTAAAGTGTTTACCAGCGAAAAACTGCCGTTCGACAACGAGCTACAACAGTTGCAATTAGTGACCCCAACTACTGCGATGATTTATCCGATTGGCGGCGTGCCGAGCGCAATTTCGGCTCTTCCGGGCATTGGCTCGGCTGGCGCTCTTGCCTCACAGTTGCTTTCAAATCTCGCTGGTTTCAGCCCAGCATTTTTACCTGGACAGAGTGGCTTGTTGGAGAGCGCGCCATTGACTGAACCAATTTCAGTTGTCGGTCCGTCGTCGATCAAAGTTCGAATTACCAGCACCGAGCCAGAAGCGACTCTTTTCTTTTCGTTGGTCACGAAATCGCCGAGCGGCGCAATTAATCTGCCAAACGGAATTGTTGCGCCAGTCAGAATTGCAAATATCTCAGATGGCGGCACCGATGTCGTAATCAATCTGCCAGCCACAATTTTAGACGCTTCGATTGGTGACGTTATTGCAGTCGGCATTTCCTCGACTGATCAAGGCTATGAAACGCCAAAGACATCGCGTTTTTATTCTGTATCACCGCTCACACCGTTGACATATCAAACATCTATTGCAACTGCGGCGCAGTCGAGTTCGGCAAACATCTTGTGGCCACTCGGCGCTTTTGCTTCAGTAATTCTCGCGGCTATCTTTGTTCGAATTCGTCGACCAAAAATCGCGCCAGCCAAAGAAACGAGCATCGCGCTTGTCGCAGTAGAAAATCTAAGTAAGACATATAAAGACGGTCATCGAGCAGTTGCAGATCTGTCGTTTGAAGTTCAACGCGGACAAGTAGTCGGCCTTCTTGGCCCCAACGGCGCGGGCAAAACGACGGCACTTCGAATGGTGATGGGTCTGATTTTTCCGACGAACGGCTCGATCTATTTGAATGGCGAATCGGTGTACCCGGGCTCGCCGGCGCTTTCGAACATCGGCTGTTTCATTGAAGGGCCGGGCTTCTTGCCGCATCTATCGGGTCGCGAAAATCTTCGACTTTATTGGCGATCAATTGGTCGCGATGGTGAGCAACATCTTGATCAAGTCGTTGCAATTACAAAACTCGGCACCGCATTGGATAAAAAAGTGCGCACCTACAGTCAAGGCATGCGCCAACGCTTGGCGATTGCCCAATCAATGCTTGGCATGCCAGATCTTTTAGTTTTAGACGAACCGACAAACGGTCTCGACCCCCAGCAGATTGCCGAGATGCGACAGGTTTTAAAAAATTATGCGTCGACTGGCCGAACTGTTGTTATCTCGTCGCACTTGCTAGCAGAAATTCAACAGACATGTAGTCATGTTGTTTTGATGCATCGTGGCGAACTTGTCGCATTTGGTCCAATGGAAGATCTGCTGTCAAAAAATCGCCGGTCGCAATCGCTTGAAGAGATTTTTCTTGAACTAATCGGAGACGATTTGGTCATCGGGCAGGAGAACTAATGAGCTACTCAGCGTCAAAGACTTTGCCATATCGGATCGAGATGTATCGACAACTAAAACGAAAGCGCACCGCGATTGCTTATTTGTTTGTGGTATCGCTTCCGGTATTGGTGGCGATTGCAGTGAAGTTTGGTCCATCGGGCAACAGTGGCGGACCGACGCGACTTGGCTCTGGCACAACCGACTTGATTGGCTTAGCAACTATCGGCGCCTCAAACTTCACCGTGACGATGCTTTATTTTGCCACACCATTTCTTTTAGTCACAGTGATTGCGTTATTCAATGGCGACACAGTTGCATCTGAAGCGTCGTGGTCAACTCTGAGATATTTGTTGGCGTCGCCCGTTCCGCGAGCGCGTCTGCTGGTTCAAAAAATCAAAGTCAGTTTGAGTCTGTCGGTTTTGGCGGTGTTGATCATGCCGATTAGTTCGTGGATCGTCGGCGCGATTGCGTTTGGCACAAAACCTTTGCAAAGCCCACTCGGGGCAACATTTACAAACCCAGTTGCCATTTCGCGAATCGCAATTATCACGATTTACATCGCGATCTCGCTGATGTTTGTTGCCGGGCTCGCTTTCTATTTGAGCGTGCGAACAGATGCGCCGCTCGGTGCTGTTGGTGTTGCTGTGGCAATTTCGATTCTGCTCAGCATTCTCGACACGATCACAGCGCTTGGCAAGATTCGCGATTGGCTACCAGTTCACTACGCGTTTTCGTGGTTTGATGCTCTGGCGACGACCATTGATTATTCGGTGATGATTCGGGGCGGTAGTTATTGCTTTATCGCGGGCACTATTCTTTACGCATTAGCAATCAATCGATTCGCACATAAAGACGTCACTTCGTAACTAAGCGACGGCCAGTTTTTACCAGTCCCCGAGCGGGTAGCGTTTGGCTGATTGCGTGGGGCCAGTAGCTCAGTGGTCAGAGCAGGGGACTCATAATCCCTTGGTCGTAGGTTCGATCCCTACCTGGCCCACTTTTTAACCTGTTACGAGGATGCGCTAGTCTCGTCACACAAAACGCATAGACCATCGGGGTGTGTGCAAAGGGAGAACAACCAATGATTAAGCGCAAAGGACTGAAGTCTGCTGCTCTTGCCATTGCTGCGTTTTCACTCATCGCAGGTGCCTGCGGTAGTGACAGCGACACAGCAACAGAAGAGACAACAGCCGAAGTCACAGAAGAGACATACGCAGCGTTGCCAGGTGAAGGAATTCTTGCTTGCCAAGTAACCGACACTGGTGGTGTTGACGACAAAGGCTTCAACCAGATTTCTTACAAAGGTATGCAAGATGCAGAATCAACTCTCGGTGTAGAAATCGACTTGCTTGAGTCAACATCAGATGCTGACTACGCGCCAAACTTGCAGAACTTTGCTGACAAAGGTTGCAATATCATCGTGACAGTTGGTTTCTTGCTCGGCGATGCAACAAAAGCTGCAGCAGAAGCAAATCCAAGCACGAACTATGCAATCGTTGACTCAGCATTTGATCCACCGATCGCAAACGCACGTGGTCTCGTGTTCGCAACCGATCAGCCGTCATTCATGGCTGGCTATTTGGCTGCAGGTATGACAACGACTGGCGTCGTTGGCACATTCGGTGGCATCAACATTCCGCCAGTGAGCATCTTCATGGACGGTTTCGCCAAGGGTGTTGCTTACTACAACGAACAAAAGGGCGCCACAGTTAAGGTTCTCGGTTGGGACACAGCGAAGCAAGACGGCACATTCGCCGGAAACTTCCAGAGCCTCGACGACGGCAAGAACATTGCCAAGAGTCAGGCAGACGAAGGCGCAGACATAATTTTCCCAGTGGCTGGTCCAGTGGGTCTTGGTTCAGCCCAATTCGCAATGGAGTCGGGTGGCAAGGTCAAGATCATCGGTGTTGACGTTGACATGAGCGTTTCGAACCCAGATGCTGCAGAGGTATACATCGCATCAGTGTTGAAGAACATTGACGCAGCAGTACTCGCAGCGATCACAGACACAGTTAATGGTGTGACGACATCAGACAACTATGTCGGTACTTTGGCAAACGGTGGCGTTGGTGTTGCTTACACAGCAGTACCAGCAGAACTTCAAGCTGAAGTTGAGGCAATCGGTCAAGGCATCGCCGACGGCACAATCAAAATCTAATTTCTTGCCGTAACAACGGCAGAAGTTTAAAACTTTGGCCCTACTGCGCAAGCAGTAGGGCCTTTGTTTTTGCGTACGAATTTTTGCAAGCGAATCGTGCCGACTAGTCTCTTTTTAGCCGTTCGCAACGAGGTAACAACAAAGATGAAACTTGAGTTACGAGGAATCACGAAGAAGTTTCCTGGTGTTATTGCCAACGACTCGGTAAATCTGTCGATCTCGACTGGCGAAGTACTTGCACTCGTTGGCGAAAATGGCGCAGGCAAATCAACGCTTATGAACGTTCTTTACGGCCTGTACAAAGCCGATGAGGGTGAAATTCTGGTCGACGGCACCGCGGTAAATTTTCACTCTCCGGCAGATGCAATAAAGGCGGGCATTGGCATGGTGCACCAGCACTTTATGTTGGTGCCGGTTTTCTCTGTTGCCGAGAACGTCGTGCTTGGCTCAGAGCCGACGAAGAGATTCGGCGCACTTGATATTGAGCGCGCGCGAAAGCAGGTGCGCGAAGTATCTGACAGATACAACTTGAACCTTGACCCTGATGCGATAGTTGAAGACTTGCCCGTTGGTGTGCGGCAGCGCGTTGAGATTGTCAAGGTTTTGCTGCGTGACGCGAAGATCGTTGTGTTTGACGAGCCAACAGCGGTATTGACGCCAAGCGAAATTGTCGAATTTTTCTCGATCGTTCGCACGCTTACCGATGCTGGAAAAGGTGTTGTCTTTATCACCCATAAGTTGAAAGAAGCGTTGACGATTGCCGACCGAATAAATGTTTTGCGTCGCGGCAAAGTTGTTGGTGACGCCGACCCAAAGACTGCCTCAGAGTCTCATATTGCCGAGATGATGGTGGGTCGACCCGTGCAATTGACTGTAAACAAAGCAACTGCGTCGCCGAAGCAGGTTGTGCTCGATGTAAAAGACTTGAGCATCATTGACCCGGATGGTCGCTTGATAGTCGAAAATGTTTCATTCAATGTTCGCGCAGGTGAAATTGTTGGTGTTGCCGGCGTGCAGGGCAATGGTCAGACTGAACTTGTAGAGGCGATCAGCGGCTTGCGGCGAACAAGTCAGGGTTCGTTGACTCTTGATGGCAAAGATATAACTGAAGCGTCGCCGCGACAACGGCACACACTTGGCATGGGTCATGTGCCCGAAGATCGTCAACGTCAAGGTTTGGTGACCGGCATGACGATTACTGAAAATCTAGTTTTAACTCGATATCACGATTCTGAATTTTGCAATGGTTTCAAAATGAAATGGTCGAAAGCAAAAGAAAAAGCCAAAGAGTTGGTGCAAAGTTACGATATTCGAACCAGTGATCCTGATCAAATGGCGTCAACGCTCTCAGGTGGTAATCAGCAAAAAGTTATCGTCGCGCGCGAGTTGAGTCGAGATATCCGATTGGTGCTCGCAGCGCAGCCGACACGCGGTATCGATGTCGGCAGTATCGAATATATTCACGAGCAGATTGTCAAAGAGCGCGACTCTGGAACGGCAATTTTGATTGTCAGCACCGAACTAGATGAAGTGATGGCATTGTCTGATCGAATTTTGGTGATGTATCGCGGCAAGGTAGTTGCCGATCTTGACCCAAAGAAAGTTAGCCATATGGATGTCGGCTTGTATATGGCAGGTTCGCGGCCCGAAAATGCGGTTGGGGTCAACTCGTGAAAGAGCTAATCAAGTCGCTGCGTTATACATTTTTGGCACTTCTGGCATCGCTGCTTGTCGGAGCGATAATTATCGTGGTCACCGACATTGACGCGTTGAAGTCGGGCGACTTCGGCAAAGCATTTTCGACAGTTTTCACTGCGTATAAATCTTTGTTCCAAGGTTCGTTCTGGGGTTTGCGCTCAATTTCGAACACGATCACCGGCACGACGCCGTTGTTGCTGAGTGGTCTTGCAGTTTCAGTGGCATTCAAAGCTGGATTATTCAACATTGGCGCAACTGGTCAGATGTTGGCAGGTGGCATGACTGCATTGTGGGTCGGCTTCACGATGACAGGCCCAGGCTGGTTGCAGGTGCCACTGGCTGTGATTGCAGGAGCAATTGGCGGCGCACTTTATGGTGGCATTGCCGGTGTTTTGAAGGCGCGCACAGGTGCGCACGAAGTTATTACGACGATCATGCTCAACAGCATCGCAAGTTTCTTGGTGTTGTGGCTATTGAAGACAACAACTTTTCAGCGTGAAGGTCGCCCCGATCCAATTTCAAAACTGGTCGTTGACGAAGCTCGCTTGCCAAGGCTGTTCGGATTTTTAGATGGCCGGTCTGATCTCGTTGCTCACGCCGGGTTTTTTGTCGCGCTATTGGCAACTTTTGCGTATTGGTATTTGTTGAAGCGCACCACACTAGGTTTTGAATTGAGAGCAACTGGTTTAAACAGCGATGCTGCAAAATATGCTGGCATGAAGTCAAAGAGTTTGACGGTTGTGGCAATGCTGCTGGCGGGCGGCTTTGCCGGCATGGCGGGTGCAACCGAAGTTCTCGGAACATACGGCTACGCCTCGACAAGTTTGGCTGGCAATATTGGGTTTGATGCAATCGCTGTCGCTCTGCTTGGTCAGTCTTCACCGATTGGCACACTTGTGGCAGCAGTGTTGTTCGGTGCGTTGCAGGCAGGTGGCCGATCGATGCAGGCAAACACCGATGTGCCCGTTGATCTAATTATTGTTTTGCGCGCATTAATCGTGATGTTCGTTGCTGCACCACTTTTGGTTAAAGCGATGTTCAGGGTTAAGTCGCAAGTCACAAGCCAAGGACAAACATTTAGGGGGTGGGGCGGGTGAGTGAAGCGTTGATGATTTCGGCAGAGCAAAAAAAGCGCGCTCGCAACGTCGGTTACGGATATCTAGGTCTGGCTGTAATCACGTTGGTGATTTTTTCGCGCCGACCGGGTGATGCGGGTTTCAGACTGACTGAAGGTGGTCTTTCGCTGACATTGCCTGCGCAGCAATTTGCGTACATCTTCGGCATCGTCTTTGTCGGCCTAGGTGCGGCGCAGTTATGGCGTGGGCTGGGCAAAGTTTCAAACATCGTTTTGGCGCTTGCAACTGCGATGTTCGTAATGAGTTTCTTGTCGTGGGCAACGTCGGGCGAGTCGTTCAGCCTTGTTGGCATGTTGCAAGATACTGTTTCGCGCAGCGTGCCGATAACACTGGGTGCTCTCGCGGGTATTTTGTGCGAACGCAGTGGCGTAATCAACATTGCAATCGAAGGCATGTTGTTGGCCGGTGCGTTTATGGGCGCAGTCGGTGCGTCGCTGACGAACCTTTGGTTTGGCACGATTATCGCGATACTCACGGGCATGTTGCTGGCATGGGTGCTCGCCGTGTTCTCTATCAAATATCGCGTCGATCAAGTGATCGTCGGCTTTGCGATTAACTTTTTTGCGCTCGGCATCACTTCGTTTTTGAGTTTCAGAGTTTTAGTGCCGAACCCTGACTACAACTCGCTTGTGCCGGTGATGCCGATATCGGTGCCGCTATTGTCGAAGATTCCGTTCATTGGACAAATTCTTTTTGTACAAACAATTTTTGTTTACTTCTCGTTTGCTGCCGTAGCGCTTTTAACTTGGGCGATGTATCGCACGCGTTGGGGTTTGCGCACTCGAGCCGCAGGCGAGTATCCGAAAGCTGCGGGCACTCTCGGTGTCGACGTTATTAGATTGCGCTATCGCAACTTGTTAATCGCAGGTGCAGTTGCAGGCATTGGCGGAGCATGGTGGCCGATCGGCACGGTCGGTCGCTTTGATCAAAACATCACCGGCGGTCGCGGATTCATTGCACTCGCCGCTGTAATTTTCGGTCGTTGGCACCCAGTTGGTGCATTTAGCGGAGCGATTGTGTTCGCATTCGCCGAAGCGGTGCGTCTGAAGATCGGCAACTTTGACACGGGCATACCAAGTGAGTTCTTGTTGATGGCGCCATATTTAGTGACGCTCGTAGTTGTCGCCGGCTTTGTTGGTGCGAGTCGCGCACCGAAGGCCGCTGGCCAACCGTACGACGAGCAGTAAAACTATTTAGCGAACTATTTGCCCTTAGGGCGAAAACCGACGAGACCGTTTGTGAGTTCGACACGTGGGCCGTTTATTAGATCAATGCAATAAGGCACTGCGGGCATCACGGCGTCGAGACACTCGCTAATTGAGGATGGCTTGCCCGGCAAGTTGATAATCAGCGCACCACCTCTAATGCCGGCGGTTTGTCGCGACAAGATTGCGGTTGGCACGACCTTGAGCGAAGTTGCACGCATCAGTTCACCAAAACCCGGCATCATCTTTTCGCAAACTTGTTCGGTTGCCTCGGGTGTGACATCGCGAACTGCAGGGCCCGTGCCACCAGTTGTCACGATTAGACAACAATGTTCGACGTCAGCAAGTTCGCGCAACGTGGCGGCAACTAGTTCGACTTCGTCAGCGACAAGTCGAGCAACTGGTTGCCAAGTGTTAGCGAGGTGTTTGGTGAAATATTCGTGAATCGCAGGGCCACCTAAATCTTTATAAACACCCGCAGAGGCACGATCAGAAACGGTGACGATGCCGATCTTTGCTGGCAACGTCTTGTCGGTGGTCACTAGTTGGTTACCAGAAAAGATTTTGTGGGTCGCTATATTTCTTGCCACGCGATAATTTGCGCAAAATTGATTTGTAGATTTGTCGCGAGCCGAAGCGAAAGCCTGTGAGCGAACGGGCTATCCGCGAAATTGATCGCAGTCTTTCAATCGATGCGCGCAAACTTCGTAGCATTGCAGTTTCGGTTGCGGTGAGAACTAGCGGTTCGATACTGGCAGGAAACGCGCGGGTGGCAAAACCGAAAGTCTGATAATCCATTTCGTAAACCGCTTGCAACCGGTTGGCTGTATGTTGGTCACAAACCTGGTCGAGTTTGATGCCAAAGCCTGAGTTGTGCCGCTCGAGCGTCAGTGAGGTGCCGGCACGACGGTTGATTTCATCGACCAAGCGTTGCATCTCGACTGGCTGTTCGACTCGGGCGACCATGTTGTAGTTGAACTTGTCAGATTGCACGATATGCGACTGGGGCAAAAAGTGATGGTCACTCATAAATTCGTCGGTATGTACTGAAATCATTTTGGCGAAATGCTCAAAACTCGCGGTGACGTTGATGCGACCGTCGATCATTTGGTCTTGACAAAGTTCGTTTACTTTTTCTGGTGTGCCTGGTGCTCGAGAAAAAATGCGGTTCTCCCAAGCCGAGTAAGCGCGAGCAAGTGGGTCACGAGTTGCATAAACGCGCAACCATTCGGGCGAATTCAAGATTTCGTCGATTTCAGAAGCGCTCATGTCAACAAGTTTTGTCAAACCGCTGATGTTGATGTCGTGGATTGTTTGCGAACGCGCGATGTGCGGTGCGATGAGTTGATCAAGTCGTGCTTGATTGTAAGTGCCACTTGCTTTGGCTAGCAGTGTCTTGATGCTGCTGCACGCCACTTTGGTTGTCGGGCAATACATAATTTTAAGTTTTGGTGCAACGAGCAAGAATCCGGCGTGTTGCTTTAACGGAGATTCTTTTTCGCTTACCATGGCGGCGAGTTCGATTTCATTTGCCGGCTTTCGTCAACAACTTCGCCATGATCATCGCGACTGATTGTTCGAGGGTTTCGCTGTTCGCGCCAACTGTTATCTCGGGTGACTTTGGCGGTTCGTAAACGCTGTCGACACCACTTAGGCCAGTCATTTCACCGCTGCGCACTTTGCTGTAGAGGCCTTTTGTGTCGCGGCGCTCGCATTCTTCTATTGGTGTGGCGACGTGCACTTCGACAAACGCAAGTTCATTATCATGATGAATTTTTCTGGCGTGTTCGCGCGATGCGATGAACGGTGAGATGATTGGCACGATGGCGACAATGCCTGCATCGGCAAATAGGCACGCAACTTCGGCGACTCGGCGAATATTCTCGGATCGGTCATCATCTGAGTAGCCGAGCCCTGCGCTAAGACCGTGACGCAAGTTGTCGGCATCGAGAATGTAGGCAAGTCGACTCGTGTTCAGAAGTTCGCGGGCGAGTTCGTTGGCAATTGTCGATTTACCCGAGCCAGATAGCCCGGTCAGCCAAACTGTTGCCCCAGATAGGCCGTGTTTGTTCCAGCGTTGCGTGCGACTGATTAGCGGTTCGTGCCATACAGGCTTAGTCATAATGTTTGCCCATGTGTGTCTATGAGTTTAGGCGCTGGAGGTTTATGAGCGAGGCGAGAGCAACATGCCAGCAGCCGCAGTTTGCCCCGACGCTTCGTCAATAAGAATGAATGAACCAGTTGTGCGATTTTGGTGATAATCGTCGAAAAATAACGGGCTTGTTGTATGCAAAGTAACACGACCGATTTCGTTGAATTTCAAATCTTTAATGCCTGTCTCGCGATGCAGGTTTGAAATGTCTAAGCGATAGAGGACATTTGAAACTTTGCC
>ERZ889217.1403-NODE-1403-length-12324-cov-6.221371_pt1 | contig 12324 bp, 12 predicted proteins | sample MGYA00521098_ERZ889217 | MGnify/ENA primary metagenome ERZ889217 (study PRJEB32303, sample SAMEA104408613) | aquatic metagenome | biome: Brackish water; feature: Pelagic; material: water | place: Baltic Sea | collected 2014-06-10T22:04:00 | depth 2,362 m ...
TGGCAAATGCTTCTGCTTTCTTGCCCAACCGTCGCTCACGCATCCGGCTCTGAAAGCATCCGCAGCCAAGTAAAAGAAAGTTAATCTTTGAAAGGTCTCAGGCGCTTTAACCTTGAAGGCTTTGAAAATGTTTCATCTTTGGCGGGAACTTCTGCAGAATCAACTGCCTTGTGCATTAGTGAATCGATTGCACCTGAAGGGGAAGTTGGTTTGTCTTTCCCTGATGGTTTGCTGCCATTGAAAAGCACTGCCCAAGTGTAACCATCGTGTCTTCGTACTAAAAGAGTAGAGGTTCCGGAGAGGGCACCATTATGCCAAGTGTTGGCCTTTAAGGTATTTTCAACAGGTCGGACATTCCAACCTAGGGCATAAAAAGTGGGAGCGGGTTTTTCTTCTTTATGAAGTTTAGGATTGCTGAACATTACCTTCGTGGCTTCTTTTCCCAACACCCGTGTAAGGGCATCATCATCGAGGCTCGAAGCGAGTTGCACCAAGCTGCGGGCAGACGCAATCCACCCGCCCACTGCATCGAGTGATTCGTGATCATGGGTGCCATAGGCGATATCTACAGACTCGTAGGGTGGGAAAACACTGTTGGCTTTAGAAGGCGAGGGCGGATAGTAAACGACTTCATTGGGATATCGATTGGAGGCAAGAGATTTCCCCGGTTTGATTTCATCGATGCCTAGGGGCTTGAAAATATTTTCAGTGACATAATCGTTGTAAGTCTGGTTTGAAACTTTTTCGATGATTCTACCTAGAAGGCAGTAACCTAGGTTGGAGTATGCAAATCTTTCTCCTGGATTGAAATCGAGTTTTTTGCCCATCATGTAGCGGATGACATCTTCTTTGGAAGCGGGTGCGGGCTTGTTGAATGCCTTGGCGATTTGCACCGACTTAAACATTGCATCGAACGACTTTGCTCTGTCGAATCCACCCGTATGGCTTAATAACTGCGCTATGGTGATTTCTTTCCAGCGTAGGTCAGGCTTTGCATCACCCTCTAGAAATGGATCAAACTTGATGATGTCGGTAACCTTATCCGTTAGGTTGAGCTTTTTCTTTTCCACCAGTTGCATGATTGCTATCGAGGTGATGGGTTTGGAAATGCTGGCAATGCGATATAAGGAATTAGGTGCTGCAGGAACTCCACGGTTCCTATTCATTTCACTCGGCAGTTCTGCATAACCAAACCCTGCAGTGAATACCACTTTTCCCTGATATGCAACTGCAACGGATGCGCCGGGAAGGTTGTTTTCTGCGATGAACCCCAGCATCATTTCTTCTAACGCTAGCGGATTGAAATTCTTTTTGGGAAGTGCGACTTCCGCAGATTGCGAAACTGAAATGAAAAAAAGCACAACGAAAGAACACATCATTATGGTTTTAGACATTGGAACACCTGTTTTATTTTTTGGATGAGGAAAAACCACCCTTGGTACGGGCATCAAGGCTGTAAGGCCCCGCCCCGTTGGCTATGATGAAAAGCATGGCTCCCATCAGCGAAAGATTTTTCATGAATTGAACCATCTCGAGCTTTTTCGAAATTGATTCCTGCATCGTCCAGAAATCGTGGAAGTAATAAGTTTCTACCAATAAGAATAAGAGCAACAACCCTGCACCCACTTTGCTTTTCCAACCAATGATCACCATCAAGCTGCCTGCAAGAAGTGAGCCTATTGCCAACACCAATGCAACCCTTGGCATGGGCACGCCCTCATGTGCCATTGCAGAAATCGCATCTTCAAAGTTTGGGAGGTTGAATCCAATCGCGCTGGAAAGGAATATCGCACAAAGCGAAATCCTGCCCAATAAGGTCATCGTTCCCTGAAGTATGTGTCCGAAATTAACTGCCATTTTGTTTCCTAATGTTTAAGTATTCATCCTAGAAGACTTTATCATCCTTACGACCCTTGAGAAAAGAACTTTCCCTTTATAAATGAGGATTTCCACCCTTATTTCCCTGTTGACATTTAACCTTGTTGGATTGAAAATAGATTTACTTCGAATAAGCATGCCTCAATGGTTTTTGCCATGAATCAATCCAGAAGATCTTTTGTCGTAGCATCCACTGCAGGAATTGCTGGTTTTGGTTTCGGTACACCGGGTTTAATGGCTGCTCCCCAGGCAGTTGTAGCCTCGGGCAAGGGTAAAGCTAAATCAACCATCCTCTTTTTTCTTTCAGGTGGGGCTTCTCATATTGATACCTGGGATATGAAACCCAATGCACCCGAAGAATACCGTGGGCTTTTCAAGCAGACTGAAACCACTGCGCCGGGCGTTAAACTTTGCGAACATTTGCCCCTGCTCGCCAAGCAAGCCAAACACCTTGCAGTAATCCAAGGTGTGAAAAGCACAGTTAACACCAACGATCATCATGCGGGATACTATTACAATCTGACGGGCCATGTGCCTGATCAGAGTTTTCTTTCGCTGGGTAATAATCGTACCCCCATGCCGGATGACTGGCCCTTCATGGGGAGTGTGATCTCTGCAAAGCGCCCGGCTCATCCCTATATGCCCAATGCAATCACCCTGCCTGAAAAACCTAGCAAGGCTCCTTATACTAGGCCGGGCCAGTTTGCTGCCAAGCTGGGTGTGGAATACGATCCTCTTTATGTTTTGGGAACCATCGATAAGCCCCTTTCTTTTATTGCGCCTTCCATCAGCCTTGATGCAAGCATGAATCCCAAACGGTTGCTGGCTAGGCAGGAAATATTAAACAAGCTCGATGGTGCAAGGCGTCAGCTTGATCAATCGAACAAAAGCGCCACCTGGACAAAGCTTCAAGAAAAAGCAATGTCGTTGCTTCTTTCCGCAAAAGCCACCAAGGCTTTCGATGTTGCAGATGAACCTGTAAGTGTGCGTGAAAGATATGGTAATAACACCAATGGCATGTCGCTTTTGCTTGCAAGAAGAATGGTTGAGGCAGGGGTTCCGTTCATTACCGTATTCTGGTTGGGCGATGATAAACTCAACAAGAAATGCAAAAGTGGCGGTGGTTGGGATACCCATGGCAACAACTTCAACTGCTTGAAAGAGGATCTATTACCCGGGTTTGATAGGGGTTTCTCTGCACTTATCGAAGATCTTTCGCAGCGCAATCTGCTTGATTCCACCCTTCTTATGGTTACATCTGAAATGGGTCGAAAACCCAAAGTGGGCGATCCACGCAGCGGCGGAATCAATGGCGCAGGCCGTGATCATTGGACTCATTGCCTAAGTGTTTTAATGGCAGGTGGCGGGATTCAAGGCGGGCAGGTGCATGGTTCCTCCGATAAGCGGGGCGAATTCCCCGAACAGAAAATCGTCACCCCTGCGGATGTTACTAAAACCGTCTACCATGCCATGGGTATTACCGATCTCGAAGCCCATGATAAAGAAGGTCGGCCTTATAACCTTCTTGCAGAAGGTGAACCCATCCTCGATTTGTTCTAAACTTCCCTTTCGTTTTTTCTGGAGTTCGTATCCCATGATGAGCAATTGCATCATTACTGCTTCTATTTTCTTTGGCATTATCGGGCAGGCCGATTACTCCAAACTTCAAGACATCAAGCCTACTCAATTTGCAAAAGCTCCGGGCTATTCCGAAGGCCCTACTTGGAAGAATGGCGAACTCTTCTTCTGCAGCGGATCATTACTACGGGTAAACAAGGAAGGCAAAGTCGAAAAGTTTCTCGATATCAATCCTGCTGGCACAGTTCTAAATGCTAAAGGCCATCTGCTTATTTGCGATAACAAACATAAGGCCATCCTTGATTATGCACCCGATGGCTCGCTTCATGTTCTTGCAGATTCCTTCGAAAACAAACCCCTTAACAGCCTTAACGATCTCACCCTTGATGCCAAGGGTAATATTTATTGGACCGATCCCTCAGGCTCATCCCTGCAAAAACCTGTGGGCAATATTTTCAGATTAACTCCCAAGGGGGAAGTTACCAAGATTGCAACCGGCCTAGCTTTTCCTAATGGCCTAGATGTTGATCCACAAAGCAAGTTCCTTTATCTGATTGAATCACAATCCAAGAAAATACTTAGGTACATGATTCCCGAGGAAGGCAAACCTTTCGCAGGACCCGAACTTTTTTACGATCTTGGAGGGAGTGGTGGTGATGGGTGCGCCTTCGATAATCAGGGTAATTTATGGGTTGCTGATTTCCAACGCCCTGAAACCAAGCAAGGTCGCATTCTCATTCTTTCTCCTGAAAAGAAGGTACTGGGCCATGTTGATATCCCTGCACAGGTGGTTAGCAACATTGCTTTTGGTGGCCCTAACCATGATGAAATTTTCTGCAGCACGGGCAGCCCCAATGGCATCTTTCACGCAAAGGTTGGTATCCAAGGTTTTAAAGGTCATCCTGGTGTTGAAAATAAAAGCTTAAGGAAGATTCTTATCTCGCCCGAAGGTGCAGCTTCCATTATTCATCCGTGAAAGTTTGGAACTCCGGGCTGCATTGGTGCTATGCGGGGTTGTTACATTTGGAAATCGTTCGACCCTGAAACCATGAATGCTACCGTAACGCAGGACTCTTCGGATCAAATCATTAAGATCAGAGTGTTTCCTTTGGCAATAACCTATAGGCATCTGGATGATTAAGTTAGTAAAGGTAGTCTGCAAGCAGTTTGGCGGGCGGTAACGGAAGTTCGATTTGGTAACCTCCATCCTTAGCAATATTTACAATGTTACGAAAATCGTTGATTACAACTTCGAAATCATTACCTTTAAATGCTGGATCATTCAGCCAAAGAAGTAAGCCCAAACAAGCCCGGATGTCGGAGGTGTAATTTTCGTGCCCGTATGGAATGACTTCTTTTTTATTATTGGAATAAAGGATCAGTGTTTGAAAACAACTTGCGGCTTGATAGATGGAAATCTCTTTTTGCTTAAAGGCATTGAACACTTGGTTTTTTAAAATGTTCCGTTGGGTCATAAGTTGATCGCACGCATTTATTTCGTCAAAAGCAGCTTCAATGTTATCCATTTTAGCCTGATACTCGGTTGGATTAGCAAGAAAATAAACTGTTTCGGGAAAATCAATAAAAGTATAACCCAATGAGGATACCAACGCTGTCCAAGTAAAAGTTTTGAATATTGAAAACATAAAATCAATCCTCCTAAATCAAAATGATTTGTGTGTAACACTAAAAAATAAGATTTTAGGAAAAGCGCCAACTTACAAATATTGGCACTGAACACCCATTATTTGAAAGCATTTTATGCCACATGGTTTTAAAAACCGTGGTTTTTTTAGAAAGAATTTTTGCATTAGTAAAGTTGTGATGCACTAATTTCATCACTTTCTCCTTTTCTTAAAACTAAAATTCTGCCAATAAAAGTTTCTAACGCTACTTAGTGGGAAGCAAACACCGTGCCAATGCCGAGTAATCACCAAAAAGAATAAATTAGCCTGATCAAAATCCCTGATACAAAAAAACAATCCCACTATAAAACTCATGATAGCTAAGGCTTAAACTCTTTGTGTTAGAGATTGAGGTGTTCTTAATGAAGAGTTTGAATCAATAATGTGCGTAATTGATGAACTGCTTGTTTTTAAGAAATCTGCCTAGTTTCGTAGCACTGTTGATCGAGTTTAGTTTTTTAAGACAAAGGCTAAAACGATAAGAATACTGATGCCTGTGAACAAACTTAAGGAAACGAGCCAGATTTCTGCTGCTACCATTGGTTCATAGGGTTGATTGTGTAATTCATCAACAAGGTTTTTAGATTCTTGGGGATTGTTCATGGAGTAACTCCGGTGGGTGGCATAATGCCATGAAAAAAGAGCCAGGATATTCCCAAACCGATCCAGATTACGAATCCAAAAAGGCAGACAACATATACCAGAATTAATTTGCCAAATCCCTCCTGCCAAAGTCGCTTGAAATCAGCAGACAAACCAATGCTGAAAAAAGCGAGGGCAAAGAAGAATTTTCTGAAGGCATCAAGATTGGTGGTTGATTCTTTGAGTTCTTTGATTTTCTCGGGGAAGCAAAGCCCTAAAGTTATGAACAATGCAAAAGCGATGAAATATCCTATTACGAATTTTGGAAATCGATCCCAGACTTCCTTAATCGAAACCTTTTCGCCTGGCTTGCGATCAATCCCATAGACCCAAACACAAGCAAGAATGAAACACCACACGCCTATGAATAAATCAATGAAGATTTTTACGGTGGTGGTGGTCATTAACATCCAGCCTTTTTGAAACCCACCTTGGGCCATATATAAAGCCTCGGTAATCGCCCCGCTAGCAATAGCTGCACCATCCGTTTTTACTGCAAGGCCCATCCAAGCTGCAGCGACCATCGGCTCTTCTGGAATAATTGCGTGTGCAAGAAAAGGTAAAACTAAAAGCTCGACTACTGAAAATACCACGACTAAAGATGAAACCATGATTGGTACGACCGGCCTGGCGCGGATGGCTGCACCCGTAGCAATGGCTGCAGATACGCCACAGATTGAAATCCCTGATGCTAAAGGCGCGGCCCATTCTCTGCTGAAACCAAAAACTTTTCTAGCCATAAGGTAAACCAACGCCCAGTAGATTAAATAGGCTTCGACAATTGCAGCTAAGCCACGAAAGAAAACCGTGCCCGCAAGATTTGCCTGCTCGAGCCCTTTAAGCCCAACGCCTGCCCCAACCAAAACAATCGCAGTTTTAATAAACCATTCTGTGCGTGCTGCCTGTGAGAGGAATTTTGCAAAGCTTGTAAAGAAATTCCCAATGATCAATCCAATGAATAATGCAGCCAGATAACCTGCCTCGCCTGTTAAACCCATCGACCATTTAAGCCCAAGCTTTTCTCTTTCGTTGGGAACTGCAGCAACAATTCCAGCATGGCCCACCACCCAACCAAACATGGTGAGTGTCAGAACGATAAGAAGTGCGGTGAGGAATGCTTTTTTATTTTCTGCAAATCGCCTGCGTTCCCAAAGAAGCAAAAGTGCAATAAAGGCAAGAGTTGCAATTAAGCTTATCCAGCCTGGAATGTGGGAAAAAGATTTGCCCAGAGGGGCGAGGGCGTTAAGCGGGTCGGTCCAAACCTTAACACCTAAAACCCAGCCGAGAAGATTGCCCACGCCCAAAGGCAGACAAAGTGCAAGGGCGATGAAAAGAAACGCCAGCCAAACAGCAGAGCGATCTTCATTAAAAGAAATTTTCTGCATGAATATTCCTTACAAGGTAGATGAATACCCCAAGGATAACTTCTTTTGCAGAAGACTGCATTTGTAAAGTGAAAAAAGAGAGTAATAAATTTTTGTTGTCAGTTTAAGATGGGGGTATTTTCTGCAATACATTCGGAAGCATCGACAGGCCTGACCAGCAGCATGTATTTGGAGGCAATGGGCGCCTTGAAGCGCACGCTCCAGAATTTGCTTCCCGCATCGAGTGCGAATTCTCCATCCAAAACGGTTTCATAGTTTTCGTTAATAGCCATCACTCTTACTTTGGGGAAGGGGTAGGTTCTGTTGGGAAATAAGAGGGTGATTCTTTCGCCATTGGGCTGCATCGAGCGTTTCATTCGGATCGGGAAATTGCCCAGAATAATGTTTTTGGAAGAGTCACCCTTCATTTGCTTGATGGGTAGGGAATTATTCGAAGGGTTATGCAAAAGTGTTTGAGTTTCTGAAGTTTGGTGAGTTGTTTTTTCGGTTGGATGCAGAGAAACAATCCAAGTTTTTGAAAAAGCAAGATGGCTGAAGATATTCATGAGCCTTGCTGCGGGAAGTTTTTTGAGCAGATTCATTCCTGGGTCTTGAACCATGGTTTTCATGAGCCTAATGGTTCGAGCGCAGCCCAAAGTTTCTAGATGGTAATGAATATCATCTTCAAGCTCAGGAGCGAGTTTTGTTTGAAAAATAAAATTGAAAAGTTCCATGGGTTTGGGATACCAAAGGTTTTCTTCAATCCAATCAAGTTTTTGAGCAATACCTGAATCTTCCATCAAGGAATTAATCTCCTCGGCTGTCCAGTTTTCTTTGCATAACGCATCTGAAATTCTGTAGGAAGTTACTTGATCTGAAGGTTCTTGAAATTGCATATTAGCCATCCTTCGAAAAATATAATTTAGCTTGTTCTTCAACCTTGGCTTGCTCTTTAAACCCGGCTTGTTCTTCAACCTTGGCTTGCTCTTTAAACCCGGCTTGCTCTTGCAACTTATTTAGCTAAACAAACCCGGCTTGCTCCTCAAACCCGGCTTGCTCCTCAAACCCGGCTTGGGCGGGGCCGGGGTTGGAGCAGATAAGCGCCTTACCTAGGTATTATTCGAAGGTAGGGCGGGAATATTTCCGTTTGGGCTTAAAATAAATCAAAAAAAGCGAAATAAGTTAGTCCCACTGGTTTTGAAGCAGGTCTAGAAGAAGCTTTTCTCCTTTCTTAAGTCGTTTGCAGACCGTACTTTCTGAAATGCCGGTTTGTAGGTAAATGTCGCGTGATTTCATGCGATCGATATGCTTTAGCCTAAAGATTTCGCGATATTTTGCGGGCATCTTCTTAATCGCATTGCGTACTCTTTCAGTAGTTTCCATGCTGATGAGTTGATCCAGTACCATCGGTTCGGGATCGGTGAATGTCAGTTCCATTCCTTTAGTATCATCTTTGATGGTTGCCATATAGATCATGCGATTTTGGCGTTTTTCCTTCCGTAACCGGTCCCTGATTTTATTATGAAGAATACTGATGGCCCAAGTTTGGAAGACTGCGCCTTTGGAAAGATCCCAACGCATTGAGGGCCGGTTTGCGTTCTGCCAAAGCGCCATCCATAAATCATTTAAAATCTCGCCCTCAAATTCCAACAGATAAGGTTTGTGAATTTGGGTGTAAATATACCCCTTGGCAGCCGGAGTAAGCAGGCAAATGATGTCATCGAGAGTTTTCCGTGCCGACTCATTATTCTGTTTATCAAGATGCGCATACATCTTAAGGGTAAGAACATTAAGAGGGTATTTATCGGCATTGTTGGAAGCAGATGCATACATATTGAAACCTCCGGAATAAGAAGTTAGCGGCTAAATTAAAGGTGAGGGATTAATAACCCTCGTGTGCCATTACCATGACTGTATTGCGATTTCCTATTTGGGGAAAAGTTTTGAAGGCGGGGGGGGTACGCTCCTCGTGTGCCAATCAATAGGCCCTTCAAGCACTTTAAAAAAACCGGTATTTAGGAACACAAACGAAGTGAAACAAACGCTATAGGTTTTGTTAAAAACCAAGTTTGAACCACAAGATTATTGGATTGCTAGCAGTTAGAAACTTTAACTGGAATGAACATAGGCAAACATGGGTTTGCGTTTAAGACTTGCAAAGACTCTATACCTAGAGGCAATCAAAGACTTCATATTTTGAGCTGCGTTTGGGTGAATCGCGCTTGCATAATGAATAGCCATGAAAACCTCCTTGAAGTTGAAACGGGACTTATAATATTTATTCGTAGCTCGACTGAAATTATTTCCACAAAAACAGGAATTCTCTGAAATTGCTAGAAAGGCAGGGATAAATCGTCGGAAACATATCCCTTTTTCTCAGCCTTATCTGACTTATTGCCATTTCTTTGGGCCTGGAAGTACGCTTCAGAGCATTTTCTCAAAGCCACCTTGCTGAACTCCGTAACCAGCATTTCTTGATCATTTAGTGATTTCACCGCAGGTTCGAGCAAAACATAGGGGAACTCAATACCCGCAATTCTGTACGACTGCCCCCAAAGGTGCTGCCTGGGGAATTTACTATGGTGCATGATCACAAACATGCCTATTTCAACATCATCCGCCTTAAGGAATTTATCGTTTAACTTGAAGCTTTCACCCGAGAGGTACTTAAGCGCATCTTCAACTGAAAGTTGTTTCAAACCCGGAAAGCCTGATTCGACCCAGGAATCGCGCCCATGGGCTTTGATAATCTGTTCGACCAAATCGGTAAGGATCTCGCTTTCATGGATTTTGATTTTACCCTTAGAAAAAAGCGATAATTGCGACTTCATTATTTCAGCAAGATCAAACATAGCTATTCCCCCTTTAAAGAATGAATTCCGCCCCTCCACTAATCCGCATAGATTATTCGAGCACTCCTACAAAAGATTTCCCTAAAAATAGAAAAGAATGTGTAGGCATCCTAACCTGACTTTTCATAATGAAAAGCCCAGCAGGATAGAAATCTTTTTTTAATGTCGTTTAGAGCTATAGAAATCGGGAAAAGAAATTTTATTTTTTGAGGGAACCCGGATTTGGCCAGTCTTTTGAATCTTTGTGAGCTTCCTTCATTGCTTTAAGTAAAAGGGCCGTTATCTCTGGAACTTTTGCTGCAAGGTTGGTTTTTTCTTCTGCATCTTTATCAAGATCGTAAACTTCCATCTGTTTTTGATTAAAAGGGTTCATCACCCCTTTCCAATTGTTCATACGAATTGCGCGGGCACCTTTGCCCTCATAAAACTCCCAATAAAGGTACTCATGTTTTTTTTGTAACCTTTCTTGGGCCAGCAGCGCGGGTTTCATGCTGATACTATCAAGCCCCTTTGGAGTTTCTAATTGTGCTAGGTCGCAAGCGGTAGAAAGAATATCGCCATGATAAGAGATATGGGCAGAGATGGTTTCCTTTGGGATTTTTCCAGGCCAGCGAACAATCATGGGTACCCGAATACCTCCATCGTGAAGAGATCGTTTGATGCCGTTAAGGCTACCCGATGCGTTAAAGAAGTCAGAGTTATTGCCTCCTTCTTTATGGGGCCCGTTATCCGAGGTGAAAAAGACAAGAGTATGTTGCTCTAGCCCTTGGTCTTTCAAATGATCTAAGATTTTTCCAACCTGGGTATCGAGGTAAGTGATCATCGCAGCTTGTGCTTTATTTTGTTTCGTCCAATCTTTGTCTTTATAAATTCCAAGGTCTGGCACTTCGCAACCATCTCCGGTTTCCTTGGTTGCTTCATTGTTGGCATGAGGCAATGTAGTTGAAAAATAAAGGAAGAAAGGCTCCTTCTTGTTCTTGCTGATGAAATCAAGGGATTGTTGAAGAATTAAATCAGGTGCGTAATCAACCTTCTTGGTTGCAACCCCACCCCCATCTTTACCAATAGGCTTTACTTCATTATTTAATTGCACCCTAGCTTCACCTTTTATCAAAAAAGTGGGCCAGTAGTTGTGTGCATGATGTTGGTTTAAGTACCCATAGAATTCATCAAATCCCTGCCTGATAGGGCTGCCAACCATTGCTATCCCCTCATCGCCCAAGCCCCATTTTCCAAACAATCCGGTTTTATAACCACTCTTCTGAAGCAATTTCGCAACCGTGACATCTTCCGGCCTAAGCGATTGGCTAAGCCCACCCCCATTGCCACGCACCGTGCAATGCCCCATATGTTTACCCGTCATCAACACGCACCTGCTAGGGGCGCAAACCGTACACCCCGCATAGTAATTGGTAAACCGCATCCCATCCTTTGCAAGGGAGTCAATGCGCGGTGTAAGAATTTTCGTCTGCCCATAGCAACCCAAATCGCCATATCCAAGATCATCTGCCATGATGAATACAATGTTGGGCTTGTTAGGTTCGACTTGAGGCAGGGCAAAAAGGAAATAGGAGGTTACAAAATAGAAGAGTGATGCGTTCATGTTCAAAATCTTTCAAAAATAAGTAAAGACTAGATTACAATTTTAAAGGGATAACTAAGCATAATCAACAAAATCAAAATAATTTGAAAAATTATTGGAATCTGTTTTGTTGCCGGGATAACAGTTGCCTATTGATAGTAAAGAGTTGGCAAGAGTGCGGTATCAAATCTAATTTTGGCTTTGAAGCATTCTTGGAGTTTTTTCCTCAATCTTTCGATAAGTGATGCTTGTCGATTTTACTTTCATGGAGTATTGTTATGAGTTTATTCAGATTAGGCGCTTTCGTAGTAGCATCTGCATTCATGGCTGCAAACATTTTTGCAGCAGCTGCAGAAAAAGATATCGTAGATACCGCAGTAGAAGCAGGAAGTTTCAAAACCTTGGCAGCAGCTCTTAAGGCTGCAGATTTGATCGAAACCCTCAAGGGCAAGGGTCCGTTCACTGTGTTTGCTCCAACAGATGAAGCATTCGCCAAGTTGCCTAAAGGCACTGTAGAAGAACTTCTTAAGCCAGAAAATAAGGCAAAGCTTGCTGGAATTCTGACCTATCATGTGGTAGCAGGCAAAGTGGAAGCCAAGGATGCTGTAAAGTTGAAGTCTGCAAAGACCGTCAACGGTGCGTCGTTCAAGATTAGCGTTAGTGATGCAGGCGTAATGGTGGACAAAGCCAAGGTAGTGACGACTGACATTCAATGCAGCAATGGTGTAATCCATGTGATTGAT